>Ga0172372_10008559_pt1 | contig 13469 bp, 8 predicted proteins | sample LakKiv5m_2_FD_114544 | JGI IMG/M metagenome (GOLD analysis project Ga0172372, IMG submission 114544) | Freshwater microbial communities from Kabuno Bay, South-Kivu, Congo - kab_092012_9.5m | ecosystem: Environmental > Aquatic > Freshwater > Lake | place: Democratic Republic of the Congo...
GGTCGCGGGCCTCCGTGCGTTCGTCGACAGGTGGAAGAACGGCGTCGAGACGCCGGAAGGCCTCGACTTCCCACTGATCGAGGACATGGTCGAGAGCCTGCGCGCGCACGCACCGGATGTGGCTCGTTTTGACGCGTTCGTCGCGCAGTGGATTTTTGGAACCAAGCTGCCGGAAATTCAACTCGGCGAATCGACGGTGACGCTCGATGCGGCCGGTTCAACTGCCGATGCCAAGTTCATCGTGGAGGGCACGCTTCGGAATCTCTCGAAGCATCGCGGTGAGGTCCAGAACGAGAGCGAGGACGAGATCGAAGTTGTCGTGCGCGCGTACGGTGATGCGCCGGATTCGGAGCTCGACCCGGATGCCAACGGCGACGGGACGACTGCCCCGGCGGCACCGTTCGAGGACATCATCGTGCGGCTCAAGGGCAATGAGCAGACTGCCTTTCGCATCGCGACCACGTTCCGACCAGTCAAGGTCGTGGTCGATCCAGAGGTCAGATTGCTGTTTGTCGGGCGAAAGCGGTGTGAGTCATCGCTCTGACAATTCGTGCCTGGCACGTGCCGTTCAGTGCCAGGCACCGGGCGGCACGTGCCGTGCACGAAGTTGGTGCACGAATCTCTCCGCACGAATCTCTCCGCACGAATCTCTCCGCACGAGTCTCTCTGCACGAATCTCTCTGCACGGATCTTTCTGCACGATTCTCAACCTTGAAGTTCGACGCTACTCCGTTGCCGTCGGGTTGGCGTTGGCGAGGTCAGTCGCCTTCAGAGCGAGAAGCGCTTCCTCGCACGCGCGTGGATCCGAAATCCCGTAGAACGCCAAGGGAAGGGAGCGGATGCGGGCTTCGGATCCTCGAACAAGCGTCGCGCCGAAGGTGAGGTTTCCGGTGCCGTCCGAATGCAGGGACTTCGAGATTTCGCCGAGATCGCGAGGCGACCATGATTGCACTCTGATCGAACTTCCGCACCGAAGTTGCATGGCTCGATGGCTCGTGACGCAGCATGCCGTTCGCCGCGCTCGGCGTGATATCCAGTATGGCGAACTGACCAATCCGATGCCGATAGCGAGGAACGGGAGCCCGAACAGCGGAAAGAGCATGAGTGCGCCCGGGGTTTGGGCGCTGTTGCTCCCGATCCAGATCGATGCTGCCGCGCCAGCGATCCAAAATGTTGCGAAGCCGCCGAGGAAGAGTCCGAAGATGGCGACGGGCCACATCTTGCGTGCCGAGTGCTTCGGCGAAGGCAATCCGGCGTACCACAACTCTTCTCCTGGACGCAACTCGTTGCGTACGGCGGTGTCGAGTTCAGGTGTGAGACCGGGGATGAGCGACATGCCGCCATCCTACCTTCGCACTGGTGCACGGCACGTGCCGCTCGGTGCCAGGCACCAGTTGGCACGTGTCAGGCACCAGCTGGCACTGCTCTCGGGCGCAACTCGTTGCGTACGGCAGTGTCGAGTTCAGGTGTGAGACCGGGGATGAGCGACATGCCGCCATCCTGCCTTCGCACTGGTGTACGGCACGTGCCGCGCGGTGCCAGACACCAGTTGGCACGTGCCGTGCACCGTCTGGCACTGCCTGGCACCCGGGCCGCTACGCTCGCAGGATCGCCGTGTTTGCCTTGCCCTTCACGTCGGTGAGTCGGAAGTCGCGGCCCGCGTGGCGGTAGGTGAGACGTTCGTGGTCGAGGCCGCACAGGTGCAGCACCGTCGCGTGCCAATCGTGGATGTCCATCACGCTGTCGACGGCGGTGTCGCCAACCTCGTTCGTCGCACCGTGGCTCATGCCGCCCTGCACGCCACCGCCCGCCATCCACATGGTGAAGCCCTTCGCGTTGTGATCGCGTCCGTCACCATTCTGCGCGTACGGCGTGCGGCCGAATTCGCCGCCCCACAACACGAGCGTGTCGTCGAGCATGCCGCGCTGCCTGAGATCCGCAAGCAGCGCCGCGATCGGCTGATCGATCTCGCCGCACTGCTTCGCGAGTTCCTCGCGCAGGTTGCGGTGCGTATCCCAGCCGCCGTGGCTCACCTCGATGAAGCGCACGCCCTTCTCAGCGAGCCGCCGCGCGAGGAGGCACTGACGCCCGAACCCGTCGGTCGGTTCCTTGCCGATTCCATACATCTCAAGCGTCGATGGCTTCTCGTCGGAGAGATCGACGAGATCCGGCACCTCGGCCTGCATGCGGAACGCGAGCTCGTAGCTTTGGATCACGCCCTCGAGCTCGCGATCTTCTTTCTCTCGCTTCAGCCGTTCCTTGTTGAGGCGCTGGATGAGGTCGATCTGCTCACGCTGCGCCTTCGTGCCGTAGCGCTCGTTGTCGATGTGCGGGATGGCATCTTGTGACTGACTCGCACGGTTGCCGCCGATCTTGACCGGCGTCGCCTGGTACGCCGCGGGGAGGAAGCCGTTGCCGTAGAGCTGCGCGCCGCCGTTGTCGCCGCGCGGGTTGATCGCGACGAAGCCGGGCAGGTTCTCGTTCTCAGTGCCGAGGCCGTAGAGGCTCCACGCGCCCATCGACGGGCGCACGAACTGGAACGACCCGGTGTGCAGCTGGATCGAGGCCTGCGCGTGCGCCGGGATCTCGGCCTTCATGCCGCGGAGAAGGCAGAGCTCGTCGGCCTGCTTCCCGAGGTTCGGGAAGAGCTCGCTGACCCAGAGGCCGGACTTGCCCGACTGGCGGAACTTCCACGGACTTGCGAGGAGCTTCGCGTTGCCGCGGAAACTCTTCCCATCCATTGCGGCGAGTTCCGGCTTGTAATCGAACGTATCGATGTGGCTCGGGGCGCCCGCCATGCAGAGGAAGATGATGCGCTTCGCGCGCGGTGCGAAGTGTGGCTTCTTCGGCGCGAGCGGGTTCAGCGTGGCGTCGTCGTCAGGAAGGAGGAGCGAAGCCGCAGAGGCCTGCGCTGCCATCGACGCAAAGGCGACGGAGCCGAAGCCGCAGGCAGCGAGCCGAAGCATCTCGCGGCGGCTGAGGGCACTGGGAAGTCGATTGTTGCAGAGGTCGGACATGACGTGCTCGATTCGTCGGAGTCGTGGTCGGATTGTCTTGAGTTCGAACGTAGTTCAGTCGCGGGTCGGTCAGTCGATGGTGCGGAACTCGCCGGAGAGAAGCAGCGCCTGGCAGAGCGCGGACCACTCGGCGTCGCGTGGCGGCAGCTCCGCCGCGGAACCGGCCGCACCGCCAGAACCCGCGCGCTCCGCAAGTCGCCGGCGAATCCGCTCGCGCACCGTGCCCGCGCGCGGGCCATCGTTGGCGGCGACCTGTGCGCCAACCGGCTGGGCATCGAGTGCCTTGCGGAAGTCGTCGAGGAAATCGCGGCAAGCGCGCATTTCGGAGGCGGTCGGCTTGCGGCCGAACGCGAGCCGAAACGCGTGCGTGATGCGCGTGGCCTCGTTGTTGGAGGCATCGTCGTCGGAGGCTTCGGTGACGCGCCGTGCGAAGGCATCCGAGATGCGGCTCATGTCGGCGCTGTTGAGGAGGTAGAGCGCCTGGGTCGGCACGTTGGTCGCGTCGCGTTGGCCGGTGACGAATGAGGGCTCGGCGAAGTCGAAGACCTCGAGCGACTCGGGCACACGGTCGCGCACGATCGGGAGATACATGCTCCGATGATGGTCGGCCGTCGCGAACATCGTGCCGAAGAGACGCTCGACCTGTGGACCGCGCATGCCACCCTCCGCGAGGTTGATGGGCGAGGCGAGGCGCGGAGTTGGGTCGAGAAGTCCCGCGACGGAGAGCATCGCGTCGCGAATGGCCTCGGCCTCGAGCCTTTGCTTCGGCATGCGCCAGAGGTAGGCGTTGTCGGGATCGATCTCCGCGTCACGCGCGTCGAAGTCGCTCGACATCGCGTAGGCCCTCGTGAGCATGATCTCGCGGATGAGCGCCTTCGTGTTCCAGTCGAGCGCAATCAGCCTCGTGGCGAGATGGTCGAGGAGTTCTGGATGCGTGGGGGACTGCCCGCTCATGCCGAAGTTGTCGGCGGTTGGCACTAGCCCCTTGCCGAAGAGGTGGAGCCACACGCGGTTCGCCCAGACGCGCGCGGTGAGCGGGTTGCGTTCATCCGCGATCCACTCGGCGAGCTCGAGCCGGCCGCTTCCCCTCGTGATCCGCGGCTTCTCGCCGTGCGAGACGAGTTCGACCACGCCGCGCGGGACCTGCGCACCGGGCTTGTCGATCTCGCCGCGATCGAGAATCCGCGCGTTGACCGCTCGCGGCTTCTCGACCACGCCCATCGCGACGAGGTTGTCCATCGTCGGCTGCCCGTGCTCGTCGAATCGGTCGAGAATCGAGCCGAGATTGTTCGCGACGCCGCGCGTGGCGCGCGCGCGCACGAGTTGCTGCTGGAGGTTGGCAGGTATCGCCTCACCACGTCGTCGCGCGGCCTGCGCCTCGGCGATCACCGCGTTCGCCTTTTCAACCTCCGCCTTCGCGCGCGCCTCGGCCTCCACGAGCATCGAGATCTGCTGCGAACTCATCTTGGGGCCGAGCGGCAGACCTGAGTCGTCGGGAAGTTCGACAAGCTTGGCCGCGTGATTGTTCTGCTGAGCCTCGAACGTGCCGTACCGTGTCTCGGTCGACAGGAAGATACCTGCGAGCGCGTAGTACTCCTTCTGAGGGATCGGATCGAACTTGTGATCGTGGCAGCGCGCGCAGGCGACGGTGAGGCCGAGCATGCCCTGCGTCAGTGCGTCGATCTGCTCGTCGACAAGATCCATCTGGAACTGCTGTCGGCCGCGCGCGTTGTGGCTCTTTGCGCCGATCGCGAGGTAGCCGGTCGCGACGAGATGCTCGGCGCGTTCGGCGGAGTCCTTCGCGGGCAGGAGGTCGCCTGCGAGTTGCTCGACGAGGAACTCATCGAAAGGCTTGCCCTCGTTGAAACTCGAGATCACGTAGTCGCGGTAGCGCCAGGCGTGTGGATAGAGCGTGTTCGCTTCCTTGCCGCTCGACTCGGCATAGCGCGCGACGTCGAGCCAGTGGCGACCCCAGCGCTCGCCGAACTGGGGGCTTGCGAGCATGCGGTCGATCGCCCGCGCGAACGCGTCGGGCGACGTGTCCTTCTCGAAGCGCTCGTTCTCCTCGGCGGTCGGCGGAAGCCCGACGAGATCGAAGCTCGCGCGGCGCAGGAGTTCGCGGCGATCGGCGGGCGCCGCGGGCGTGAGTCCGCGCTCGAGAAGCTCGTCGGCGATGAACGCATCGATCGGAGCCTGCACCCATGCGGCGAGGTCGCCGCCGATCTTCGGCACGTCGGGTGCGCCGATGGGGCGATAGGCCCAGTGGCTTTCCTTCCCCTTCGCGATGTCCTCGGCGGTCCAACGATGCGCGGTGCCGGGCGACGCACCCTTCGGCGCCTCCGACTCGCTGCGCGGATCGGGTGCGCCCATGGCGACCCACTGCTCAAGTAGCGCGATTTCCTCGTCACGGAGCTTGCCGGCGGGAGGCATTTCGTACTCGCTGTCGTGGTAGCGCACGGCGCGGATCAGGAGGCTTGAGTCGATGTCGCCCGGCACGATGGCCGGACCCGACTCGCCTCCCTTCAGCGTCGCCTCGCGCGTGTCGAGCCGGAGCGAGCCCTTCGACTTGCCAGACGACGTCGAGTGACAGCCATAGCAGTTCGCGATGAGGATCGGTCGGATCTTCGACTCGAAGAACTTCAGTTCTTCAGGCGTGGGAGTATCAGGCGTGGGAGCAACACCGCCGATGACTAGTTCCGCAGCGCCGCCGTCGTTCATGCCTCCAACTTGCGCCGATGCGGTCGGGACAGACGCGAGCAACGCGCCAAAGAGCACCGTGCGTTGGAGGGTCGTCACGTAGGGGCGGATCATGGACGGTTCCTTCCTCGTTTGGAGCGGGCTTCCCGGCTTCTGTGAAACGGCAGGGTGCACGGGAGCATTGCCGAAAAAGGAGCCCACGGGACCTCAATCGGCGGATCATCGCGTGTTTCCGGGCTTTCCGTTGGGAAGATCCCCGGACTGGCTTGCGCACACGCGCTTTTGAACGATCCTCTCGTGCGCGCCGGTGCTTGTTGGGGCCATTCCCGTGCCGCGCGCGGTCCCATTCCGTGGGGATGGTTCTCCTGAGAGGTCGATCCCGAGCAGAGGAGTCAAGTTCATGAAGTGCATGCAGGATGGCTTGTTGGGTGCGCTCGCGTTCGTCGTGTCGGCCGCAACGGCGCTCTCGTGTGCCGGGATCGCGTCGGCGCAGGGTGCGAACAACTGCGTCAATGCGCAGTTCGTCCAGGGTTACGGCTCGTATCCATTCAACACGGCTGGTGCTACCACCGACGGGCTCGCTGACGGGCTCTGTCTCTTCTCGTCGCAGTCGAATATCTTCAACGACGTGTGGTTTCGCTTCGTGGCACCTGCGGACTTCGTCGTTGACGTGACCAACTGTGGCGCGTCGGCGCTCGACTCGAAGATCGCCATCTACGACGGGAGTTGCGCCGGCCCAGTGATCGCCTGCTCCGATGACAACTGCGCGCTCCAGACGCGCGTGACCTTCGCGACGACCGCGGGCGCGACTTACTACATCCGGGTCGGCAGCTATAGTTCCGCAGCGACAGGGAGCGGTTCGATCACCATCTCGCCGATCGCGCTGCTCGGCGACGTGACGAACAAGGTGACTGGCATTCGCTACGTCGCGGTGAACGCCACCACGTGGACCGCCGCCGAGGCGCTCGGAGTCTCACTCGGCGGGCATCTTGTCTCGATCAGCGATGCCGACGAGCAGGAGTTCGTCTGGCAGAACTTCCGCCTCCTCGGTGGAGTCGACCGCCGTATCTGGATCGGCTTCGCCGACCAGGCGACAGAGGGCACCTTTGAGTGGTCGGACGGCACTGTGGCGAAGTACACCAACTGGAACGCCGGTGAGCCGAACAACTCGGGCGGTACCGAGGATTACGCCGAGATGCTGGGCTCGACGGGAAAGTGGAACGACCTGAGCAACAGCGGATCGGGATTCCCGCATATCGCGGTCATCGAGCTGCTGGGTGGCGGCGGCACGCCCTGTCCAGCGGATCTTGATGGAGATGGATTCGTGACGGCCGCGGATCTCTCGCTTCTCCTCACCAGCTGGGGCAATCCCGCGTCCGGAGTCGACATCGACGGCGACGGCGATGTCGGCGCGGCGGATCTCTCGCTCCTCCTTGCGGCCTGGGGTGATTGTCCGCTCTGAAGCCGTGCGTTCGCGCTGGGGCGACGGGCGGCTCGCTACTTCCGCGGCGTGACCGACACGAAAGTGCGATCGCCAAGCCGTGCCAGCTGCGCCTCGCGCAGTTCCGCGATCGTGTCGGTCGAGTGGCATTCGGCGCCGCCGTCGCTCAGGGCGAAGCCGACGCGAAGCACTACCTGTTGCGAGATTGCCTCCGGTGGTCGTGACGGGGCGTATCGCCGCTCGTCACCATCGATCCGATGCGCCAGGCCGGCTCTTTCGAAACCTGCGAGCAGGCGCCTCGCGTTCGCCGGCGCGATCGCCGCGGCACGGACGAGCGTGTCGATCGACGCACCCTTTCCCTCGCGGAAGCGGTCACAGAGCGCAGCGAAGCAGGGGATGGCCTCTGCCGGCTCGAAGACATCGGGCGCACTCAGCGCGCTTGCGAGATTGCGGCCCTGCCGCAGGAAGCTCTGCAGGATCGCTGCGATCTGAAGGCCGAAGAGCACCACGAGCCACATCAGATAGACCCACATCATGAAGAGCGGAACGAGACCGAGCGAGCCGTACAGGCGACTTGCGGAGAAGCTGCCCGCGAGCGATGCTCCGAGGAAGCGCTTGCCGATCTCGACGAGGAGCGTGGCGACGAACGCGCCGATGATCGCGCTCCGGAGGTCGACCTTGGCATTCGGCACCGTTGCGTAGGCCGCCGAAAGCAGGATCCAGAGCGAGATGAACCCGCCGACGAGCGAGAAGAGCCACGCGCCCGCGCCCAGAATCACGCTCTCGGAGCCGAGCGCGGTCGAGAAGGCCTTGAACGCGAGCGGGATGGCCGCGAACAGCACGGGCCCCGCGGTGATCACGAACCAGTAGATGAGGATGCGGCGAACGAACGGGCGTCCGCTTGGCGCACGGTAGATCGCGTTGAAACTCGACTCGATCGCGACCATCGTCCAGACCGCCGAGAAGACCACCGCAAGCGCGCCGATGAATCCGATCGCGGAGAGATCGATGCGCGCGGCCTCGGCGACGAGCGACTGGATCCACTGGCCGAGCGGTACCGACGCATCGTCCTCGGCGCCACCGATCGCGACCTGATCAAGCGCGAGCGCCTCGGTGGCGTGCGCAACCAGCTCGCTGAAGCCGTCGCCGAGCAGCGCGCGAGTGACGATCGTGGCGACCACGAGCACGGGCAGCATGCCGAACAGCGTGCGGAACGCAAGATTCGCCGCCATCGTCGGAGCTTGCGACTCGCGTAACTGCGTGGCTGCGAAGCGAATCGCGCGACCGATGTCGCGCGTGCGTGGCGCGAGATCGCGGGCAGGTTCAGTAGGCATGTCGGTCGATGCCGAGGAACTTCTTGACCTTGGTCATGCCGCGCCGCATCGCGCGTCGCCACGGCGTGTAGTACGACGGATCGATGGTCGCCGACTGGACTTCCCGTGCGCTGCGCTTGAGCCGCGCGATCCAGTCGGCCCGTGTTCTGACGCCGCTCTTGATCGCGGAAAGCGGAAGTTCCTTCAGCAGATCCTCATCCGACTTGATCGCCGTGAGCGGCTCGCGCGGGTCATCGAGGTGCAGTTGGCGGAGCGGCGGCCAGTACCAGCCGACGATCTCGCCGCCCAGCGCGGCACGCATGCCGAAGGTGCTGAATGTTTCATCCGCGCGGATCGGGCCATATGTTTCGACCACGCGCCGCCGCATCAGGTATCCGCTGCCAGCCACCCACATGTTTCGGAGCACCGCGTGGCGGCCGAAGGTCTGCAGTTTGTCCTTCGCGAGTTCGGGAGCGAAGTCCTCTTCCTGGAAGTGCCAGCAACTGAGGATGCCAAAGCGTGGTTCGTCGCGCATCGCCTTGAGCAGCGTCTCGCCCCAGCCAAACGGCATCATGCAGTCGTCGTCGACCTTGGAGACGAAGCCACCCTTCGACTCGGTGTACAGCCAGTTCGTCGGTACGCGCAGCTTCAGGTTCTCGGGGCAGTGGTGAAAGCGATGGAAGCGCGGATGGCCGGAGAAGCTCCGGACCACCTCCAACGTCTCCGCATGGTCGCCGTTGTGCCAGACCCACACCCGCATGTTCTCATCGCACGTGGCGAGCAGCCTCTCGAGCGTCAGGCGCGTGTAGTGCGGCCGCCGATAGGTGATCATCAGCACGTCGATGGATTCGGGGGATGCGGGGGCTTCGGGCGAACTCATACCGTGTTCAGCGTATCGGCTCTGGGCGAGGGGTATCTTTCGGGAAGATCCGCTCAGGTCGACGAAGGACCCGGCCCGATTTCACGTCTCATGGGCGGAAAGGGTGTCCGCGCGCGAACCACCTCCCCGGGGCGCGGGGACGTTGATCGCGTAGCGTGCGCCCTACGAAGGGCCACACAGCGCCGACGAGAACACATACCGGAAGGATCCTCCCGTTGGTCGGCCAGGTCGCTCAGCAGCACGTGAGCATGTTCTGGTGCGTCGATCGGACGTCACGAACCCCAGGCGCTGAGCAGGGCGGCCAGATCCTCGGCGTCGACGATGCCGTTGCCGGTGATGTCGCCCAATCCGCCGGTACCCCAGTTCGAGAGGAGGGTGGCGAGGTCGTCGCCGCCGACGGTTCCATCGCCATTGAGGTCCGCAGGATTCGATGGTGCCGACGGCCCCTTCGAGGCAACCGTGACCGAGGTTGGTGCGCCGACGGTCGCTGGCTTGAAGAGGCCGATCGTCGCGTTCACGACCTGCGGGGCCGTATTGGCGTCGAACCAGAAGTTGTACATGGTGGCGAAGCGCAGGGCGTTCGAGTTCGCGCTCTGCGAGTGGGTGCCGCCCGCCCAAGTCACCGCGCCTCCGGCAACCGCGCCGGTCCAATCGGTCGGGCTATAGGGATCACCTGAGTGGTAGTCGATGTCCTTGAAGCCGATGTTCGTGATCGTGACGCCGGCGGGAACGGGCACCGAGAACGACTGGCCCGAACGGTCGGAGTTGAGGTTGTGCACCGCATACTCGTAGCGCCATGTACCGTTGCCGTTCGAGCGCACACTGACGCCGGCGATGAAGCGGCCGTCACTCGGGACGTCCACGCTTGCAAGCGACGCGTTCGTGTCCACGAGAGGCCAGGCCTCGATCGCCGGCTTCTGCTGGATGGTCGCACCTGTCAGCGTGAGCGTGTAGGCACCTGAGGAGAGCGAACCGACCGTGAACGGACGGTAGGACGCGTTGTTCATCTTGTTCCCGGCCGTCGCATCTTGTTGGTGAACGTACTGCGCCTCGAAAAAGTATTGCGCGCCATCGTTGAGCGCGGGGTCGAGGAACGTCGAGTCAATCTGTAGACGCCGACCGATCGTCGCGGCTGCGGAGGGCATGCCGGAGTTGTATGTGCCCGGGAAAGTACCGGTGGCAGCGTTCACTTCCTTGCGCGTTCCGAGACCGCTCTGGCCACCGTTGAGGCTTGAGCTGTATGGATCCGAGCAGCCGATGCCGAGGTAGTTGCCCGTGCTCGATGCCTGGCAGGCGCCGCAGAGCGTCCCCTGCAGCGCGGTGAAGCCGTGCTTGCCCCAGCTCATGCCGATCTGCGCGAACCGTCCGTTGTTGTAGCGGAACGCGTTCATCGGAATGAACGGGTGACGGTTGTCGGGCTGCGCGAACCACTCGAGTTGCGCCGTACCGATGTTGCAGCTGGTGGTGCCGATCGCATACGCCATCACCGTGCGCCCGTTGACGACAACCGATCCATACTTCGAGACGTTCGGAATCGCGCCAACGATGACATCGGCCCCTGCGGCCGCCGTGCCGCCGTCGCCACCGGGAGCCGGTACTGCGGAGGCGCTGAGTTGGCCCAGCAGGATGGCGGCGAGTCCGAGCGAGGCGGAAGCGAGGGCGATCGTGGTGTTCTTCATGTGTGTTCCGGTTGGAGGAGCGGGGTCCCGATGGACGCCGAGAGAGTAACCCCGTCTCGCGCTGGCACAAGTGCCGATGGACGAATGAACAGTCACAACCACCGCGCGCGGAGGACGGCCTCTCAGAGGCACGACCCCCGACGTCCGGGAAGTCGGCTCGGGGAGGTGGCGGGCCGCGGAGGGGGCGCGGTGCTCCGGCCGATCCGGCGATGAACGCGGCGGTCCCGGATGGGCTCAGCCGGTCCAAGCGGCGAGCAGGATCGCGAGGTCCTCGGCACCAACGGAGCCGTTGCCATCGATGTCGCCCGTTCCCGAACCGCCCCAGCTGGCGAGCAGCGTGGAGAGATCGGACGCATTCACCGCGCCGTCGCCGTTGAGATCCTCGGGGATCGACGCCGACGACGGGCCCCTCACCGGAGCGGTCATCGCATTGGGAGCGCCAGCGGTGCCCGGCTTGAACAGGCCGAGCGTCGCTGCGACGTTCTGGGGCGGCGTGGAGGCGTCGAACCAGAAGTTGTACATCGTCGAGAAGCGGAGCGCGTTGCTGTTCGGATTCGTCGCGTAGGTTCCGCCGGTCCAGGTGACCGAGCCGCCGCTCGTCGAGATCGACCAGTCGGTGAGGTCGTACGGATCGCCCGAGTGGTATGCGACATCGCGGAAGCCCGCGTTGGTCACCGTGACGCCGGCCGGGATCGGGATCGAGAACGAGCGTCCCGAACGGTCGGAGTTCATGTTGAACACGGCGTACTCGTATCGCCACGTGCCGTTGCCGTTGTCCATCGCGTAGTTGCCGACGATGAAGCGTCCGTCACCCTCGACGTCCACATTCGCAAGCACCACCGCGGGATTCAACGTTGGCCACGCCTCGATTCCAGCGCGCTGCTGGATGGTGGCGCCCGTGAGCGTGAGGGTGTACGCACCTGACGACAGTGCGCCGACGGTGAGCGCGCGCCACGACGCGTTGTTGTTGTCGTTTCCGCCCGCGGCATCCTGCGCGTGGATGTACTGCGCCTCGACGAGGTAGCTTGCACCGGCATTCAGGCTCGGGTTGAGATCGTTCGCGTTCACCTGCAGACGACGACCAATGGTCGCTGGCGCAGTGGGCATGCCGGAGTTGTAGGTGCCCGGGAAGATGCCGGTTGCCGCGTTCACTTCCTTGCGCGTGCCGAGGCCGCTTTGGCCGCCGTTGAGGCCGGCGCTGTACGGATCCGAGCACCCGATGCCGAGGTAGTTGCCCGTGCTCGATGCCTGGCAGGCGCCGCAGAGCGTCTCCTGCAGTGCGGTGAAGCCGTGCTTGCCCCAACTCATGCCGATCTGCTCGAGACGCCCGTTTTTATGGCGGAACATGTTCTGCGGGATGAACGGGTGGCGGTTGTCAGGCTGCGCGAACCACTCAAGCTGCGCCGTACCGATGTTGCAACTGGTCGTACCGATCGCGTAGGCCATGATGGTCTGGCCATTGACGACGACGGAGCCGTACTTCGCGATGTCGGGGATCGCGCCGACGATGACGTCCGCACCGAGGCCGCCGCCGCCACCGCCCGAACCCTCGGCGATGGTCAGGACGCCAGCGCCGCCATTTGAGGAGCCGTATCCGCCGACCACGATGCGATACGTGGTGCCCGCGACAAGCGCCGCGGTGGCCTGACTCTGCAGCGAGCACGCATCGTCATCGCAGGCGATGGAGGTTGCTCCCGAGGTGCCCGGGCATGCGCTCATGATCGCGATGCGGGTATCCCAGCTCGCGTTCCCACAGGTCGAGAAGGTGTAGTTTGCGCTCGTCGCAGGCGTGAACGTGAAGTAGTTCACCTTGTAGATCGTGTGCGCCGAGCAACTGCCGCCTGCGGGGATCGATACCGATGCGGAGGCTGAGGTGGTATTGAAGGCGTTGTCGCCCACGATGGCCGCCACGGCCGTCGCGCAATCGGTCGAGCCACCGGCGACGCCGCCATCGCCCTTGCCGCCCGCGCGGGCCGACACCTGCCCGAGAAGGATCGCCGTGAGGCCGAGAGCCGTCGTGGGCAGCAGAAGGGATGAACGGAACCGGACAGTCGGGGTAGAGCGCATCTTCGGGATCCTCGGACCTTACACGGCCGGAGAGACGAACACGTCCCCGATACCGCGCGGTGGTTCTTGCAATGTAGATCGCGTTTGCGGCACCTCCGACTGTTCTGGCAGATTTACTGCAGGAAAATTGAATCGGCTGAGATCCTGCGTCCGTGGTTGCAGGCGAAGCCGGAGCGGCCGGCAGATCGCGTCCCTCGCGCGCCTGGCCTCGGGCGATCGATTCGACTCGGACGCCGTGTGTTGGCGGGGTTTCACCCCGGGTATTGCATCACCGGGTATCGCTTTACCGGGGCATCACATCACCGGGGCATCACATCACCGGGGTATCACATCACCGGGGTATCTCATCACCGGGGTATCACATCACCGGGTATA
>Ga0172372_10008560_pt1 | contig 13468 bp, 11 predicted proteins | sample LakKiv5m_2_FD_114544 | JGI IMG/M metagenome (GOLD analysis project Ga0172372, IMG submission 114544) | Freshwater microbial communities from Kabuno Bay, South-Kivu, Congo - kab_092012_9.5m | ecosystem: Environmental > Aquatic > Freshwater > Lake | place: Democratic Republic of the Congo...
AGAGCTTGTTCAGGATTCTCTCACCGAGTCAAAAACGGCTCATTTTTCGCCATTTTTCAGTTACGTAGCACCGGCTATGCGCCTTCAAAAACGCAAAAACTGACAAAAAATCAGCCTGTTTTTGCCAACGGCAGAGAATCCTGAACAAGCTCTTAGCAGTTGAGGGCACCACAAACAGAAATTACCTGTCCGCTGATGTATGCTCCCATATCGGAAGCGAGAAAAACGCAGGTATTGGCTACATCATCGCCCGAGCCGAATTTTTTCAGGGGGATACCAGCCAGATAGCTTTCCTTTGTTTTTTCGTCCAGTGCATCGGTCATTTCAGTAGCGATGAAGCCTGGAGCGATGGCGTTGCAGCGCACGCCCCGTGAACCGTACTCTTTGGCAATGGATTTGGAGAAACCTATAATACCCGCTTTGGACGCAGCGTAGTTAGCCTGACCCTGTTGTCCGAAAACACCCACTACGGAGCTCATGTTGATGAAAGACCCCCCGCTCCTGATCATGTGTTTGAGCGCGTGTTTGGTTACGTTGAATACAGATTTGAGGTTGGTCTGGATGACTTCGTCCCACTGTTGCTCGGTCATGCGAAGCATGAGTGTATCGCGTGTGATACCGGCGTTGTTGATTACTACATCAAGTTTGCCGAAGTCTGCAACAATACTGTTTACAAGTGCTTCTGCCTGGGCGAAATCGCCGGCGTCACTCTGATATGCGCGGGCAGAATCGCCGAGTTCTGCAGCGAGCGCTTCGGAGCGGGCGGCAGAACCGGGTGAAACATAGGTGAAGGCGACCTTTGCACCGTGTTCGACAAACTTGCGCACAAGTGATTCGCCGATACCACGGGATCCGCCGGTAATGAGAGCAACTTTTCCTTCCAGAAGTTTCATAGACATAAGTGTGTTAATCCGGCGCAAAGTTCACGAAAAAATGGCAGGAATTGTCTGAACCGAATGAAAAATGAGAACGAAACGGCAATTATGCTGTTGTTGATGATTACTTGAGGGGGCCGGTTATCCGATTTGTTACTCATACCTACTATCTTTACCGCAGAAAAAATGTCATGTACGCATACCTGAAAGGAAATATCACGTTCAGAAATCCCGCCTATCTTGTACTGGAGGTACATGGAGTCGGTTACCATGTCAATATCACGCTGAGTACATATACAGCGGTAGAGGGACAGGAGGCTGCCACCATTTATACACACCTGATTGTCAGGGAGGATGCTCACACATTGTACGGATTTGCCACGCAGACCGAACGGGGTATGTTCGTCAACCTGATCGGGGTAACAGGGGTAGGGGCTACAACAGCCCAGTTGATACTTTCATCCATGTCGGTAGATGAGGTTCGCGCTTCAATTATTGGTGAGCAGGCGCATGTTTTGCAGAAAGTGAAAGGAATCGGGACAAAAACGGCCAAACAGATTATTCTCGATCTGAAGAGCAAACTGAGTAAGGAAGCTCCCGACGGACCGGTATTGCTGCCATCGAATGTTGACAATTCTGTCAGAGAAGAGGCAATATCCGCCTTGCTGGCGCTTGGATTTAACAGAATTGCAGTGCAAAAGGCAATAAACAACGTGATTGCTGCAAATCCCGACGTAAGGAAAGTAGAAGAAATAATCAGGCTGGCACTGAGGGCGCTTGCGGCATAACGTGCCAGCAAAAGTGTTAACTTTTTAAAAACAGCGAATCGGCGCACATTATCCTAATTTTGCAGTCGTTTTGATCACATCAGAATACAAGGTGTACAAAGGGCGGATTCTTTCCGCAGTATCAGCCCGGATTGCGCTTTGGAAACCGAATCAAACATTTCTATCTAAACAGTTTTTCATGAAGAAGATTCTTCTCCTTGCCTTGCTGTTGCCTGCAACCATGTGGGCACAGGTAAATAAAAAAGTAACCACCAGCACAGTATCCCTTATTTGCCGGCTTTACGGAACTACTGTCGCTGCCGACAGCGTTTACGCCTACGAAAGTATGGGTCTGGCTAACAGGATAGTAGCTCGTGCAGGTCGTCGCTCTACAGACAGCGCTTATGTGCTTGTACTGCCTGCTTCATCACCCAGAATTTATCTCGTTGGCGCCAGCGAACAGTCAACAGCCAAAGTGATTATGGGTTCCGAAAAGGAGGTAACTCTCTGGGGAAATACAATGTACATGAACAAGGCGCGCACCGTCGGCTCTCCGGCAAACAAGGAGCTGGAGGCGCTTCAGAACCGCATCACATCCTATCGAGAACAGGCAGCCACACTTCGCTCGCAGTTCAATATGTCCACCGGGAATGCCCGTCCGAAGTTTCAGGAAAAACTGGTGCAGTTCGGCAAAGAGAAAGAGAAAATGCTTGACTCACTGAAGACTGCCAACCCGCTGCTGTGGCGCTATGCTGCACTCAATCTCCCTCCGGACTATGCCGGACAGGAAGGCACAACCGAGGGACTGTTCTACAGCTCCAGCTTTTTCAGATATGCCGATCTGAAGGACAAGGCGTTTGAGGATCTCCCCGAAGTGTTCAGCGCTTTCGAACTCTATACGGCTACACTGCAATCAATGGGTATTGGTACTGAACGTATTGCAGAAATTGCACAGGGCCACCTGAACGGCATACCAACAACCAGTCCCACTTATCGTATGGGCCTGGGCGGAATAGTTTCCGGACTCAAGAGTACCAACAGTGTAGCATATACCACACTGCTTCAGAAGTATGTTGACCTGTACAGAAACAGCAGTTACGGTGAGATACAGCGTCTCGAAACGGATATGCGCCGGGCCTCCGTCAATCTCACCGGGGTGGAAGCCCCCGAGTTGGCAGGTATGACCCCCGACAGCGGGTATTTTTCACTGAAACAGCTCAGAGGCAAAGTCGTGATGATTGATTTCTGGGCCAGCTGGTGTGGCCCGTGCCGCAGGGAAAATCCCAATGTGGTGGCCAATTACAACATATACAAAGACAAGGGATTCGAGATACTTGGGGTCAGTCTGGACCGTGAAATTGGTGCCTGGAGAAAAGCTATACAGGCGGATGGACTTCCGTGGTACCATATCAGTGATCTGAAGGGATGGCAGAGTTCCCACGCGGCACTCTATAATGTGACTTCTATCCCGCAGACATTGCTTCTTGATAAAGATGGTAAAATTATTGCCAGGAATCTCAGGGGTGAGGCGCTTGGTGCCAAACTGAAAGAGCTGTTCGGTTCATGACCGGTTTCAGGCGCGCTTTCGCCTGAACAAGCTCTAAGGGCTCCGGAGCAGTTTTGACTGCTTCGGAGCCCTTTTTTTCTCAAAAATAGAATAAATTTACAATTAAATCAGGTGCCGCGCAACCCGCTAAACCCAATTTCCGTGATAATTACTATCTGCATGCTGTGAATCTGGACCAAATCATCGAAGGTTGCCGGAGGGGCGACAGGCGGAGCCAGCAACAATTGTTCTCCCGCTTTTATAATTATGCCATGACGATAGCGCGTCGTTACATGGGTTCCCGTGATTTGGCCGAAGAGGTAGTAAGTGATACCTTTTTCAAGGCATTCACGAAAATTAATCTTTATGAGGGGTCCATGCCTTTTCAGCCATGGCTCAGGCGAATTGTAATAAATACGGCTATAGATCGCCTTCGTTCCAATATTGCAGAAAAAATCAGTCAGGATTCTCTGGTGCAAACAGAGTTATATGAAGAGCCCTCAATTATTGCTGATTTGACCAAAGAACAGATCTGGGCGATGCTGGATCATCTGCCACCGGGTTATCGGGCTGTTTTTAATCTTGCCGTTGTTGACGGATACACGCACGAAGAAGTGGCCGAGTCGCTCGGGATAACCGTGGGCGCCTCCAAATCCAATCTTTCCAGAGCAAGGCAGTATTTGCGCCGTTTGCTCCGGAACGAGTTTGAATTTTTTGAATAATTACAAGTCCAGGGTAAATATCTGCTTATGAAGGAATTTGATCGTTATTTTTCTGAAAAACTGAACGAGGAAGTTCAGTTCCCAAATCGGGAGAAGAACTGGATGGAGATGTCCAGGCGCCTGGATGCACTTGAAACAGGTGCAGGCCTTATAAGATCAAGGCTTGGGCCCTGGAAGGCTGTTTCAGCGATGGCAGTACTTTTTGCAGGCATGTTCGCCTGGCAGAACCACCGTCTGCAATCGGAATGTGACAATATGAAGGAACAGATAGCCGGTCTGCAGACATCTGTAGCCGGCATCAGTCGTATTGCCGATTCGATAGAGGATCTGAAAAATACACAGGAGAAGACGCTGCTTGCTGTGGCACAACATGCTGAAGCGGAATCGAGGCATACACATCCTGCAACGTATTATTACCCACCTGCCGCTTTGGCCACATCGCAAACCCCTGTGCCTGTCATGCAAGAGCCGGAGGAGAATACAGCGAAGCCTGTGCCCGTCGGTATTCCCGAAACGAACAATTTTGATCATCTGGCAAAGATCCGATCAGGGAATATACGAAGTGATGCGAAGGAGCATATTGAGGCATTTCCTGCTTTGCCGCAACCTGTGCCCGGACGTGCCACCTATCGCTACCGGATTGGCCTCTCGGCCGTAGCAGGGAAAGTGATGCCTGAAGTAACCGGTATTTCAATGATCAGGGGACAGGGGTTGACTGCTGAATATAAGCTCTGGAGAAACTATTGGGTGGGAGCTACTGCCGAATGGCTTACATACGACCTGAACGCCCCTTCGTATCCCGGAACCCTGAAACAGCCGGAGGGGGATACTATCCCGGGGCCAATCTGGGGTTGGGGCTGGTCCTCGCATCACTACCGACTGATTGGTGTAGAGAGTACACAGCAAACCCGGCAATATTCGTTGGGCGTCAGATATGAAATTCCAACCCGCTGGTTATTGAAACCATCGGTCAGGTTGTCATACAGCTGGATAAGGGCCGAGCCTTCTACGGTAACATATACCTATTTCAAGCGCAATCACTATCCGTACAGCAACCCGACAGAATACTTCGCTGTGGTGAAAACGAATCCCGGATTGCTGGGAGAACAGTGGCGCCTGGGTTTCGGACTTGAGCGCGATATGCCCCGCTGGTCATTCGGATTAATGGCGGAGTATTCCAGGAAGAGCCAGATTGCAAGTACTGGCTTAGGGGCAATTTTCCTTAAAGGAGGGATTAGTTACAAACTTTAACGTGATAATTCTGATGTTCAACGCAACCTGTTGCGCCTGCATCCGTAAAAATAAGTATTCGCAGCGTTGAGTCTTTTTTAAGATTGCTGCGAAATTGAAGAGTAATTTCCGCTATACAGTTTTACTTTTGTCCCTCGGCCGCGTAAGGCGCCGGGGGATTTTTTTAAAGCTTGTTCAGGATTCTCTGCCGTTGGCAAAAACAGGCTGATTTTTTGTCAGTTTTGCGTTTTTGAAGGCGCATAGCCGGTGCTACGTAACTGAAAAAAGGTGAAAAATGGCGAAAAATGAGCCGTTTTTGACTCGGCGAGAGAATCCTGAACAAGCTCTTAAACATTCTAGCCATGCAAAAACTACACATTTTTCCGTTACTCCTGATTGTTTTCATCATTTTTTCATGCGATAGAAACACATCCGAGGTTGATTACCTGAGTCAGGCTGATTGTTCGGGCGTTGATTTCGCCACCAATACCTATACCAACAACATCAAGGACATCATGGATACCTATTGTGCGCTTTCTGGTTGCCACAACGCCTCCAGCAGGGAGGCCGGTGTTGACCTGAGTACGTATGCCAAAACGAAAAATGCGTTTGAAACAACCAGTTGCCTGTGTACAATTCATCACAGTAGCGGATGTAGTCCGATGCCCAGGGGTGGTGCCAAACTGAGTGATGCCACCATCAAGCTGATTGATTGCTGGGCGAAAAATGGTTATCAGGAATAAATTCAGTCATCAGTGCCACCAACCGGGTGTGGCGCTGCGCAAAAACATATCATCATGTGGCTCCATATACCGGATGACTCCGATTTTTCCATTCATAACCTGCCATACGGCATTTTTTGTCCACCGGGAAGCAGAACTCCCCGGGCAGGAATCGCCATAGGCAACCATATCGTTGATTTGTCGGCAGCAGCCGCTACCGGTATGTTCGGGAAACGCCGGCTCTTTGCCAGGGTATTCACCCAGCCGGTACTGAATGACTTTATTGCGCTGGGGAAACCAGTCACAGGTAAAATCAGAAAAAAAGTACGTGAGTGGCTTGAGCTGCCTGAGCGACCTGATAATGCCGGGGTAATTTTATGTGACAGAGCTGCATCAACCATGTTGATGCCGGTTCGTGTGCCAAATTATACGGATTTTTACAGCAGTATGGAACACGCCAGCAACGTCGGGAAGATGTTTCGTCCCGACGGTAATCCGCTTCTGCCGAACTGGAAGTGGATACCCGTTGGTTATCACGGGCGCGCCTCATCTATTGTAGTGAGTGGTACACCGGTTCGCCGACCTTCCGGACAGATACTGCTCCCGGGGGGTAATCCTGATACGCCTGTTTATTCCAAATCAAGGCAAATGGACTTTGAGCTGGAGATGGCTTTCATTATTGGCAAGGAAAGCAAACTGGGGGAGCCGGTACCGGTAGAGAAGGCTGAGGAATATATCTTTGGTATGGTACTGTTTAACGACTGGAGTGCGCGCGATATTCAGCGCTGGGAGTATGTGCCGCTGGGACCATTCCTCGGCAAGAACTTTGGCTCCAGTGTGTCTCCGTGGGTAGTACCGACAGAAGCCCTGCGCCCGTTTATGGTGAAGGGGCCGAAGCAAAATCCGGCACCGCTGGAGTACCTCAAAACCAAAGGGCAAAAGCACTACGATATACATCTGGAGGTTGCTGTCAAGCCTCAGGGCGGGTCTGAAACCGTTGTTTCGCGTTCCAATACGAAATACCTCTACTGGTCAATGGCACAGCAACTGGCTCACCACACAGTAAATGGCTGCAATTTGCAGGTGGGCGACATGCTGGCATCAGGTACCATAAGCGGTCCGGTGGCCGGAAGCTATGGCTCTATGCTCGAACTCAGCTGGGCTGGCAAGCAGCCGGTTCCACTCGAAGACGGCAGTACACGCACCTTCCTGCAGGATGGCGACACGGTTGTTATGCGCGCGTGGTCGTCAGCGGGTGAGATGCGGGTTGGTTTTGGTGAAGTGAGCGGGACACTGCTGCCCTGACTACCTAGTTGTCGGCTCTGGTTACATTGGATACCCACTCGAACTTGCGAAGTTCCAGGATGGCTCGCTGCAGCTGGTCGGTATTGACGACAATCAGTCCCAGGTGGCCTTCGAAGTAACCTCCTTCGCCCCTGATCTCAAATGATCTGATATTGATTCCAAGGTCATAAATCCTGTTTGTCAGTTGCTGAATGACCCCGGGGCCGGTGTCAATACCAGTTACTACAATATGCGCCAGAAAGTCTGATCTTGAAATATTGCCCCAGGTGGCTGAAAGAATTCTGTGTCCGTAATGAGCATAGAGGTTACTTGCGTTCGGGCATGATGTTCTGTGTATTCTGGCGCCGCCGGTTGTCAGCACGAACGCAAAAATTTCATCCCCCTGTACGGGATTGCAGCAAGTGGCAAAAGAGTGCTGGTAATAACTGCCGGGCTCATTGTTAATAATGATTTCCGGTTTGATTTCCGGTTTGTTCTTCCTGAAAACCGGCGCTTCCTGCACCCGGGGTTTCGGTTGTTCGATTTCAACAAGTATGTTGCCATCGGCCCTGAACTTTCGGTTTACTTTCCGGATATCCACCTGATTGAGGTAAATAGCACTCAGAAATTCAGTTCTGTTCAGGAAGCCGTACCACTTGACGAGCATATCGCAGTTTTCTTCGAAAGAAACCTTCAGGTTGTTCAGTTTGCGCTCGAGAATCTCCTTGCCGAAGTCAGCCTGAATTTTTTTCTCTTCTTTCAGCGCTGCGCGAATCCGGTTTTTGGCCTTGGATGTGACAACATTCTGGAGCCAGTCTTCGGTTGGCTTCTGATTTTTATCCGTGATGATTTCCAGTTGGTCTCCTTCGTTCAGTTTGTGAAAAATAGGAACCAGCCGGTTGTTGATTTTGACCGACCTGCAGGTGCAACCGAGATCGGAGTGGATACTGAAAGCGAAATCAAGGGCGGTTGCGCCTTCAGGGAGCATTTTCATCTCACCTTTAGGCGTGAAAACGTGAATTTCTTCAGTGAACAACTCACTTCGTATATCAGCCAGTAGTTCTATGGCGTTACCGGATGAGTTTTCGATTGTTTCCCTTATTCGCTGCAGCCAGATTTCATACACATCTGCATCGCCTTTTTTGCCGCCCGATTTGTATTTCCAGTGTGCTGCAACTCCCCGCTCGGCAATGTCGTTCATGCGTTCGCTGCGAATCTGTACCTCCACAAACTTGTTGTCAATACCGAGAACTGTAGTCTGGAGCGATTCATAACCATTTGATTTGGGCGTGGTAATCCAGTCGCGCAGTCGTTCCGGAACTGGCTGGAAGTGGTCAGTTACATGGGAGTACAATTCCCACGCACGTCTTTTTTCCCATTCTCTGGGGGCTTCGAAAATCACCCGGACAGCAAAAAGGTCGTATATGTCCTCGAAGGGGACATGTTTGGTGTGAATCTTTCGCCATATCGCGAAAATGGATTTTGGCCTGCCAATTACCCGGTGTTTATAGCCGAGATCTTTAAAAATATCCTGAAGTTTCTTGATAAACTTGTCTATATACTCCGAGCGCGACTTGAGCTTTTCCTCCAGCTTTCGGGCGATATCCTTGTATTCATCCGGGTGTTGAATCTTGAAGCAGATATCTTCCAGTTCCGTTTTTATTTTCTGGAGGCCGAGGCGGTGGGCCACCGGAGCGTATATGTAGGTCGTTTCGGCAGCTATCTTTTTCTGAGATTTGTCTGACATGCTTCTGATAGTGCGCATGTTGTGCAGACGGTCGGCCAGTTTGATAAGTACCACCCGAACGTCTATGAGCATGGTGCGCAAAACCTTTGACAGATTTTCTGCTTGCGGACTTTCAGAATTGTGCAGTCCGTCGAGCTTGGTCAGTCCGTCAACAATAAGTGCCACTCTGTCGCCGAACTGGTTGTGTATTTCCTTCAGCGTAATGTCAGTATCCTCCACCACATCGTGCAGGAGTGCGCAGACAGCCGCTGTGGGGCCGAGTCCAATCTCCTCCACACAAATGCGGGCTACTTCAATCGGGTGTGTGATATAGGGTTCTCCTGTTTTTCTGCGCTGCTCTTTGTGTGCTTCCACCGCCATTTCGTAGGCCGCGCGCAACAGCCTCAAGTCCTTTTCTTCAAGCGGTGATTTAAAGCAGTGCAGCAGGTTTCTGTATGACTGGGTAATCAACTGGCGATCGGCCTCCTCGTCGTAGTGCGCCTCATGCAGAGTTTCCGGAACAGATGGCGATTGTGTATGTAGTTCTTGCATCACGGATTCGCTCATTTTTATTAAATTAAACGGTAAATATAGTGAATTTTGATGACTAACACTTTGTTTTTGCCTTTTTTGCCTCTTTTATCATTTATTTATGAAGAATCTACATTAGTGTTTTGCCAAATTCCGTACTTTTGCACTTCTTTTTGACAATTGATCTCATTTTTTGGTGATTAGTTTGTTCTGAGAAGGAAACCGGGCCTGCACAGGCGGGTTCCGAGCGGGCGTGGCGAAATTGGTAGACGTACCAGACTTAGGATCTGGCGCCGCGAGGCATGGGGGTTCGAGTCCCTCCGCCCGCACTCACACCACTTCAGTCGGATTTGCCGTTGGGCGACGGACTGCTTTGTTATACCGCAATCAGTCATTACACCCGGCAGTTCACTTCAACAATACAAAAATACCGATATATGCCCACCGTTGTCCGCCAAGATTTAGACAACACCTCCGCCATCCTGAAAGTAACCGTTACCAGAGAGGATCTCAAGCCAAAACTCGATGCAGAACTCAGGAAGTTCCGCCAAAGAGCCCCACTGAAAGGCTTCCGCCCGGGTCAAGCACCCATTGAGCACATCAAAAAGCTTTATGGCGCATCCATTTTCGCAGACACCCTGAATGATATGGTTGCCGACGAGTTGTATGGATATCTCAGAGACAGCAAGCTGGACGTTCTTGGCCAGCCACTTCCTGTTGAGAGCCAGGAGAAATTTTCTTTCAAAATCAGCAATCCTGATCCCGAGTATGTAATCAGCTACGAAATCGGATTTGTTCTCGACTTTGATCTGAAGGGCCTCGACAAGTCGTTTGCATTTGAACGCCTCGAGGTATCCAACCTGGATGAACTGGCTCAGGAGGATCTGGTTTATGCGCGCCGCCGGATGGGGGAAACTACTGAAGTAGAGGATACCATTCAGGAAAATGACGTGATAAAAATCGCTGCCAGGGAATTGGACGGCGACTCGGTCAGGGAAGGTGGACTTGAAACCACTATGAGTTTTCTGGTGAAAAGTATTGCCAATGAGGAGGTGAAAGCTCAGCTGCTCGGTATGAAAGCAGGGGATACACTGCGCTTTAACGCACGCTCGCTGGAGGGCTACGAAAAAGAGGATATGTACCGCAAATATGTCCTTAATCTCGACCCGTCTGACAAGAGAGAGGTCAATGATATGTTTGAGGGCACCATCGAATCGGTGAGCCGCCTGCAGGAGGCTGAAATGGACGAGGAGTTTTTCAAAAACTACTTCAACAACGAATCTATTACAACAGTAGATTCTGCGCTCGAAGAACTCAAGAAAGGTATCCGTCGTTTCTATGATACACGCGCCGATGCTGTTCTGATGAGAAAACTTCAGGATCATCTCATGGACCTGAACAAGGTTGATTTGCCCGAAAAGTTTCTCAAGCGCTGGCTGGCAGCCACCAACAGAGGGGAACTTTCCGCAGAGCAGATTGAAAATGAGTTCCCGGCTTTTGCTGAAAACCTTCGCTGGACGATTATCCGGGACGATATCAAGAAGCGTTTCTCCATTGAGGTAACTGATGAGGACATACGGGATGCCTTCACACAGAAACTCATGAACTATTTAAGTTTTGAAATGCCGGCTCATCTGCTTGATTCAATCATCAACAGAATGATGGAAAACAAGAAGGATGTAGAGGAGACCCAGCGTGATATTGAACTCGAAAAGCTGTTCAGTGCCATCCGGGATCAGGTTTCAATCACTGAAAAGCCTGTAAGTTCGTCTGAACTGCATGAAATAGTGGATTCACTGAACGCGGTGGCCAGGAAAGAACAGCAGGCATCTGAAATCTCGCTGTAACTTTTTGAAAACTGATTTGTTTTAAATGCCTCAATAACTGTTTACTATGTTCGACAAACACGAATTTCAGAAGTACGCTACCAGGCACCTCGGAATGAGCACTATGCACCTTGAAAGGTATATGGCTGCCTCTGTTCCCAATATTCAGGCTTTCACTCCGGCGGTCATCGAGGAGCGCCCGATGCATGCCACACAGCTCGATGTTTTCAGCCGTCTGATGATGGATCGCATTATTTTCCTCGGTGTACCTGTAGATTATTATGTATCCAACGTGATTCAGGCCCAGCTTCTCTTTATGGAGTCAACGGATCCGAAGCGCGATATCCAGATTTTTATCAACAGTCCCGGCGGGTCTGTAATTGATGGACTGGGTATTTACGATACGATGCAGTATGTATCTCCCGATATTGCCACAATCTGTACCGGCCTGGCGGCCAGTATGGGTGCTGTGTTGCTTGCTGCCGGTGCCAAGGGCAAACGCAGCTGTCTGAAACACAGTCAGATTATGCTGCACCAGCCAAGTGGCGGTGCTCAGGGTCAGGTGTCTGATATCGAGATATCTTACAAACTGATCAAGAAAATGCAGAAATCTCTGTACGATATTCTCAGTACGCACACGGGGCAGTCCTATGAAAAAGTAGAGACCGACTGTGATCGCGATAACTGGCTCACGGGAGAAGAGGCCAAAGATTACGGTCTTATTGACGAAGTTCTCGACAGGGCTAAACCCCAAAAATAAACCTGATGATCAAGAAAGGTAATCCGCCTCAGAACCATTGCTCATTTTGCGGACGCGGTGAAGAAGACGCCATGATCCTTATCTCGGGTATCGAGGGAAGGATTTGTGAGGTTTGTGCCGACAAGGCGCAGGAAATAATTGATCAGGAACTGCGCAATGCGGGTGTTGAACCTCCTCAAAGCAAGAAGACTGCCAAAAAAGAAGGACCGTACAGTGGGCCTCTGAAGCTGTTACCTCCGAAAGACATCAAGAAAATTCTGGATGAATATGTAATTGGTCAGGAAGAAGCTAAAAAAGTGCTTTCTGTAGCCGTTTACAATCATTACAAGCGCCTCCAGCAACTGGAATCCGGTAACGAAAAGATGTTCGAGGATGTCGAAATTGAAAAGTCCAATGTGCTTTTCATCGGTCAGACCGGCACGGGGAAAACGCTGATGGCCAAAACCATCGCGAAACTGCTTCATGTCCCTTTTACCATCGTTGATGCAACGGTTTTCACCGAAGCTGGTTATGTGGGAGAAGATGTGGAAAGTATCCTGTCCCGCTTGTTGCAGGTCTGTGATTATGACGAGAAGTCGGCCGAGCGCGGTATTGTCTATATTGATGAAATTGACAAAATTGCCCGCAAACAGGATAATCCTTCTATCACCCGGGATGTATCGGGTGAGGGCGTTCAGCAGGGTATGCTGAAAATTCTGGAAGGGTCCGAGGTGCTTGTTCCGCCGCAGGGTGGCCGCAAACACCCCGAACAGAAACTCGTAAAAATTAATACCCATAATATCCTCTTCATCTGCGGCGGCGCTTTCGATGGTATTGAGAAAATTATCGCCCGTCGGGTGAATACGCAGGTAATTGGTTACGGCAAGAAGGGAATGGAAGAGATTGACAAGGAAAATCTCCTCCAGTATGTGAGTGCTCAGGATGTCAAAACTTTCGGACTCATCCCCGAACTTGTTGGACGCCTTCCCGTGATTGCCCACCTTGATCCGCTCGACAGGGAGTCGCTCAAGCGTATCCTCACCGAACCTAAAAATGCGCTGATCCGCCAGTACAGGAAACTGTTTGCCATGGAGGGTATTGAACTTGTCCTCCAGCCCGAAGCTGTTGATATGATTGCAGACAAGGCTTTTGAGTTCAAACTCGGAGCCCGCGGCCTCCGCGCACTTTGCGAGAGCCTGCTCACGGATGCCATGTTTGAACTTCCCGGTTCGGTCGAAAAGGGCGAAACCCGACAATTGATTATTGACGCAAACTACGTCAGGGAAAAACTGGAAGGAGCACGTAAAGCCAAACTCAAGGCTGCCTGAGCCAGAAATATATTCAGATTGCCTCAACCGGTCAACAGCCGGTTGAGGCAATTCTTAGAGCTTGTTCAGGATTCTCTGCCGTTGGCAAAAACAGGCTGATTTTTTGTCAGTTTTTGCGTTTTTGAAGGCGCATAGCCGGTGCTACGTAACTGAAAAAAGGTGAAAAATGGCG
>Ga0172372_10008561_pt1 | contig 13467 bp, 19 predicted proteins | sample LakKiv5m_2_FD_114544 | JGI IMG/M metagenome (GOLD analysis project Ga0172372, IMG submission 114544) | Freshwater microbial communities from Kabuno Bay, South-Kivu, Congo - kab_092012_9.5m | ecosystem: Environmental > Aquatic > Freshwater > Lake | place: Democratic Republic of the Congo...
AGGGGGAGAAGTTCAACACACAGGTGTTATACCATTTCTCAAGAAGTTTGAAGCGACTGTCAGATGTTGCACGCAAAATGGCATACGAGGTGGATCCGCGACAGTCCACTTCCCCATCTGGCATCAAGAAATAGAAGACATTCTAGTCTTGAAAAACAATAAGGGTACGGAAGATAATCGCGTCCGTAAACTTGACTACTCCATTCAAATTTGTAAGTTGTTTTATGAAAGATTCATTCAAGACGGTGAGATTACTTTGTTCTCCCCACATGATGTACCTGGACTTTATGATTGCTTTGGAAACTCTAGGTTTGATGACCTCTACGTTGCATATGAAAAGGATACGACCATTCCGAAAAAAGTTGTTAAGGCACAAGAACTCATTCTCAACCTCCTTAAAGAACGGGCTGAGACAGGTCGTATCTACATTATGAACATTGACCACTGTAACTCACACTCCTCGTTCAAGGATCACGTTTATATGAGTAATCTCTGTCAGGAGATCACTCTTCCCACCTACCCTCTTTATCACATTGATGATTCTGGAAGTGAAATCGCTCTGTGTATTCTTTCTGCAATCAACGTAGGTAAACTCAAGAGCCTGGATGAACTAGAGGAACTCTGTGATCTTGCAGTGCGTGGTCTTGAGGAACTGATCGACTATCAAGAGTATCCTGTCGCAGCTGCAGAACGAGCCACGAAGGCGCGTAGATCCCTTGGCATCGGGTTCATTGGACTTGCACACTACCTTGCACGTCACGGGGAACATTATGATGATCCTGGTGCGTTACAACTGGTCCACGATTTGACTGAGGCGTTCCAATACTACCTGATCAAGTCATCCAACCAACTTGCACAGGAGAAAGGATACTGTCACGACTTTGGTCGGACTAAGTATTCTGAAGGTATTCTGCCGATTGATACATACAAGAAGGATGTAGATGAATTGGTGCCACCCGCCTACAATTATGATTGGGAGGGTCTTAGAGCATCAATCCTGGAACACGGCCTGCGACACAGTACACTGTCCGCACAGATGCCATCGGAGAGCAGTTCCGTTGTGTCAAACGCAACCAATGGAATCGAACCACCTAGAGATTATTTGTCCATTAAAAAGTCTAAGAAGGGGCCGCTCAAACAGATCGTTCCCCAGTTTGGTTCTCTCAAGAATAACTACACTCTTCTCTGGGATATGCCATCGAATGATGGATACATTAAAATCGTTGCAGTGATGCAGAAGTTCTTCGATCAGGCCATCTCTGGTAATTGGTCATACAATCCAGAGAACTACCCTGATAATGAAGTCCCAGTGTCAGAAATGGCGAAAGACTTTTTGACTACATACAAGTATGGTTGGAAAACTTCTTATTATCACAATACTCATGATCTCAAGACGGATGAAGTAGAGACGAAGGATAATATCGATGACATAATCAGTCAATTGCTAGTAAAAGAGGAGGAGATTTGTGAGTCCTGTGCAGTTTAAACTTACTTCAGAAACCAAGCCAGTCATCGAAGGTATGACTGTGTTCAACCCAGAAAAAGTAAATACTAAGAAACAACCAATGTTCTTTGGTAAGCCTCTAGGTGTACAGAGGTACGACTCTTACAAATACCCCATCTTCGATAAACTCACAACACAACAACTTGGATACTTCTGGAGACCTGAAGAAGTGTCTCTACAGAAGGATCGTGGTGACTATCAATCGCTAAGACCAGAACAGAAACACATCTACACCTCTAATCTGAAGTATCAGATTATGTTAGACAGTGTTCAAGGTAGAGGCCCTGGAATGGCTTTCATTCCATTCTGTTCCCTGCCTGAACTGGAGGCATCGATGACGGTGTGGGAGTTTATGGAGATGATCCATTCCCGTTCATACACCTACATTATCAAGAATATCTACCCAGACCCATCAGAGATCTTTGATACGATCACTGAGGATCCAAATATCGTGAGACGTGCAGAGAGTGTAACCTCTGCGTATAATGAGTTTATTCGTTCTGCACAACAATGGGCGAGTGGGAGTCAGTGGGAACACAATCTAGAGGGTGTGCCTGCAGCGAGAGACACACTGTTTGAACTCAAGAGGAAACTCTACCGTGCAGTCGCAAACGTGAACATTCTGGAGGGTATTCGTTTCTACGTATCCTTTGCCTGTTCATTCGCCTTTGGTGAACTTAAACTGATGGAGGGTTCTGCAAAGATCATCTCCCTGATTGCCAGAGACGAGAACCAACACCTTGTTCTCACGCAGAATATTATGAACAAGTGGCGTGAGGGTGATGATCCAGATATGACGATCATCGCTAAACAAGAAGAGGAAAACGTTTATCAGATGTTCCGTGATTGTGTAGAGGAAGAAAAGACCTGGGCTGAATATTTGTTCAAAGACGGTTCGATGATCGGTCTCAACGACAAACTGTTGGGTCAGTATGTTGAATGGATTGCAAACCGTAGACTGAAAGCCATTGGTCTGAAACCCCTCTTTGATATTCCAGCCAACAACAACCCTCTGCCCTGGACGCAACACTGGATCTCATCCAAGGGTCTACAAGTCGCGCCCCAGGAGACGGAAGTCGAAAGTTATGTCGTGGGAGGCATTAAACAGGATGTCAAAAAAGACACCTTCAGTGGGTTTAAACTTTGAAGTCGTTTTAGACAAAGAAAAAGAATCTGATATTCAGAAGATCAAGAGGTGGATTTCTAAACAGAAACCTCCCCTTGATCTTATTTTGTCGTATCTATTCTCTTTTGTTGAAAAATGGTATATCGAAGCCAAAATAGAAAGTACAATGCAAGACGTTGATCGTCAAGTTGAGGACATAAAAAAACAATGGGAGAAAGAAGATGAACAACCAAAACCAGAAATTGTGGAGACAGGAGTATTTGGAAAAGAAGGCTGGTCTATCTCCATGTCAAATCCAGTTATTGAAAGAGGGCCCGAAGAGTCTCTCTCAAGCGTGGGCATTAGGAGCGATGAAACAAGATTGGAATAAAAATTTCAATAGATAGTAATTTAATAATAAGATATATTAAAAAGAAACAAATGTTAGTGAATTAACATAAACATACCTAGATAGTGTGTCAATGAGTGGTGTATCCGATGTAACTTTTTTGTTATTCGTTCTAATGCATCAGAGGTTATTATGCACAATCTAATTTCCCACAATCAATTAGCTGAGTGGAGGACCTTAAATGAAACGATGGACTATTGTAATGAACAAAACGATCTAATTAATGACTACTTTAATTGTTTGATTGATTGCGACGATAAAACACAAATTTGCAAGAGGACTTGTAGAGAACTTTTAAATTACTCATAATCCAGAGGAGGCCTTGCCTCCTCTTTTTTTGTGACTATAATAACTCTGTCAGGGTTGAAAAATAAATAAGGCTCAACAGCTACCAAGCTATATGAGTTATGAGAATCCCTGGCAATACGATGGGAGAATATTTGATTCAGATCATATTCAAGATTATTTTGGCTTTGTATATCATATTCATTGCAACCAAACTGGTCGTAGCTATCTTGGGAGAAAATATTTTTGGAGTTACCGCACACCAAAAGGAAAATCTAGAAAAGTTAAGTCAGAGTCCGATTGGAAAATATATTACGGTTCCTGCCCTGAACTCAAAGAGGATGTCAAACTATACGGGCACTCAGAGTTCACCAGACAAATTTTAAGTTTGCACAAAACAAAGGGTCATTGTAATTACGAAGAAACAAAACAGCTCTTCCTAAATAATGTATTGACAGAGCAGTTGACAGATGGGTCACCTGCCTTCTATAATAGCAACATACTAGGCCGTTACATGAAAAAGGACTACTATGTTCCAACCAGTCAACAGCACTCCTGAAGAATTCCAACGAATGGAAGATAACGTTCACTCCGTAATGGATTGGACACAAACCAGAATGAATTTTCTGGTAAACAGTGATCAAGTTGATAATGCTACTTCTATCTACGAAGAGTTTTCTGAGTGGTACAAAAAAGACGCAGAAATAGAAGTTGTGGTTGTCGATGACTGTCTTATGTAATTCCTTTCATTTTTCATTATGTCAAATTACAAACCTTACACAACTGAATGGCATCGTAAAAGATACTTGAAAGAAGCGATTGACAAGTATCTTGACGAACAGATTGGTAATGAAACCATACTCAATGATCTGGCCGACATTCTTTCTGAAAGATCAGAGCGAGCGTATGAAGAGTTTAATCGTATCAACGATTTGGAATCTAGAATCAAATAGCCTTTCGGAGATCACATATGCTTTCAACGCAATATCGCCTCCGTCTTGAGGCGATCTGTGAAAAGATAGTCAAAAAAGAAACGGTTGAACTTAATGAAATGATCTGGGCAGAAAAACTTGCGAAGGCAAATCGCTCTGCTGCAACGATTCTGCGTCAAGCAAGACGCAAAGCTGAGAACCCAGATATGAACGCAATGGACGACTTTCTCAATCAACTAGATATAGGTGGATTGGGTCATGAACGATTCGGTCACGGAAGATTTACGGGTGCTGATGACATCGTAGAATGGTTTGGTGATGATAAACCAGACGATTGGAGACAAAGAGATTAACGAGTCCCCTGTGAGAATCTTGATCATTGATGGTTGACAACTGACCGACGACACCATATAATAAAAAAGTAATGACTCAGTAGCTCAGTGGATAGAGCAACTGCCTTCTAAGCAGTCGGTCGTTGGTTCGACCCCAACCTGAGTCGCCTTTCAACAAGAAAAACTATGTCACTTATTTCACAACGAGACAAAGAAGTTGCCATTTCGGCACTTGAGAATTATATGTTGAAACTCAGAGTGGAGACACCGTTCGACACTCAAAACATTATGGAAGTCAATGCACTTCTTAATTGGGTCAAACTAGATTACCAGAAAAATATTTCTTCGTAATCCTTTATCGGGAGGTTAACTCAGCGGTAGAGTGGCTGCCTTACAAGCAGTAAGTCATTGGTTCGAATCCGATACTTCCCATCAATAAATACAATTAATGAGAATGAGTTGAGATTGTTTTAATTGCGATGAAAGAAAAGAAATTTAAAAAATTGATTCAGAAACCACTACGATTTCACCACCAAGATATACACGAAGAACTTGACGAAATTAAAGGACTATTGAAAAATGTTATCTGCCAGATGCAAAGTTTGCAATGTCGAATTGATCAGCTCGACGAAACCACATTCGTGCGGGTGCCCGAACATGATGGTGGTGCAGGACGACAAGATCTCAGCGGTGGACTTGAGTAAAGTCGTGCTAACCAAATTGGAAAACAATCTGAACAATCGCAGTGCCTTGTCCAATCAGGACTTAGAATACCAGGAGAACCGACGCAAACGTCAGGTTCGTAAACTCTATTTTGAGGAACGATGATCAATTTGCATCAGAAATTCAACCACTACCTTAACACTGATAGGAAGATTGATTTACGTGATGTTAATGAAAGATTGATCAGCTACGGATGGGTCGATGATGGTGTGAATCTTACTGGATACTACGTCTTGACAGAAAACTATGAACTGGTGTATGATTTAAAGGAGAACTTTCAATACAAAGTCCCTAGAAATTCTATGGCTGCATTGAAAAAATGAGGAAGGTCAAACCGATTGGCGACGGTACCTGTCTTGAAAACAGTTGAGGTGTTAAGCCCTTGGGAGTTCGACTCTCCCACCTTCCGTTTTCTAAATATTTTTAATTCATCTGCACAGAAATGCAATCAACCGAACTTAAACAGAAAGAACAGTCCGATCAACGACAGGACGATCGAAAAACCGACCACGATCAGTTGACAGACGATTACCTGTTGCTGTATAATACATACAACAACGACGCCCCGTAATGTTCTTGCCCCTGTCGCCTATCGGTTAAGGCCCACTGCTTATAACGGTGTGAACGGAGTTCGACTCTCTGCAGAGGTATTCCCCATCAGGGGATCCAATCTACTTTTCACTACAATGTCATTACTGTCTAAGTTTAAAAAGAACGTCGATGTTCTGTCTAAGACTGTGGATGGGTCAGTCTCACTTGATTTCCAGAATCCTAAACTTTATAAAAAAATTCTGCGATATTATGAGGATCAAGGAGTTGAGTTCTATGATGATCCATATGACACATATGAATATGTTGTCGATCTAATCAAAGAAGATCTTCAATCTAATGGAGTGGTTGCACAGTGAAAGTCGTTCTTGAACGTGGAGATGTACGTTACACTGATAATGGTATTTTAGACAACGGTGTAAAAGATTTTCGTATGCAAGTCAAAGACTATTATACGAATCGTTGGTCTGATGTTTATCTCTTCGATAATCAGGATCAATGTGTTCTAGCCATTGAAGACGTTGATTACACAAACTGGCTTCTAGATAGACCTTGTTATATCAAAGATGATGAAGAGCCTAATGAATAAGGTTTCTTGTTTCCTTTAAAAAACAAGTGGCGAGCCTGATCAGGGGGTAGATATTCTACCCCTTTTTTGGTATAATAAATACATTGATTCATTTATGTCACTGATGAAGACTGCATTAGTTCTTGGGGCCGGAGGTTTCATCGGTTCCCATATGGTAAAAAGATTGAAAGAAGAGGGATATTGGGTTCGTGGTGTAGATCTTAAACATCCTGAGTTCTCACGTCACCAAGCCGATGAGTTTGTCATTGGTGACCTTAGAGACAAGTCATTTGTCAATCGTGTTGTAGAGTATAAGGGTACACAAGGTAACTTTTTTAACTCTGTTCCCTTCAAATACATCGAAGGGTTTGATGAAGTGTATCAGTTTGCCGCTGATATGGGAGGTGCAGGGTTCGTATTCGTCGGAGATTTTGACGCAGAGATTATGCACAACTCTGCAATGATTAATCTCAATCTTCTGGATGCGATTGTTAAGACCAAAGGTTATGGTCGTAAGGTCCCCAAGATCTTCTATTCATCATCTGCGTGTGCTTATCCTTCTCACATTCAAGAAGATCCTCAGAACCCTGGCCTCAGGGAGGAGGATGCGTATCCTGCAAATCCAGACAGTGAATACGGATGGGAGAAGTTGTTTTCAGAACGTCTCTATCTCAGTTATGCACGGAATCACGGTCTTGAAGTTCGTGTTGCCAGGTATCACAATATCTACGGTCCAGAGGGTACGTGGAAAGGTGGACGGGAGAAAGCTCCAGCCGCAATGTGCCGAAAGGTTGCATCTGTTATGCCTGGAGAATCTGTTGAGTGTTGGGGAGACGGTGAACAAACTAGATCGTTCCTGTACATTGATGACTGCATTGAAGCCACGCGACGTTTGATGGAGTCAAACTACAAGGAAGTTATTAATATTGGGTCAGAACAAATGGTATCAATCAATCAACTGATTGAGATCACTGCAAGTGTCGCTGGTAAAGAGGTTACTGTCTCTCACATTAATGGTCCTTTAGGTGTTCGGGGGCGCAACTCACAGAATGATAAGATTCGACAAGTTCTTCAATGGGACTATGAGATCTCACTTGAGGACGGTATCTTTCGCACCTATCGTTGGGTAGAAGAACAAGTCCATCGCGATCACTTGAATGATTGTTGGGAACATTACTACTATCCTGAAGAGAATGGAGTCAGTGGAGCATGATAGGTTTCAACGCACTTGGTGTGCTTGGACAACTGGGAAACCAGATGTTTCAAGTTGCGTCCCTAAGAGGCATTGCCGCACACAGAGGGTATAATTATTGTTTCCCACTTCATAATAATGTTGTTGTGGATTCTCTGGGCAACAAACTAAGACCAGACATTCAAAATGTCTTTACACTTCAGAATGTTAGCCCCCTTAATATTCAAACAATCGATCCTGGGCGTCCACAAGTTTTTGAAGGTCACTTTCATTTCAATGAGGATTTGTTTAATAATTGCCCTGACTGGGTAAATCTACAGGGGTTTTTTCAGACTGAAAAATATTTTGTCCACGAGTCTAGTATGGTTCGTGAGATGTTCACTTTTAGAGGTGACATCATTGAACCTGCACGTGCGATGATAAACAGTTTGAATAAATTACCTGTTGCACTACACGTTCGACGGGGTGATTTTATACTTAATGCTGGTAATCATCACAATCTTGAACTTGATTGGTATGAGAGGGCTCTGAAAAAGATTGATCTTAAGGGTCGTCAAGTTGTCATCTTTAGTGATGATCCCGAGTGGTGCAAACAACAGGAACTTTTTTCTGACGATGACAAATACTTGATTAGTGAAGGTAACTCACACTATACTGATCTTGCAATGATGACTCTTTGTTCAGGTCACATCATTGCAAACTCCACGTTCTCTTGGTGGGGTGCCTGGTTGGCTGACAGTCGGGAAGTTATTGCACCGATGAAATGGTTTGGACCTGATAATGCAAACCTAGATACAAAAGATCTTTATCCTGACCATTGGGAGGTCCTTGAGTGAAAGTAGCTGTCGTATTCATTGGTACTGGAAAGTATCTTAATTTTCTTCCTTCGTGGTATGAACGATGCGAAGAACATTTTCTTCCTGGAGTGGAGAAAAGATATCTTGTTTTTACAGATGGTGATATTCCAGAGTCTCCTGAGAACTCATCTATCTACAAGACAGATCATCTTGATTGGCCTTATATCACACTCTACCGATTTGATATTATTGGTAAAGCCCGTGGAGAGATTCTTCAGTATGACTGGTTAGTCTTTCTAGATGCCGATATGGCTGTTGTGGATGCAGTGACACCAGAAGAGATGTTTGATGAAGCCAAACCTTTCATTGGTGTTCATCATCCCTGTCATTTCCTTAAGTTCCCACCACACGATCAACCACCTGGATCGTTTGAAACTAATCCACTATCAAAGGCCAAAGTTCCTGATGATTATGACTTCTCTGTCTATTGGCAAGGGTGTCTATGGGGTGGTAAAGTGCCTGAGGTCATTGAGATGATGGACGAACTTCACGAACGCATTCTTGTAGATGAGGAGAATAAGACCATCGCAACTTGGCACGACGAGAGTCATCTAAATGCGTTTTTTGCAGAACAATTTGACAAAGTACACACATTAGGCCCTGAGTTTGCATTCCCTGAGGTGTTTGCTGACGCCTGTGATTTTCAACCTAAGATTGTTCACCTAGCAAAAGATAATAGTAAGTACCATGTCTAAGATCGCAGTCTTATATTCGGGTCAACCAAGAGCTTGGAGAGAGTGTTTTCCAAATCATATGCGATACTTGTTCCAACCAAATATGGAACACGAGATCGATGTGTTCTCGCACATTTGGTATCACGATGCAGATAAAACACTGAAGTATTTTGTAGACACTCTCTACAACATCAAACAGATTGAATGGGATGAACCCAAAACTTTTGAACACGATACCATTAGACCTGATCCCCTTGCATATCACCCGCTGAACAACATTGTCTCCCAAGCTTATAGTCTCTGGAGGACCTGGGATATGATGGATAAATATGTTCAAGAGAATGGTAAGTACGATATCGTCGTAAGAACCAGGACCGACAATTGGTTCGTTGAACCATTGGGTGCCTTATCTGATTATGATCCAAAAGGACTTCATATTACAGATATTCAAAGTCACGAAGACTATGCTCTAGGAGACACATTCGCCTGGGGTGATTACGAAGCGATGAGAGCCTACTGCAGTATGTTCCCAGACTTTGAAACGATGGTAGAAGAAGGGGCTAGAGTAAATCCTGAATGTCTGTTAGGATGGGCCATTCAGAGAAATAATATTCCTGTTCATAAACACCCAATATATCCCAAACTTTATAGAGATGTTTGATGACGAAACTTGTCATATTTGATCTTGACGGTGTGCTGATTGATAGTAAAGATTATCATTTTGATGCACTGAATTATGCTCTCTCAAAAGTTGGAGAGAAGTATGTCATCACACGTCAAGAACACGTGAGTATCTACGACGGTCTACCAACAAGACCAAAGTTAGAACTTCTTACAAAGAATAAGGAACTGCCTGTTGAGTATTACGATCAGATCTGGCGTGACAAACAAGAGGAGACTCTTAGAGTCTTTGATGAACAGGTGCGTAAAGATTATGAGTTGATGGGATATTTCCAACAACTTAAGGATGAGGGTTACAGTATTGCAGTTGCATCAAACTCTATTCGAAATACCGTAAAAATTATTTTACTTCGATTGGGTGTGTTAGAGTTTGTTGATATCTACATCAGTAATGAGGATGTATATCGAAACAAGCCCTTCCCAGAAATGTATTGGAAGTGTATGATAAGGCTGGGTGCACTTCCCAAAGATACAGTGATTGTTGAAGACAGTCATATTGGTCGTCAAGGTGCCATTGATAGTAAGTGTCATCTGGTTGCAGTTGATGATCGTAAGGATCTGAATCAACTCAAGATTGATAAGATCAAATTAATTCTAAACGATACATCTAAGAAAAAAATTGCGTGGAGATCTGAGAAAATGAACGTTCTGGTTCCTATGGCTGGTGCGGGTAGTCGGTTTGCCAAGGTTGGTTATACGTTTCCCAAACCTCTGATTGAAGTTCGTGGTAAACCTATGATCCAAGTGGTCGTAGAGGGTTTGAATGTTGAAGCTCAATACACATATGTGGTGCAGAAAGAACACTATGAGAAGTATAATCTTCAATATCTCCTTAATCTACTGACACCCAACTGCAATATTGTTCAAGTTGATGGTATGACTGAAGGTGCAGCTTGCACAACACTGCTTGCTAAAGAGTTCATCAACAGTGATGAACCTTTGATTATGACTAACTCCGACCAACTGATTCTGTGGGATAGTAATGAAACCCTCTATGCGTTTAACAATGACAACGTGGACGGCGGTATCGTCACTTTCCCTGCCACCCATCCCAAATGGTCCTTTGCAAAACTTGGTGATGATGGGTATGTGTGTGAGGTTGCAGAGAAAAAACCCATCAGTAATCACGCTACTGCTGGTATCTACTATTGGAAACACGGTTCCGACTACGTTAAGTATGCAGAACAAATGATTGCAAAAGACATTCGTGTCAACAATGAGTTCTACGTGTGCCCTGTGTATAATGAGGCCATTGAAGATGGTAAGAAGATCCGTATTAAAGAAATTGGTGTGGATGATATGTGGGGCCTTGGTACACCAGAAGATCTCAACTACTTCCTGGAGAACTATAAGGGAGAGGTTTGATGAAAGTTGCTCTTCTCTTCTTTGGTCAACCCAGATATCTGGACGATGAACGACCTTATAATGATTACAAAAGATTGATTCTTGATCGGTACGATACCGATGTTTACATTCATACTTGGTTTGATGAGGCTGGTGGTAAGTATGATGTATCGACCTGGGCTGAGATGCACGGTGCAAAGAATTGTGTCATTCTCCCCGATGCAATCGAAAGACTAGAACGGATGTATAATCCAAAGGTTCTTGTTCACGAAAAACCACAGAAGTTTGAATTGCCTCCTAGGGCCAAACAATGGGTGGATGAACGATTTACTGGTCGTCACCCAGAGGGTCATTGGAACCCCAGTAACTACAGTAATATTATGTCTCAATTAAAAACTATTCAACGTGTTGCAGAAATCTATGAAGAATCAGGAGACAGACACGACCTCATCGTCCTTGCAAGACTTGATACATATCTTGAAAACTTCCCTGAAGATTTTAGTCGTCTCGACCGCACTAAGTTCTATCTTCCTGGTCATCATCCTCGTTTCCCTGATGTCATCCACATCTGCGGGCGTAAATACCTTGGGTGGATGAAGAATGCATTCAACGATGTTGATCATCCAAGAGTATATGAAGAGATCTGGGAACCATCTCCAGAGGCTTTCAAGGGTAATGCGTTTTTATTAAGATACGCACCCTCAGACATTGAACCCCACCCAATGAACGCACATACGATTCGCAAATGAACGATATCAAACTCTGCATCTTTGACGTTGATGGAGTTCTAGTAAACACTAGAGATCTTCATTATCCCGCAACCGCAGCTGCTTTAGCTGAATATGGTTGTGGTTATTTGCGTAAGGAAGATGAAGACTTTGGTACGATCCCCACCAGACAAAAATTAAATCATCTCGCAGAGAGTGGTAGAATAAATGTAGAAGACGTTGATAATATTTGGGATTTAAAAGATGATTACGCTTGCGTCTATTTTCAGGATGCAATCAAGTTGAATAGGAATATCAAACCATTGTTTGAAGAATTAAGATCTCGTGACATTTTCATTGCCTTAGCATCGAATGCAAGGTATAGTTTTCTTGAGAAGGTAATCAATGCACTTGATATCAATCACCTTGTGAATGATACTGTGAGTGCTCAGGGTATGATTCCTAAACCTAATCCATTTATGTACATCAAAGAAATGTACACATTTGGTGTCGGTCCAGAATCAACTTTGATATTTGAAGATAGTGAAGTTGGGCGTCAAGCTGCATATGCAAGTGGTGCCTGGGTATATGAAGTAGAATCTTTCGACGAACTTTCAATAGACATTCTAAATGAAACTCATTGCTCACAGGGCCAATTTAAATGGTCCGAATCCATCCACAGAGAATCACCCCGATCAAATTATCCAGTGTATCGAAAGTGGCGTTGACGTAGAGATTGATGTCAGGTATGATCCACATACTGATAAACTTTGGTTAGGTCACGATGAACCTCAATATTTCATCACGTGGTATTGGTTGGCTGGTAAAGCAGATAATCTCTGGATTCATTGTAAAGACATAACAACTCTTCACGAATTTTCTACTAAAACTGCAGGATACAACTACTTCTGGCATCAGGAGGATGATTATACTCTTACTAGTAAGTTAAATATTTGGGCTTATCCTGGTAAAACTTACACAGAGAACACTGTGATTGTTATGCCTGAATGGAAAAATTTAGACTGGGATATGTTAAAGGTCACTAATTGTTTTGGTATTTGTACTGACTACGTAAATAAACTATTATGAACTTAATTCAATTCAATCATCGTGAAGACTACGGTCACGATTGGTATGTACAAGTTTTAAATGTAAAAGGTTGGAGTCTAATTCAAGCATCTGTAAGTTGGAATGAATATCCTGGTTGGCCTTATATTCAAATTAAATCTGGTTGTGGATCTACTCTGAGCATTATGTTCTGGGCATATAAATTTGGTTTTGATATCGGTGTGATTGAACGTACTTGGAGATGGGATTATAGAGATGATGTAGATTCTGCAAGTCACGTAGCATGAACTGGTTTGAGTATTACTTCGGTCACTGCTTCCAAACAGGATGGAGAGAAATCTGGAATAACTTCAAGATGTGGAGAGACCTTCTGAGTGGAAACTATAAGGACTATGCTCTACTTCCAACTGATGACCCTTACGAAGAATGCTATAATTGGTTCTGGACAAGTATCAACCTAGATGAAACCTATCCCAAAGAGTTTCTTGAGTATCTACAACAAATGGTAGAAGATATTGATGCTGGTAGAGTTAAAAC
>Ga0172372_10008562_pt1 | contig 13466 bp, 18 predicted proteins | sample LakKiv5m_2_FD_114544 | JGI IMG/M metagenome (GOLD analysis project Ga0172372, IMG submission 114544) | Freshwater microbial communities from Kabuno Bay, South-Kivu, Congo - kab_092012_9.5m | ecosystem: Environmental > Aquatic > Freshwater > Lake | place: Democratic Republic of the Congo...
GGTTTCTTGCCACCCAAAGGTGATAATACTCCACCAAGAACATGATAAAGTCCATGATATTCATTTGTTTTTTCGATTGCAATCACATCACTGACTTCTTCAACAACACAGATAATTGATTTATCACGTTTATAACTTTTACATATTTCACACTCATCATCGGTAGAAACATTAAAGCAAGTTTTGCATAAACCAATTTTATCTCGAACTGAAATAAGCGAATTAACAAGGTTTGTTATTTCATTTTTATCAGATTTTAAAAAATACAAAGCAAGTCTTTGTGCTGTTTTCCTTCCAATCGAAGGCAGCTTGTTTAATTCTTCGATAAGTATTTCAAGCGGTTCTGGTAAGGTCAAATTAGAAACCCGGAATATTAAAGCCAGGTGGGATCATTCCTTTAGTAATATTTGCCATTTCATCTTCAGCTAATTTTCCTGCTGATGATAAGGCTTTGTTGACAGCTGCGACAATTAAATCCTGAAGCATCTCTTTATCTTCGGGATTAATAATTTCATCTTGCAAGCTAATAGAAATAAGTTCTTTTTTCCCATTCACAACTGCAGTAACCATTCCGCCACCGCTCTCTTCGCTTACCTTTTTTTCAGCTAATTCGTTTTGAACACGCTCCATTTCAACTTGCATTTTCTGAACTTGCTTCATCATCCCCTGCAATCCACCTTTAATCATTTTTTCTCCATGTAATTAATTTTAATTAATCAAAATTTAATAAAAATAATTTCAACTAAGAAATTCTATTAAGAATGTATTATTTTTACAGGCAGTAATTAATAATTAAGGAAAAATGTTTACAAAATTTGGCTACAACACAATCGGAATAATTCTTATTATAGCATTGATTCTAGTGAGCATTGGAATTTATTCTAATTCAAATTATTTGAGATTTTTTATATTTGTTTTTGCTGGATTGATTGTGGCTTTTACATTGAATTTTTTCCGCGATCCAGATAGAATAATTAATTCTAATAAAAATTCGTTCTTATCCCCTGCTGATGGGAAAGTCATGTTGGTCAAGAAAGTTATTCCCAATAGATATATTAATGAAGAATGCTGGCAAGTTTCAATATTTATGTCGCCACTTGATGTTCACGTTAATAGAATTCCTGTTGATGGTAAAGTTGAATTTATCAATTACATTGAAGGTAAATATTTAATGGCTTTTAATGATAAAGCCGATTCCGAAAATGAAAGAAATGAGATAGGAATTTTATCATCAAATGGCAAAATTCTTTTTACACAAGTTGCCGGGTTTATTGCAAGAAGAATAATTTCTGAATTAAAAACGGGACAGTCTGTAAAACAAGGAGATCGATTTGGAATGATAAAATTTGGAAGCAGATGTGATATTATTCTCCCGCTAAAATGGGAAATAAAAGTTAAAACCGGGCAGCAGGTTTACGCCGGAACTACAGTATTATTTGAGATTCCTAATGAAAAAAATTAATCTTTCAAAATCGATATTTCCTAATTTCGCTACTTCATTAAATGTTCTAAGTGGATTTTTATCCATTGTTTATGCAAGTCAAAATAATTTTCATTTGGCTGCTGTTTTTATTTTTATTGCTGCATTCTTTGATTTAATCGATGGCTTGATAGCTCGTCTTACTAAAACATCAAGTCAATTTGGAGTTGAATTGGATTCGCTTGCAGACGTAGTAAGTTTTGGTGCTGCTCCATCTTTTCTTTTATATAAAACTTATTTTTTAGATTTTGGAATTTGGGGAATAATTATAAGTTCATCACTTTTAATTTTTGGCGCTTTCCGACTTGCAAGGTTTAATGTACAATTAGAAGATATTTCTAAGAAACTTGACTTCACTGGTTTGCCAATTCCTGTGCAAGCTATAACTATTGCCTCGATTGTGCTTTTCTTTTTCAATGGTGTATCATTTGCAAAAATATTTGAATCGTTATTGATTCCAATTGTGATACTTCTTTCATTTCTTATGGTCTCTAATATACGTTACAATGCTTTGCCAAAACTAAAATACTTATCTATGTTTTACAGAATTATTGTTATAGTAGCCTCATTACTTGCACTTATAGGTATTTATTTTACCGATGGCGTTGCAATTTTTTATTATCTTAGCCTTAATATTTTATGGGGAATAATCAGACATTTATTCAATCTTTTTATCAATCTGAATAATTCACCAGCAAATTGAAAACAAAATGAGTAAAAATGTATAAAGCAACTATTATAATAAAACGTCGTAAACAAATTTTGGATCCTCAGGGTAAAGCAGTTGAGCAGGGTTCAAAGTTGCTTAACCTGAATAATATTTCAAATGTTAGAATTGGTAAATTTATTGAGTTAAATGTTGAATCAGCAACGGAGGCTGAGGCGAAAGTTGAAGTTGATAAACTTTGCAATAAATTGCTGGCAAACTTAAATATTGAGAATTACGAGTTTAGTCTGGAAAAACAATGAAGCAACCGAAATTTGGCATTGTTGTTTTCCCCGGTTCAAACTGTGATCACGATGCATATTATGTTACAAAAAAAATATTCAATTGTGAAACTGAATTTTTGTGGCATAAGGATTCAGATTTGAAATCTTCAGATATTATAATTCTTCCCGGTGGATTTTCTTACGGCGATTATCTCAGAACAGGTGCAATTGCAAGATTTTCGCCAATCATGGAATCTGTAATTAACTTTGCTGAAAAAGGTGGAATTGTGTTTGGAATTTGTAATGGATTTCAAATTCTTTTAGAGGCAAATTTATTACCCGGAACACTCCTCCAAAATAAATCAACAAAATTTGTGTGCAAAGATGTTTACTTAAAAGTTGAAAATATTGAATCGCTTTTTACAAAAAATATTTTTAAAAATATTTTAAAGATTCCTATTGCTCATGGTGATGGCAATTATTTTATCGACGAAGCTGGACTAATCGAATTAAAGAGCAACAATCAAATCTTATTCAGATACTGTGATTCTAATGGGTTAATTAATGAAACTGCAAATCCAAATGGTTCAATAGAAAATATTGCTGGAATCATGAACATTGCTGGAAATGTTTTTGGAATGATGCCGCACCCCGAACGTTGCAGCGATGAAGTTTTGCATAGTACGGACGGTCAGATTTTATTCAAAACTATTATTCAAAATTTTATTAAATAAATTGAGGTAACCATGTTTGGAAATTTAGGAGCTCCCGAAATTGTTTTAATAGTAATCGCAATTCTAATTCTTTTTGGTGCTAAAAAAATTCCTGAATTTATGAGAGGAATTGGCAAAGGAATGCGTGAATTCAAAAAAGCCGTGAATGACGTTGAAGATGAAATTAAATCAGAAGATAAACCGAACGATAAAATCGAGAACAAATAGTCGGTGAAATTTGATTAGTTATTCCAATTATTCTGAAAAGATTTCGTTAATAAAATCAAAACAACTATCGCTTCCTGAAAATGTAAGATTTTTTCTTAATGCCATTGAAACCAAAAAAAATATAAATGCTTATAATTTTGTTTTTGATGATATCATTAGCAAAAGTGAAGCAATTGATAAAAAAATTCAATCAGGCGCATTTGGAAAATTAGCAGGGCTTGTGGTTGCAGTAAAAGATGTAATTTCAATAGAAGGAAAACCACTTACCTGTTCTTCTAAAATTCTACGTAATTTTAATTCTGTTTACAATGCAACAATAATTGATAAATTATTATTGTCAGACGCTTTGTTAATAGGCAAAACAAATTGTGACGAATTTGCAATGGGTTCTTCAAATGAAAATTCAGCATACGGAGCCGTATTGAATCCGATCAATGAAGAGTATGTTCCTGGTGGTTCGAGTGGTGGTTCAGCCGCAGCAGTTGCAGCCAGGTTATGTGATGTTGCAATCGGAACTGATACAGGAGGTTCTATTAGGCAACCGGCTTCTTTCTGCGGTATTTATGGTATCAAACCAACCTATGGAAGAGTTTCGCGATACGGATTGACTGCCTTTGCATCATCATTCGATTCAATCGGGGCATTCGCAAAAAATATTTTTGATTTAGCAATTGTCATGGAAACAATTTCGGGTAATGATGAATATGATTCGACCAGTTCAGAACTTCCTGTCCAAAATTATTCTGAACTTATGAATATATCGAAAAAATTTAAGATTGGAATTCCAAAAGAATATTTTGCTGAAGGATTGGATGGTGAAGTTAAATTAGTTATTAAAGAAAAGATTTCCCGGCTTAAAAAAAATGGATTTGAGATAGTTGATATTTCACTTCCCCACTCAGAATATGCAATTTCGACATACTACATATTGACAACTGCCGAAGCTTCTGCAAACCTCTCCCGCTATGACGGAGTTCATTACGGCCACAGAAATATTTCTGCAAATAATCTGAATGAAACTTATGAGCTTAGCAGAACTGAAGCTTTTGGTGATGAAGTGAAAAGAAGGATAATGCTCGGCACTTATGTCCTTTCTTCTGGTTATTACGATGCGTATTATGTTAAAGCTCAAAGAGTAAGAAGATTGATTAAGAATGATTTTGAAAAAGCTTTTTCAGAGGTTGATTTAATTTTAACTCCAACATCACCTACAACTGCATTTAAAATTGGGGAGAAAAAAAATAATCCATTACAAATGTATTTGAGTGATATTTATACAACATCAGCAAACCTTGCTGGAATTCCTGCAATCTCAATTCCTGCTGGATATGCATCAAATGGATTACCTGTTGGTTTGCAAATTTTAGCAAATCAATTTCAGGAATCATTACTTTTTCAGATTGCAAAAACATTAGAAAATTTAAGTTAATTATTTGAATAATATATGAGGAAAAAATGAGTATTCTTCTTGACAAAAAAACAAAAGTATTAGTACAAGGAATCACTGGTAGTGAAGGTACTTTTCATACTCTTCAAATGCTTGAGTATGGAACAAATGTTGTCGCTGGTGTAACTCCTGGAAAAGGCGGACAGAAATTCGATAAAACATCAATTCCGATTTTTAACACTGTTGCTGAAGGTGTTAAAGTAACTAAAGCAAATGCAAGTGCTATTTTTGTGCCTCCGCAGTTTGCTGCGGATGCAATTTTAGAAGCCGCTTTATCTGGAATAAAATTAATTGTATGTATATCTGAAGGAATTCCTGTTAATGATATGATAAAAGTATACGACCTAATTAGTGGGATGGATGTTCGTTTAATTGGTCCGAACTGCCCAGGATTAATTTCACCTGGTAAAGCCAAAATAGGAATTATGCCAGGTTTTATACATCGAAAAGGTAAAGTCGGCGTTGTTTCTCGAAGTGGAACTTTAACCTACGAAGCTGTCAAACAATTATCAGATTTAAAGATTGGTCAATCTTCCTGCGTTGGTATTGGTGGCGATCCTATTATAGGATCAAAATTTCTTGATATAATAAAATTATTCAACGATGATCCGGATACAGAAGGAATTGTCATGATTGGTGAAATTGGAGGAAGTGCAGAAGAGGAAGCGGCTGCTTATATTAAAAAATACGTAAAGAAACCTGTTGTTGGATTTATCGCAGGACGCACAGCTCCTGCTGGTAGAAGAATGGGGCACGCCGGCGCAATAATTTCAGGTGGAAAAGGTACTGCTTCAGAAAAAATGAGCGCCATGAAAAAAGCTGGAATTTATGTCGTTGAAAGTCCAGCAGAAATAGGTGTGACCATGAAAAAAGCCTTAGATGAAATTAAATCGAAGAAGAGTGACACAAAGAAAAGTAAACCAAAACAAAAAAGAAAAAATAGGAGATTTAATTGAGCAACAAAACATTAGCCATTTTAAAACCGGATTGTGTTGATAAGAATTTAATTGGGAAAGTTATTACTCAAATTCAGAATGCAGGATTCAAAGTAATAGGGCTAAAAATGACAAGACTGACAAATGAGTCTGCCTCAGGATTTTATGAAATACACAAGGACAAACCTTTTTTCAAAGAATTGATTGAATATATGACTTCGGGTCCATGCGTTCCGATTGCATTGGCAAAAGAAAATGCAGTTGAAGATTTTCGTAAACTTATTGGAGCAACAAATCCTGAAAAAGCCGAAACTGGTACAATTCGGAAATTATACGCAGAAAGTATTCAGAGAAATATCATTCATGGTTCAGATTCTGATGAAAATGCGTTGAAGGAAATTTCGCATTTCTTTACACGAAAAGAATTACTTGAAAATTATTTTCAATAGCTTAATTCAATGAAGAATCCAGTTTATACTTTCTTATTATTACTATTGAATATCTCGGCGACTTTTCCACAAACAAGAGTTATAACCGGTGCCGAAAGATTTATAAACGAATATATAGACTCGGTTAAAAATCTTAATATTGGAATTGTTACTAATCATTCTGCAATTCTTCAAGATGGAAATCATCTTGTTGATGCTCTTTTGAAAATCGATAAAATAAAAATCAAAGCTCTCTTTGGTCCTGAACATGGATTAAAAGGCAATTCACCTGATGGAAAGAAAATCAGTAATGATTTTTATGAGGATACATCCATTCCCATTTATTCGCTTTACGGAGAAAGAAATAAACCGACACCAGAGATGCTCTCGGGTTTGGATTTAATGGTTTTCGATATTCAAGATATTGGGGCTAGGTTTTACACTTATATTTCAACGTTGTTTTATACTATCGAGGCGTGCACAGAGAATAAAATAAGATTAATTATACTTGATAGACCAAATCCAATTGGTGGTTTGTATGTGGATGGTCCTGTTTTGGAATCTGAATTAAAATCTTTTGTTGGTATAATTCCTATTCCCATTACTCATGGGATGACAGTTGGCGAGCTTGCATCAATGATGAATGAAAAACATTTTGAAAGTAAATGTAGATTGAAAGTCATCACAATGAAAAACTGGAGAAGAAATTTCTATTTCGATAATTGTAATTTACCTTGGATAAATCCATCGCCAAATATTGTTAATATTGATGCTGCAATTATTTATCCAGGATTGTGTTTAATCGAAGGGACAAACATTTCTGAAGGCAGAGGAACTTATTCGCCTTTTCTGCAAATTGGAGCTCCGTTTATCAATTCTAAAGAATTACAGGAAGAAATACTGAAATATAAAATTCAGGGGATAATCATCGATACTGTTTCATTTATACCGAAATCTATAGCAGGTATGGCTGATAAGCCTAAGTTTTTAGGATTAAAATGCTATGGAATAAAATTTCAGTTAAATGACAGAGAGAAATTTCAATCGGTCAGATTTGGAGTTGCATTGATTGATGCAATTGAAAAGCTATACCCAGATAAGTTTGAATTCAGAAAAGGTATAAATAGGCTTTATGGAAAAAATAATTTTGCTGAAGAAATATTTTCCGAAAAGCCAGTCGATTCTATTTTCAAATCTTGGCAAAAAGAATTGGCCGAATTCAAAGATTTAAGAAATAATTATTTAATTTATTAGAGGATACATGAAAAAAAAATTCTTAATAATCATTGCAATAAGTGTAATGATTTCTTGCACCAACAAAGATTCAGATAAAAAAAACTTAACAACCAAAGGTGATTCTAAATCAAGCGTCGTAAAAGGTGAATTAAAATCCCTGAAGTATAAATACTCAAAAGGAATGACGTTTAAGTATAAACTTAATAGCATAACAAGTAACCATCAGTCTATTTTTTCTGATTCTTCTATAAGCACATCAATGAAACAAAATGCTCAGTATGTATTTTCATTTAAAGTGCTTGATGTAACAGATAATAAGATTACCACAATATCAGTCACGCCTGTTTCGATTTATGTGAAATCAATTATTGGCGATAAATCAATTGTATATGATTCGAAAGTAATTTACAGTACACGTGAGCAAGCTATGTTTGCTGATTATGAGGCAATGAAAAACCGAACATTCAAAGTTAAGGTTTCAGAAATTGGTGAAGTTATTGATCTTTATGATATAGATAAAATTGTAAATCGGATTTTTGTACTACAGGGAATAAAGGATTCATTTACTTCCGAACAAAGGGAACAATATAAAAAGAATTTTATTGTTTCAGGTTTAGCCCCTATTGTTGAACAATTTTTTAGGAAAACAACTCTTGAAAAAGTTGGGGTTGAGTCTGTTTGGAAGCAAGAGTATCCTTCTTCTTTAGCTAATTTAAAGATAATAAATACTGCATCATACAAAGTATTGGGATTTAATAAAGTTAATGAAGATTCAATTGTAAAAATTAGTGCAAATCTAAGTGTATCTTGGACAGGAAATAACACTGCGACACAAGAAGGAATTACTTACCATTTTTCAAACCCTGATATATCTGGTTCAGGGGAGATTTATTTTAATTTAAGCAAAACATTGGTATCTAAGTCGAAAACAAAAATCCGTTCCTTAACCGAGGTTAAAATGACTTCTGCTAATCCTAAAAATAATTCTAAAAGCATGATACAGAAAGAAAGCTTAGAAGTAATTAATAATTTAGAACTGTTATAATTTTATAACAGTTCTAACTACAACTTTGGATCCTTCGATTTTTATTACTTTTATTTCAGTATCCTTTGAGATAAATTCAGATTCTGAAACAACATCAATTTTTTGATCACCTATTAAAGCAGCACCAGAAGGACGAAGATCAGTTATTGTTTTCCCCTCTTTACCTAATAAGCTAATTATTTCAGGTTCATTTGAAATATAACCACTTGTTGAATCAATGTTTTTTGAAAGCACAAGATTTGTAAACATTTCTGTTTTAGGTAGAAGTTTTATAATGAGGGCTATAAAGATTCCTGTTGCAATAAATGTAATTGCCAATTGAATTATAGCATTTGAAATATCAACCCAACTTATTATGGGGAAGTCCGAAACAAGTCCTAAAAACAAACCTGCAATCATTAAAATTATTCCACCTGAGCCAATCAAACCGAATCCAGGTGTTACAAATATTTCAACAATCAAAAGTATTACCCCAATTATAAATAATAATATTTCAAAAATGTTTGCAAGTTCCAAAATATAACCAGAGCCAAAGAAAATAATTAATGCTATTACTCCAGCAGATCCAGGTAATCCCCAGCCCGGAGTTTTTATTTCTGTAAAAAGTCCAACTAAACCAATCATTATTAATAATGAAGAAACAATTGGATTATTAATGAATTTCAAAACATCTTCAGAAAAATTAAATTTGGTTTGAATTAATTCTGCATTAACAAAACCTAAATGTTTTTTCACATCTTCAATGGTATTAAGAATTGTATCTGCATAACCAAATTTCAATGCTTCTTGTGCGGTGAGCGTAATTAATTTTGTGCTGTCAGCTAAATCTTTAACCACAATTTTTTCATCAACCATTCCTTCAGCAATATCAGAACGTCTACCGTTCTTTTGTGCAGCAGAGCGCATTTCAGATCGCATAAACGATTGATATTTTTCTGCTTGCTTCTTCCCTGTTTGATCAACAACAGTGCTCGCACCAATTGAAGAGCCTTCTGCCATAATAATTCTTTGACATGAAATAGCAATCAGTGCGCCGGCTGAAATTGCACGCCTATCTATAAATGCTACAGTCATCACTTTGCTATTTAGTATTGCATCTTTTATTTGAGTAGCGGCATCAACTCTTCCCCCAAAAGTATTTATATGGAAAATTACTGCGCTTGATTTATTCGTTTCTGCCTCCGAAATTACCCTTTTGACATAAGGAGCCATTCCTAAATCAATTTCATCATCAATTTCTACGACATAAACTTTTTTTTGTGGAAAAAGCAAAGTTGAGAAGATCAACATTATTATAATGAATTTTGAAATCATATTATTTATTGATAAATGAATAGTTAAGTAATTTATAAGTCAATTTAGCAGTGTTAAAACTAGATATTTTATTGAGCTTATCATAGCTCAATTCAACTACATCAAAACCAACTATATTTTTTGTTTCGCCAACTTTTTTTAATAAATCGAGTGTTTCGTCCCACATCAAACCACCCGGCTCAGGTGTTCCGGTGGAAGGTATTACAGATGGATCTAATCCATCAACATCAAAAGTTATATAAACATTGTCATTTAGTTTATCGACAACATTATTAATCCAATCTGCGCCGTGTTTTCCAAGTCTGATATTTCTTGCATAAAAGGTATTAATTTTATTTTCTTTAATGAAATTGCTTTCTTCAATACATTGAGCACGAATGCCAACCTGAACTATATTGGGATTAATTTCAAAAACTCTTTTCATAACAGATGCATGGGATAAATATGAGCCTTCATAAGAATCACGTAAATCGGAATGAGCATCAATCTGAAGAATTGAAAGATCTTTATACTTTTTACAATGTGCAGCGATTGGAGCAAATGACAATGAATGTTCGCCGCCAAGTGTAATTACAAATTTATCATCTTCAATTAATTTCAATACATTTTTTTCAATTAATTCAATTGATTTTTTATGTGAAACTTTTTTTAAATTAAGTTCTTCAAGAGTGCAGATTCCCTTTTCAAAACATAATTCCCTATCAGTTTCTTCATCATAAAATTCTACGTAATGCGAAGCTTCAATTATTTCTTTTGGCCCTAGCGAAGTTCCCTTTCCATAACTGACAGTCTTTTCCAATGGAGCCGATAGTACGACAATTTTAGAATTCTGATAGGATGAATATTTAGAAGAAATCATTAAGAAATTTTTTTCTTTCTTAAGTGGCTTTAATTTCATTCCTAATCCTTTGTTTTAATAACAGTGCCAATAGCAGCTTTATCAAATTTTATTTTGATATTATTCCCAAAATCAACAAGATATGTTTTTTCTTCAATCCCGGCAATAACTCCATGCATTCCACTGTTTGTAACAACTTTATCACCTTTTTGAATTTCACTTAGCATTTTATCTCTTTCTTTTTGTCTTTTTTGCTGAGGGCGAATAATCATAAAGTAAAAAATTGCAAAAATTGCTCCAAACATAATTAATGTACTAACCATGCTTCCGCCACCGTTTGAACCACCTTGTGGTGCCATTGCTAATATTAAGTTCAATTATACCTCCTGAATATTTTTTGATAGTTTATTTATTATTTGATTTTTCCAATCTGTATATGTGTCATTAAAAATATTTTTTCTGGCTTCACTTATCAAATTTAAGTAAAAAGTTAAATTATGGATAGTAGCAAGTTGATAAGCCAATAATTCTTTCGCATTGAACAAGTGCCTCAAATAAGCACGTGAGTAATTTTTACAAGTATAACAATTACAATTTGCATCAACCGGAGTAAAATCATTTTTATATGCTGAATTCCTCATTGAGACAATACCGTTAATTGTGAACAAATAAGCATTGCGAGCATTTCTTGTTGGCATTACACAATCAAACATATCAACACCTCTTTCTATTGATTCAAGAATATTTTCAGGTCTGCCAACACCCATCAAATATCTTGGTTTGTTATCAGGAAGCAAATCAGTTGTAAAATTTATTATTTCATACATTTCATTAATAGGCTCGCCAACCGCTAACCCACCGATAGCCATTCCATCGAAATCAAGTTTTAACAAATCATGAACTGATTTTTCTCTAAGCTCTTTGTAAATACTACCTTGGATAATTCCAAATAAAAATTGTTGATGTCCATACAAGGACTCTGTGTTGTCAAAAGCTGTTTTATTCTTAATCGCCCATTCTGAAGTCATGTTCATTGATCTCTTGGCATATTCATAATCACACGGATAGGGTGTACATTCATCTAAAACCATCATAATATCAGAGCCAATAATCCGTTGAATTGCAATCGCTTTTTCAGGAGAAAAATGATGCTTTGAACCATCAAGATGTGATTTGAATGTAACACCATCCTTTTCAAATTTACGTAATTCATTCAGACTAAATATTTGAAATCCACCGGAATCAGTTAGAATAGGTTTATGCCAATTCATAAATTTATGCAAGCCACCTGCATTTTGTAAAATATCCAAACTCGGACGAAGATAGAGATGGTAAGTATTTCCAAGTATTATCTGTGCTTTAATATCATTCAATAACTGAGATTGATTTACCGCTTTGACGGTTCCCTGAGTGCCAACGGGCATAAAAATCGGTGTTTCAATTATTCCATGAGAAGTATTAATCAAACCACTTCTGGCTTTGCTAAATTTATCTTTATGCTGGAGTAAAAATTTCATTCTTGTAATTATTTTTTGCAAATTTACTTATTATTTGACTTATAAGCAGAAACGATTTTTGTGCAAATATAAATTCAGGCATTTCTTTTTTCCTGAATTAAAGATTTTTTTACGGTTGCTTGAAATAAAATCATAGAGGAAATCTGAATATTTTTGCGGAACTAATCTTAAGATGCTTATTAAATTAACTGGGAATGAAAGTTTGTGAATTATCTTGAATATTGCCTGACTTTTTACAAACAGTTCATTATTTTGCACCAAAACGACAGACTCTTTATTTAATTTTACTTTAATATTTCTTTCGCAATATTTACTATCAAAAGAAGTAAAACGAAAAATCTTCCGCTTGTCAAATCGTAAAATCATCCTAACTGCCCAATTACAAAGAAGGCAATTGTCATCGAAAATAATCAAATTATTTTCATAATTTTCTCTAATTAGATTCAACTTCACCATCCCAATTTAAAATTCCATCCTGAAGGTTAAAAACTTTTTCAAAACCAAGTTGCTTCATTAACATGCATGTTTGAAAACTTCTTGATCCGCTACGACAATAAACCAAATAAGTCATCGATTTTTCGAGTCTACTTATTTCATCAGGAAAGTTATTTTGATAAAAATCAATTTGAGTTGAATTTGGGATACGATTTTCAGAATACTCAACATCAGTTCTTACATCAAGTATAACTGTATTTCCTTTTTTGCTTAGTTTCTGAAATTCAGCAGAGGTAATATTAAAATTTTGCATAAACTTCCTTTTCTACAAAAACAATATGAACATTTTGAAAGTTGCACCAGCTAAATAGCAACCATTTTTACTAAATCAATTTTTTTATTATCCGATTTTAAGATTAAAAATTTGAAATTATCAAATTCAAATGTCGAATTTTTAGCTGGTATTTCACCAGTTCTTGTTGTTAAATATCCTGATAATGTTTCATAATCTCCTTCCGGCAGAGACAAATCAAATTCTTCATTTATTTTATCCAATGATATCTTGCCTGAAAATAAATAGGAATTATCATCAAATTTTTTGCAAATCAAATCATCGGTATCATATTCATCACGAATTTCACCAATCATTTCTTCAATAATATCTTCTAGCGAAATCAAACCAGCTGTTCCACCGAATTCATCAACAACTACAACAATAGACATTCTTTTTTCTAAAAATACATTGAGCAATTCTATAAGTCTTTTGGTCGCAGGTACAAAAGAAATATCCCTTAATATTTTCTGAATAGAATCCGGATTTTTAAACAAATCATACACATGAATAAAACCAACAATATTATCAATAGTCTCTTTATAAACCGGAATTTTTGAGAATCCTGACTCAATAAATATTTTTCTGA
>Ga0172372_10008564_pt1 | contig 13462 bp, 10 predicted proteins | sample LakKiv5m_2_FD_114544 | JGI IMG/M metagenome (GOLD analysis project Ga0172372, IMG submission 114544) | Freshwater microbial communities from Kabuno Bay, South-Kivu, Congo - kab_092012_9.5m | ecosystem: Environmental > Aquatic > Freshwater > Lake | place: Democratic Republic of the Congo...
CGAGAGGTCCCAGGTCCCGACAAGGCCTGAACAGGGCCACCTTCCCGGGACGCTGGCGGATAACGGTCGCGCGGAGCGTCGGGCTTCGTCGAAACGGTAACAACACAACAGAACTCCGGACGTCGTCCGGCGCTCCGCGTCCCTTTCCATCCCTTCAGCGAGCGATCGCGTGAAGCGCGGCGTCGCGACTCGATGCTAGAACGGGCTGGCGCTCGATGAACAATGCTCGCACACTTGTTTGAAATGGCCGTCTCGGGCCAGGTAAGAAACGCGAACGACGCTGCGGGAGGAGTAAAGCGATGACGGAGCGTAAATCGTCGTGGGCGCTGGCCAGGTTCGCCTCGCCGGCTGTCCCGATCGCCGCCATGGGCCTGCCGCTGGTCGTCTATCTCCCTGAATATTACGTCACCTCGCTGGGTCTCTCCCTGACCACGGTCGGCGCGGCCTTCCTGATCGTGAAGCTGGTCGACATGCTTCTGGATCCTGTTCTGGGCGGGCTGATGGACAATACGCGGTCGCGTTTCGGCCGCTTCCGTCCTTGGCTGGCCGCTGGCTCGCCGGTGATCGCGATAGGATCCTACGCCCTGTTCATGGCCCAGCCGGGCGTCGGCCCCCTTTATCTGTGGTTCTGGCTGTCCGTCGTCTATGTCGGCTACTCGATGGTTGTGCTCTCACAAACCGCCTGGGGCGCGGTCCTGTCCAGCGACTACCAGCAGCGCTCCCGCGTCTTCGCCTGGTGGCAGGGCGCCAATGTGGTCGGGATGATCCTGGTGCTGTGCCTGCCGCCGATCGTGACGGGGGTGTTCAAGGGCGATCATCTGGACAGCATCGCCGCCATGGGCTGGTTCATCGTCGTGCTGGCGCCGCTCGCGGTCCTCCTCGCCGTGAGCACCGTCGGCGAGCCTCTAGCGCCACCCAAGCGTGGAAAGACGGGCCTCAAGCAGTATCTCGGCCTGCTGACTCGGCCTTCCGTGCGGCGCCTACTGATCGCCGACCTGCTGATGGGGCTGGCGCCCGGCATCGCCGGCACGCTGTTCCTGTTCTTCTTCGAGCGGATGAAGGGCTTCGACAAGACGCAGTCGGGCGTCCTGCTGCTGATCTACTTCATCGCCGCGCTGGCCGGAGCCCCGATCTGGCCAATGCTGGCCAAGCGGATTGGCAAGCACAAGGCGCTGGCCGTGGCCTCCGTCGTCTACGCGATCGTACAGCTGGCGACCGCGTTCATGCCGTCCGGGGAAGTCGTGCTGGGCATGATCGTCCTGATCCTGGCCGGACTGCCCTACTCCGCCGCGCAGCTGCTGGTGCGGTCCATGATGGCCGACATCGGCGACGAGGAGCGCCTGCTGACCGGCGTCGACAAGACCGGCCTGCTCTACGCGATTGTCACTGGCACGGTGAAGCTGGGCTACGCCCTGGCCGTCGGCGTCTTCATCATCCTGGGCGCGATGGGCTTCGACCCGAAGACGCCGACCGCCGCGGGCGATGCGGCGCTGGTCGGGCTTTACGCTTTCGCCCCGGCGGCGCTGGGACTGATGGTCGCGGCGGTGATGATGCGCTATCCGCTGGATGCGAACCGTCTCGCCGAGATTCAGCGCCAGCTCGCGGCGCGGGATGCGGCCGAGGCCTCGCCAAAGCCCGCAGCCGAGCTGGATCCCCATGCCCCCGACGCCAACGCCTTCGTCGCTCCCGCCGAGTGAAGACCAGAACCCAGTTGCTCGACTGGTCGAGATCATGGCCCGGCTCCGGGACCTGAACGGCGGCTGCCCGTGGGACCTGGAGCAGACCTTCGCGACCATCGCGCCCTACACGGTCGAGGAGGCCTACGAGGTCGCCGACGCGATCGAGCGCGGCGACCTGTCGGATCTGAAGGAGGAGCTGGGCGACCTGCTGCTGCAGGTCGTCTTCCACGCGCGGATGGCGCAGGAACAGGGGGCGTTCGACATCAACGACGTCGCGACGGCGATTTCGGACAAGATGATCCGCCGCCACCCGCACGTGTTCGGCGACCACGCCTATGAGAACCTCTCGGCCCAGGTCGAGGGCTGGGAGGCCCTGAAGGCTCAGGAGCGGCAGGCCAAGGCCAAACACGGCGTGCTCGACGACGTGCCCACGGGCCTGCCCGCCCTCACCCGCGCCGTGAAGCTGACCAAGCGCGCCGCCCGCGTCGGCTTCGACTGGCCGACGGCGGCCGAGGTGCTGGAGAAGCTCCGCGAGGAGACCGAGGAGATCGCGGTCGAGATCGAGGCCGGCGACATGGCCAAGGCGCGCGAGGAGCTGGGCGACATCCTCTTTGTCTGCGCCAACTTGGCGCGGAAACTGGATGTCGATCCGGAAGACGCCCTACGCGCCACCAACGCCAAGTTCACGCGCCGCTTCGCCTTTGTCGAGGCGGGCCTCGCCGAACGCGGCAAGACGCCGGACCAGTCGGACCTCGCCGAGATGGACGCGTTGTGGAACGACGCCAAGGCGGTCGAGAAGATGAAGGACTAGGTCGCCGCCGGCTCGATGCGAGCCTCGGGAAACTGACGCTCGAACCGGCCCAGGGCCTGACCGTCAAGGCGCGCGACCAAAGTGACCTCGCCGCCCTCGCCGTCATGGCGGCCCAGCACCCGGCCGTTGCGATAGATCCAGGCCAGGGCCTGACCGTCCTGCGGTCCCAGGCGCACCTCGACCGGCGGGGAGTCGTCGATCAGCCCGCCGACCCGGCGCAACAGGGCCTCGCAGCCCTCGCCGGTGACGGCCGAGACGGGCGAGGCCCCGACGCGCCGCGCCTGCCCCTCGACGATCTCGCGATCGTCCTCGGAGAGCAGATCGATCTTGTTCCAGACCTCGACCACGGTCTTGCCGCTGTCGAGGGTGACGCCCAGCTCGGACAGCACCGTCTCGACGTCGCGGGCCTGGGCCTCGCTGTCGGGGTTGGCCACGTCGCGGACGTGCAGAACGACGTCGGCCTCCTGCACCTCCTCCAGGGTGGCGCGGAAAGCCTCGACCAGCTCGTGCGGCAGGTCAGAGATGAAGCCCACGGTGTCGGACATGATCGCCGGCCGCCCGTCGGGCAGCTTCACGGTGCGCAGGGTCGGGTCCAGCGTCGCGAACAGCATGTCCTTGGCCAGAACCTCGGCCTCGGTCAGGCGGTTGAACAGCGTGGACTTGCCGGCATTGGTGTAGCCGACCAGGGCGACAGTCGGATACGGCACTTTCTTGCGGGCGCTGCGATGCAGGGTCCGCGTCCGACGCACCTCCTCGAGCTCCTTCTTGAGCTTGATGATCGTGCCGGCGATCAGGCGGCGGTCGATTTCGATCTGGGTTTCACCGGGGCCGCCGGTCGAGCCAGTGCCGCCCCGCTGGCGCTCCAGGTGGGTCCAGGTGCGGACGAGGCGCGAGCGCTCGTATTCGAGCCGGGCGAGCTCGACCTGCAGACGGCCTTCGCGAGTGCGGGCCCGGCGGGCGAAGATCTCGAGGATCAGGCCCGTGCGGTCCACGACCTTCACCTCCAGCGCCTTTTCGAGATTGCGCTGCTGGATCGGGGTAAGCTGGTCGTCGAACACGGCGACGTCGATGTGCTCGACCTCGCAGATCGAGGCGAACTCCTCGACCTTGCCCTTGCCGAACAGGGTCGCGGGCGTGACGGCGCGCAGAGGCGCGATCAGCGCCTCCACCACCTCGAGATCGAGCGCCACCGCGAGGCCGACAGCCTCCTCCAGCCGGGAGTTGGGATCCCGGGCCTCGGAGGCCGCCTGACCGCGCAGTTGCCGCACCGGATGGATGACGAGCGCCTTCAGGATCGGCGCGGCGTGGTCAATCGACCGGGATGTGGATTTTGACAAATGTCTCAGTCGTCGGAGTCGGCGCTGGGCTCATAGAGCTGAACAGGCTGCGCCGGCATGATGGTGGAAATGGCGTGCTTGTAGACCAGTTGCGACTGGCCATCGCGACGCAACAGGACGCAGAAATTGTCGAACCAGCTGACCACGCCCTGCAGCTTCACGCCGTTGACCAGGAAAATGGTGAGCGGCGTCTTCGACTTGCGCACGCTGTTCAGGAACGTGTCCTGGAGGTTTTGCTTCTTTTCGGCAGACATCGGGGGTTCCCCTCTCATTGTTCACGGAGGGCCACACGCCCCCCACACAAACAAGTCCATGCTAGATGATTTTTCGCTGAAAGCGACAAGCCGCCGGCGAAAATTTCCACAAGGGCGCGCGGCCAACCGACGCTCCTGGCGAAAATTGCTCAGGCTTCAGACGGCTTTCTCACGCGCTCGAGCTATATAGGCGTGACGAAGCCGCATTGCTACCGCGCCCGGTTTTCCGTCCCCAAGCTTGACCCCATCCACCTGGACGATCGGCGTCACCAAGGAGCCCGCGCCGGTGATGAAGGCTTCCCGAGCGGCTTGGGCCTCGGCGATCGTGAACGGCTTTTCGCTGATTGGCAGGCCAGCGTCGCGGATCACCTCGAGCAAGGTCGAGCGGGTGACGCCGCGCAGGATATTGGCGTTGGTGTCACGGGTGCGGAGCATCCCTTCCGCATCGACGATCCAGGCGTTGGATGACGCGCCCTCGGTCACGAGGCCCATGTCATCGACGAACCAGGCTTCGACGGCGCCCCGCTCGCGCGCGGCCTGCTTGGCCAGGGCGTTGGGCAAGAGACCGATCGATTTTATGTCGCAACGCGCCCAGCGGTTTTCGGGGACAGAGATCACCGAAGCGCCCTTCTCGGCCTTGGCGTTGGTGGCGGCGCGGTCGATCGACTTGGCCGTGATCACGACCGAGGGCGGCACGGCGGGGTTCGGGAAGGCATGATCGCGGCGCGCCACGCCGCGCGTCACCTGAAGATAGACCAGACCCTCGCGCACCCTGTTGCGCCGGACCGCTTCGCGCAGCACCAGGGTCAAAGCGGCCTCGCTCATCGGATGAGCGATCCGCAGCTCGTCCAGGCTGCGCCAGAGACGGGCGAAGTGCCCCTCGGCGTCGGCCAGCTTACCGTCGAACACCGCCCAAACCTCGTAGACGCCGTCGGCCAGCTGGTAGCCGCGATCCTCGATGTGAACGGCGGCCTCGCCGTGACGCACGAACTGACCGTTCACATAAGCGAAACGCGACATCTACTCTTCCTCTTCGGCCCGGGCGCCGGCGACGCCCAGGGACTTAAGCTTGCGGTGAAGCGCCGAACGCTCCATGCCGATGAAGTTGGCGGTGCGCGAGATGTTGCCGCCGAACCGCAGAATCTGGGCGTTCAGATACTCTCGTTCGAACAGCTCGCGCGCCTCGCGCAGCGGCAAGGCGATGATCCGCTCGGCGCCGATCGCGCCGGCGTTGCCCGCGCTCGGCTGATCGCCGCCAGACAGCATCTCGGCGGTGATCACGTCGCCCGGCTCCCCGGACGCCATGATCAGCATGCGTTCGACGTTGTTGCGGAGCTGGCGGACATTGCCTGGCCAGGTCTGGACCTGAAGCGTCGCCAGAGCGTCCTCCCCGAGACGGCGGCGCTGCAGGCCGGTCGCCTCACTGATCCGCTCGATAAAGAAGTTGATCAGCTCGGGAATGTCCTCGCGCCGCTCGGCCAGGCCAGGGACGCGGACGGGCACCACATTCAGGCGATGGAACAGGTCCTCCCGGAAGCGGCCGGCCGCGATCTCGTCGCGGAGATCGCGCGACGTGGATGAGATCACCCGGACATCGACCTGAACGTCGTTGTCGCCGCCGACGCGACGGAAGCGCTGCTCGACCAGCACGCGCAGGATCCGTCCCTGGGTCTCGCGCGGCATATCGGCCACTTCGTCGAGATAGAGCGTGCCGCCGTGGGCGCGCTCGAACACGCCGATCTTGCGCGGTCGGCCCCCCTCGCCTTCCTCGCCGAACAGTTCGACATCAAGCCGCTCCGGCGCCATGCCGGCGGCGCTGACCGCGACGAACTCCTGGCGAGAGCGGGTGCTGGCGCCGTGGATCAACCGCGCGACCAGTTCCTTGCCAGAGCCCGGCGGACCGGACACCAGCACGCGGCTGTTGGCCGGCGCCACCTTCAGGATCATTTGGCGCAACGCCTGAGCCGGCGCAGATTTGCCGATCAGGCCATCGGGGGCGAGGGTCTGAGCACGTAGCCGGCGGTTCTCGCGCCGCAGGCCGGCGGCCTCCAAGGCGCGCTCGACCACCAGCAGCAGTCGATCCGACTTGAACGGCTTCTCCAGAAACTCGTAGGCGCCGCGCTTGATCGCACTGACCGCGGTCTCGATGTTCCCGTGACCGGAGATCATGATCACCGGAAGATCGGCGTCGAGCGTCTTGACCATGTCCAGCAACTCAAGGCCGTCCATGCCGCCGCCCTGCATCCAGATATCCAGGACCAGCAAGGAAGGCTTGCGCGCGCGGATCGCCGCGAGCGCCTGATCGGAGTCGGCGGCCGTACGGACCGCGTAACCCTCGTCTTCGAGGATACCGGCCACCAATTCGCGGATGTCGGCTTCGTCATCCACCACTAGAACGTCGGCGCTCATATCATCTCCTCAACGCCACTTTGGGCCGCGGCGGGCAGACGCGCGGTCGTCGGAAACTTCAGGATCACGCGAGCGCCAGGCGGCTCTCGCGCGTCGGTCAGGGCCAGGCTGCCGCCATGGTCCTCCATAATCCGCTTGACGATGGCCAGGCCGAGGCCCGTACCCTTCTCGCGGGTGGTCACATAGGGCTCTGTCAGACGATCGCGGTCCTTGGCGGGGAGCCCCACGCCGTTGTCCTCGATCGTCACGCAGAGGTCGTCGGCGTCCGCCACCAGGGTCGCGGTGATCCGACCGCGAAGGTCCGGCTCGACCAGGCGGCGCGCGCCCACGGCCTCGCCGGCGTTCTTCAGGATATTGGTCAGGGCCTGGCCGATCATCCGCTCGTCGCAGGTCACCCAGATGTCGCCGCCGCCGGGCTCTTCCAGGCGAACTTCGATTTCCGCATCCTGAAAGCGCTGGGCAAAGACCGCCTGGCGCAGCATCTCTGTCAGATTGGCCGGCGCAAAGCGCGGCGCCGGCATGCGGGCGAAGGCGGAGAATTCGTCGACCATGCGGCCTATGTCGCCCACCTGCCGGATGATGGTGTCGGTGCAGCGATCGAACGTCTCAAGATCGCTGGCGATCTCCTTGCGGTACTTCCGGCGCAGGCGCTCCGCCGACAGCTGGATCGGAGTCAGCGGGTTCTTGATCTCATGGGCGATGCGGCGCGCGACGTCCTTCCAGGCTGCGTTTCGCTGGGCGGCGACAAGACGGGTGATGTCGTCGAAGGTCAGGACGAGGCCGGCGGCGACATGGCCAGCGGCGCGAACACGAAGGCGCCGTGTCTCGCCTTCACGCATGATGTCGATCTCGACATCCGTGTCCGGCCTGCTCTCCTCCAGCGCTTCCATGACGACCGCGAATTCCGGCGCCAAGGTGATCAAGTCGACGCCCAAGGCGTGCTCCGGCAGTCCCAGAAGCGCCGTCGCCCGGCGATTGACCGCCGAGACTCTTCCCCGTTCATCCAGACTGACCACGCCGGCGCTGACACCGGAGAGCACCGTCTCGATGAATTGCCGGCGGCTCTCGGCGTCGAGACTGGCCGTTTTCAAGGCCGCCTGCTGCAGTTGCAGCTCGCTGGTCATCATGTTGAAGGCGTTGGATAGCGCGCGGATTTCCTCCGGCCCGGACCCGGCCTCCACGCGCGCATCCAGGTCGCCGCCCGAGACGCGTCCCGCGGCCTCGACGAGGTCCGCCACGGGTCCCGCGATCGAGTTCGCCGCGGCGATGCCGACCCAGATGGCGGCGACCAGGACCAGAAGCGCCGTCTCCAGATAGCTCAGGCCGAAGATCGCCTGGATGCGGCCGCGACTGCGCTCGGCGTCGCGATAGGACAGCAGCGCGTCCTGCGTTTCGATCAGGTGGCTCAGAATGCCCTGCTCGATCGGCCGCACCACATAGAGGTAGCCGTCAGGGAAGGCCTTGAGCTTGTAGAGCGCTCGGAACAGGTCCTTCGAGACAAAGCGCTGAGCGCTCACTTCACCGCCATCCGTGGCCTGGTAGCTGGACGGCGGCGGCGCCAGGAATGGCGGCGCGGCGGCGGTCTCGGCCCGCGCCAGAATCCGGCCATCCCGATCCAAGACGTAGGCGGCCGAGAAGCCGTTGTCCTCCATCACGCCCGCCAGAAAATGGCCGAACGCCACCGGCGACTGCGACATGGCCGGCGCGGCGCGGTTCAGGTCCGCGGCCATCGGCGCGATGTGTTCGGAGATATAATTCTTCTGCTGCTCGACGTACGAGTTGGCGACCTTGGCCGAGTTGCCGACCACGGTCTGGACCTTCTGACTGAACCAGCCATCAACGCCGCGATTGACCAGCACGCCGAAGAACAGCGCCACGATGACCGCCGGGGCCACGGCCGCCAGCGAAAAAAGGCCCACGAAACGCAGGTGCAGGCGCGCGCCTTCGTCGCTGGCCCGCGCGTCGATCAAGTCATAGAGGCGCAGGCCGACAATCGTGGCCACGCCCAGGATCAGGACAAGATTGAAGCCCAGCACGACCAGAATCACCGTGCTGGCGGTGCTGATCGAGTCGGTCTTGGGCGGCGACGAAGCCAGAGCGACGCCAGCGACGGTCAGCAAAACAGCCAGCGCATAGCCGCCAGCCATCAGGTAGCGCGACCGCAAGAGCTCTCGCCACCAAGCCCGGCTGAACCGGGTCGGCGGGGCTTCCGATCCGGTCGCGTAAGCCACTGAAGCCATCACCCCTGATTTTAGGGGGGTGTGCCCTGAATTCAACAGCTATGTGCTACGAATGCTTCAGCTCAGCGGCGACCGCGGGTCATCTCTACGCCCAGGTCCTGGATTTTCTTGCGTAGCGTGTTGCGGTTCAGGCCCAGGATCTCAGCCGCGCGCACCTGATTGCCACGCGTCGCCGACAGCGTGAGTTGGATCAACGGGCGCTCGATCTCTTGCAGCACACGGTCATAGAGGCCGGGCGGCGGCACGCCGTCGGGCTGGTCGGCGAAGTGCGAAGCCAGATGTCGTTCGACGAGCGTGGAAAGGGTGACAGGGCCTTCTTCCGACCGCACGGCGGGCGTGTGATCCTGCAGTTCGCGATCCACGATCCGGGCGGTGATCAGCTCCTCGGCGTAGAGCGCGCACATGCGGCGCATCAGGTTCTCAAGCTCGCGAACATTGCCCGGCCACGGATAGCTCTTCAGGCGGTCCAGGGCGCTCTGGTCGATCGTCTTGGCCGGCAACCCTTCGCGAGCGGCGCGCAACAGGAAAGTCCGCGCTAGATCCGGGATATCCTCGGCCCGGTCGCGAAGCGGCGGCAGGCGCACCGGCGCGACGTTGAGGCGGAAGAAGAGGTCCTCGCGGAACAAGCCCTGCTGGATCAGGCCGCGCAGGTCGCGGTTGGTGGCGGCGATGATCCGCACGTTCGGGCGGCGGCCGGTCTTTGGATTGATCACCGGCTCGGTGCCGTCGATCACCCGTAGCAGGCGGGTCTGGGCGTCCAGCGGCATGTCGCCGATCTCGTCCAGGAACAGTGTGCCGCCATCGGCCTCGACCAGGCGGCCATTGTCGCCCTCCCCGCGGCCGAACAGCTCGACCTCGACCCTTTCCCGCGGAACAGCGGCGAGGTTGAGGACCACGAACTTGCCGTCGCGCCGGCGCCCCAGTTCGTGCAGCGCGCGGGCGACCAGTTCCTTGCCGGTGCCGCTTTCGCCGAGGATGAGGACGGTGAGGTCCGCGCCGACCAGACGCGCGATGGTGCGGTAGACCTCCTGCATCGGCGCCGAGCGGCCAATCAACGGCAGGCGCTCGTCCCGCATGGCGCGAGCCTGGGCCTTCGAGGCCTCGGTGTCGGCGGGCCGCGATAGCGCGCGACGCGCCGCCGCCGTCACATCATCAAGGTCGAACGGCTTGGACACATATTCGAAAGCGCCCGCATCCGCCGCGTTAACGGCGGTCAGTAGGGTGTTCTGAGCGCTCATCACGATGATCGGCAGCTTGGGCCGCTCCTTGCGGATGCGCGGCAGGACGTCGAAGACGTTCTCGTCGGGCATCATCACGTCGGTGACAACGAGGTCGCCCTCGCCATCCGTGACCCACTTCAGCAGCGTGGTCGCATTGCCGGTGGCGCGCACCTGGTAGCCCAGGCGGGTGAAGGCCTGGCTGAGGACCAGGCGGACCGAGCTGTCGTCGTCGGCGATCAGAATCTTCTTGCTCGCGGCGTTCATGCTCAGGCGTCTCCGAAGGCGGTTTCAGTGTTCGAGTTTTCGGGAGCTACGGGCAGCAGCACGCGGAAGACGGTGCGGCCGGGCTCGGACTCAAAATCAATCAGCCCGCCGTGGGCGGTGACCAGCTTGGTCACGAGCGCCAGACCAAGACCGGTGCCGTTGGCCTTGGTCGTGACGAAGGGCTGGAACAGATGGTCGCGGAGGGTGGTCGGAACGCCGGGGCCATTGTCGATCACCCGGACCTCGATCGGAGCGCCGCTCGCGGCCTTGCCGTCCGCGCCACGAACGCGCACGCCGGGGCGCCAGGCGGTCTGGATCGAAATCGCGCCGCGACCATCGCCGCGCATGTGCGCCGCCTCGGCCGCATTCTTGGTCAGGTTGAGGAAGATCTGGATCAGGTGATCCTCATCTCCCCAGACCGGCGGCAGCGACGGGTCGTAGCTTTCCTTCAGTTGCAATCCGTCGGCGACGCCATTCGCCACGAGGGCCCGCACGCGGTCCAGAACCTGGTGGATGTTGACGGGCTCCCGCGGGGTCGGGGCGTCGTCTGAGAACGCCTCCATACGATCAACGAGGCGACGGATGCGATCGGTCTCGTCAACGATCAGCTGGGCGAGCGGCTGGTCGACGGCGCTAGCGCCGGTCTTGAGCAACTGGGCCGCGCCGCGAATGCCGGCCAAGGGGTTCTTGATCTCGTGGGCGAGCATCTTGCCCAGCCCGACGACCGAGCGAAGCCCTGCCGTATCCGCGCCGCGATCGACACCCAGTACGCCCTTGACGTGCAGGGTCAGCAGCACGGAGCCGTCGCCTAGCGGCGCGGCGGCGCCGTCCGCCTCGAACGGGGGCTGGCCGAACAGGTTGACCTCAACGCCGTGCTCGCGGACCAGCGCCCCCTCGGAAATGGCCCGGTCGAGCAGCGAGACCAGCACCGATCCCGGCGGCAAGGCGGCGCGGAAGCGACCGCGCGCCAGGAGCGAGAGACCATGACCGAACAGCGCCTCTGCGGCTTCGTTTACAGCGACGAGACCGCCGTCGCGATCCACCACAAGCGCCGGCTCGGGGCTCAGATCGAAAGCCGCCGACTTCAAGGCGTCGGTGGCGACGCCGCCCAATACCCGGGCTCGGTCCGTCATGCGGCTAATCTCCCGCCCGCCAGCCAGAGATCGCGCAAGGCGGCCTCCACGGCGGCGGGATCTTCCAAGCGACACAGGGTGGCGCGCGCCGCCCGGCGCGCTTCGGCGGTCTCGGGCCAGGGCGCGGCCTCGATGTACGAAGCCAGATGCTTGCGGAACATCTTCAGGCCCAGCCGCTCGCCATAGAACGACAGGCTCCGGCGGAAATGGGTGAGCGCAATGGCGAGGCGCTCCTCGGCCTCGGGCTCAGCGAAACCCCTGCCTTCCAGCGCCGCTTCAATCGCTCCAGCGATCCAGGGGCGCCCATAGACGCCGCGCCCGATCATGACACCGTCGGCTCCCGACTGTTCGAGCGCCACGCGGGCGCTCTCGCCGTCGACGATGTCGCCATTGACCAGCAGCGGAACGGAAACGGCCTTCTTGACCTCGGCCACCGCGGACCAATCGGCGACACCCTTGTAGAACTGGTTGCGGGTGCGGCCATGCACCGTGATCGCCTTGGCGCCGACCGCCTCGGCGCGGGCGGCGATCTCTGGCGCATTGCGGCTGGCGTCGTCCCAACCGAGCCGCATCTTGACGGTTACCGGCACATCGACCGCCTCCACGGCGGCAGCGACGAGCGCCTCGGCGAGATCCGGTTCGCGCATCAGGGCCGAACCGCAGGCCGCGCCGGCGGCGACTTCCTTGGCGGGGCAGCCGAAATTCAGGTCGATGATCTCGGCCCCGGCCTCGGCGGCCATTCGCGCGCCTTCCGCCATGAAGTCGATGTCTCGTCCGACGAGCTGGATCACCGTCAGCGGCAGGCCTTCGCCGACGGCCGCGCGACGGACGACGTCGGGTCGCCCCTTCGCGAATTCCGCGCTGGCCACCATCTCCGTCGCCACATAGGGCGCGCCAAGCGCCGTGGCCGTTTCTCTGAAGGGCAGATCCGAGACCCCGGTCATGGGCGCAATCCACACCCGACCGGGGACGCAAACCCCGCCGACATCGAGCTTGTTGCTCATTTTCTGATCATCCCCGTAGCATTCTTTTTAGGCACATTGTGCGGCGCAGTAAAGCCCGGATCGACTGGACATGAGCCGTCGTCCGACTAAACACCCCCCTATGAACTTCTCCGCCGTGATCGTCGCCGCCGGCTCAGGGACCCGAGCGGGCCCAGGCCAGGCCAAGCAATGGCGCATGCTGGCTGGAAAACCCGTTTTGAGGTGGTCCGTCGAGGCCTTCCTCGCCGCCGGCGCTTCCGAGATCGTGATCGTGACGACGGAAGAGGGCGAAGCGGCCCTGCCCGACGTCCTCAAGGATCTCGGCGGCTGGCGATCGGCGCGAGGCGGCGCTGCGCGGGCCCTTTCGGTTCAGGCCGGCCTCGCCGCCCTGGCCCATCGCCCGAGTGACGAGCCCGTCCTGATCCACGACGCCGCGCGCCCCCTGCTCGGGCAGAAGACTATCCATGATGTCCTGAACGCTCTGGAGGACGCCGACGGGGTTCTGCCCGCCCTGCCCGTCGCCGACACACTGAAGCGCGCCGAGCCGGATCAGAACCCAGTGACGACCTCCCGCGAACACCTGTGGCGCGCCCAGACCCCCCAAGCGGCCCGTCGTCAGACCCTGTTGGACGCCTACGCCGCCTGGGCCGACGGCGAGCCCACCGACGACGTCCAAGTGATCGAAGCTGCGGGAGGACGCGTGGCGATCGCGCCGGGCGATCCGCTTTTGATGAAACTGACCTACCCAGAGGACTTCGCCATGGCCGAACGCCTAGCCGGCGCCGCCCGCGTCACCCGTGTCGGCCAAGGTTTTGACGCCCACCGCTGGGGGCCAGGCGAAGAGGTCTGGCTCTGCGGCGTCGCGATCAAGCACGACGAGACCCTGATCGGCCACTCGGATGCGGACGCAGGCCTGCACGCCCTGACCGACGCCATCCTGGGCGCGATCGGCGAAGGCGATATCGGCGACCATTTCCCGCCCACCGATCCGAAGTGGAAGGGCGCGGCCTCCGACCAATTCCTGAAGCACGCCGTCGATCTCGTGACCGCCAAGGGCGGCGCCATCGTCAATGTTGACGTCACGTTGATCTGCGAGCGTCCCAAGATCAAACCGCACCGCCAGGCCATGCGC
>Ga0172372_10008566_pt1 | contig 13459 bp, 9 predicted proteins | sample LakKiv5m_2_FD_114544 | JGI IMG/M metagenome (GOLD analysis project Ga0172372, IMG submission 114544) | Freshwater microbial communities from Kabuno Bay, South-Kivu, Congo - kab_092012_9.5m | ecosystem: Environmental > Aquatic > Freshwater > Lake | place: Democratic Republic of the Congo...
ATGGCCGTTTTTTTTAGTGTTGGTTTGATGAAGCAAACCTACGGCGAGACTGAAACCTGTCTAAACCACATGCATGCAACTTCTTGCGCATGTAAGATTTTGAATGTTTTTGTAAAAAGGGGGAAGAAGCTATTTTTTCAGATTCTGTGTCTCTTGAAGACGTCTGAACATTAGACGTAAATTATCATCTGCGTCTGTTGCAGCTTCAGAAATATAACCGAGCAACTTACCGGAATCAACTTCGGAACGATTACCGGAATTGAAGACTTCAATTACACCTAAAATAGTCGAAATGGAGGCTCTCAAATGATGTGAAGTTTGAAATACGAATTGCTCCATTTTTTCATGGTAATACTCGTTTTCAATCTGAGTTCTTCGAATATCGCTGATGTCCTGAGCAAAACCTTGAACCGCTATGATCTCATTTTCCTCAGAGACTTTAATATGATAACGCTTCAAAGACATGTGCTTTTCTAAGCCGTCTTGCGTAGCAATTCGGTAGTTAAAAGCTGCGGGATCTTCCTGCCTTAATATTCGCTCTATTGCTCTTTCAAAAAGATGCAGATCTCCAGGATGGACCATTTTCTGAAATTCAGAAAACTCAATTGTTGTTTCCGAATGGCCCAATTCAAGAATAGAGGCGGCTGTTCCCGAAAGAATAATCAAACCGTCTTTTGGCCTCCATTCCCATGTTCCCATTTTTGCCAACTTCGCAATTTCAATCATTCCGGTTTTATGTGTTTCTATTTCCAATTCCATTTCCTTTTTTCTTGAAATGTCGCGTACAGAGAAAATAATTCTGTCGCCCCATTTATTCGAATGGTAAATGGAGAATACAAACTCCGAGGCATTCAGGTCGCCGGAAGAAGCAATCAATTTCGTTTCGAAAACACCTTTTGTACTTCCGGATTTATGCGTTTCGTCAACGATATACCTCAACTCATTCAAACTTAATTCTGCCAATACGTGCGGCAAACTCATTTCAGTAAGGCGTTCAGAACTGTAACCGAGCGTTTTTTCTGCAGTGCTGTTAACGTCTAAGATTTTAAAATCAGATGAGTCGACAAGGAACATCATATCCGGTGAAACGTCGATTGCTTCTTTAAAGAAGCGCATCTTACGTTCTAACTCAAATCTCGACGTTACATCATTACCAAGGCTGATGTAATTAAGCACAGTGCGATCGTTTCCCAAAACAGGAATTACAACTTTCTCTTCCCAGTATTTTTCCCCGGATTTTGCGACATTAAGAACCACGCCCGACCATTTTTTACCTGATCTGATCGTTGCCCAAAAAGAGTCCCAAAATTTCTCATCATGATTACCGGAACCAATTAAGTCGACGTGAGTTCTTCCTAATACTTCTTTTATCGGATAGCCTGATCGCCTGCTGAATTTTCGGTTTGCATAAATGATGGTTCCATCCGGATCCGTTATCGTACAAATCAGAAAGCGATCTATTGCTTCTCGGAACGCAAGCAGCTGACGCATAGACACTGCATTCAGTACATCTACCGTTTTATCTTCCAGATATCCGATTAAAAATTCAACATCACCTTTGCTGTTGTATTGAACAATTATCTTTTCTGCGACGTGAATAATTCCTACGGACTTGTGTTTCAATTTATATTCCAATGTACTCTCATTCGACGTCTTTTCGATAATGCGGCTTCTTTCCTGAATGTAGTTTGTAAGATCTTCTTCCGCCACCAATTGCTCAATGCTCATGCCGTTGTTAATAAATTCATCAGCGGTATAACCGGTCACTTCAGCTATGTTACCTTCTACAATTGGTGAAATATTCTTATCCCGAAGCGAAAGAACATACACAAAACCTTTAAGAAAACGGGAGGCTATTCCAATTTTCGGTATATCAGAACCATGTTTTTCACCTTGCTCCAGCATTAATGTCAGTTCGATGTTTCATTCAAATATAGTTTACATTGCATTCAATTACGATGAAATTCGTATATTTATGATACGATTTAATCCGATTTTATGCTCGCAAAACCTGAAGCTTATACCAATAACGTACTGCTTATCGATGACAATGACATTGATAACTTCATCAATGAGAGAATGGTACGTGGCTGCAGATTTGCCGATGTGGTTTACGTAAATTCCAGCACCAGAAGTGCAATTGAGTTCTTGCGTAACATGGCGAGCAATCCCAATATCAGTGTGAAAGAGTTTCCCGCAGTGATTTTTCTGGACATCAATATGCCCATTCTCGATGGTTTTCAGTTTCTCGAGGAACTCGAAAAATACGATGCCGACTTCGTCAACAATCTGAAAGTAGTGATGCTTACCAGTTCAATTAATCCTGAAGACGAAGAGAAAGCCAGAAAGTCAAGACTCGTTGCAGATTTTTTACATAAACCGCTGACGGAAGAGTCACTGAAAGAACTCACGAAGCATTTAGTGGCGTGATTCGCAGCAAACTTCTGAAAGAACATTCCGTGCTCGTCCAGTTGCTGGAGTCGCTTGGACATTCCGTTATCGTTTCCGATATCCATGGGCTGATTATTTATTGGAATAAACAAAGTGAAAGCGATTTCGGTTTCACTTCGGATGAAGCTATCGGCAAAACGATTGACCTCATAACCGTTGAAAGAAATGATGGTACTACATATGCCGAAGTGTGGGAATCGCTGCTCCAACAAACAACTATTACTACTGAGGTTCCGAGGAAGCGCAAAGACGGAACTGTAATATGGGTGGAATTACGTATTACGTTGTTGCGTGATAACCTGAATGAACCGCTCTATATTATTGAGGTTTCCAGAGACGTCACAGAGGATATCATGAAAAAGAACAAGCTTCTGGTTCTTGAAGCACTCCTTGCATCCATGCAGGAAGGCGTTCTTATTTCTGAGGAAGCTGTCAAAGGCGGTAACGAGATTATTCTTGTCAATAATGCATTTAAGAGTTTGTCAGGAATCTCGGATAAAGATTTTAATTCAGGTTACAGGAATATTTTTCAGAAGCTTTTTCCGGAGTGGAGTTGGACCGGTGCAAATACGAATACCGTTTCACAATACGAAGTGAAAAGAGAAGTTAAAGGAACAACCCGATGGTTTGGATTAACTACCGTTCCTATTGCGGACAATAAAGGGAAAGTAACGCATCGCATGTTCATATTGCACGACAATTCTCACCTGCGAACCAAAGAGGATCAGCTGCAAACGCAGAATCGGGAATTGCGATCAGCCAACATGGAACTGGACAGAATGGTTTATGGTGTTTCGCATGATTTGCGCGCACCGCTGAACTCGATTATAGGCCTTACCAACCTGATGAAAAAAGAAGATTACGGTAAGGAAGCTGCACCGTATATCGATCGTATTTCACAAAGCGCTGAACGTTTGAATGAATTCATCAGTAACATTATTCAATATTCCAAGAACAACAGGAAAGTTCCTTTTGTTCAGACTATTGACTTTGGCGAACTATTCAATATTTCTGCAGATCTGCATCGATATACTGAAGCAGGACAGCGCATTGCATTCCAATATGTGAATAAGGAGAGAATTACAATTGAGTCGGATAAAGACCGTTGGCAGATTGTCTTCAACAACCTCATTGGTAACAGCATAAAGTTCTCCCGGAATATTCCGAATAGTTATGTGAAAGTGATGGTTACGCGGAACGAGAGTGCCGTTTTGATTTCCGTCGAAGATAACGGAACAGGTATACCGAAAGACAGATTGGATTTCGTATTTGATATGTACTATCGTGCAGATAATATTCGTTCGGGTTCCGGATTAGGATTGTTCATCGTTCGCAAAACAGTTGAAGCGATAGGAGGTGAGATCAGCGTTGAATCGCAAGTGAATTCAATGACAAAGTTTACAATCAGCATACCGTTCAAGGCCAAGGGTACTTATGGTAAGGAAAGTAATTGAACAACTCGAAGATTCAGTTTACAACAAACTGATAATTGAACTGGAAGATACGAAAGCTTCCAAGATGCTGACCTTGCTTGGCATGTATCGGTCCGGGACCCCGGAAAACGAAATTACGGCAGTTAAACTAGGGATTTCTGCGGCTTCATTTTATACATTGAAATCGCGCTTGCAAGACAAAGTACAGAAGTCACTTTTCAGAAGTGCGTCCGATGATTTCGCGGATTTACTGAAAAATCTTTCTTCGATTCCGTACCTCGTAAACAACACACCGCGCGAAAGTGCAGTGCTGTTGCTGTTGTTTCTGGAAAAGGAACTGAAAGAAAAGGATAAGCCCGGTGAACTTGCTCAGGTATACGGTGCGTTGAAAAAGCTGCATGCTTTTCATTCGGATTATTATCATTACGAGCAGCTGTACAATAAAAACATCGCTTACTTTCTGGCATTCGAAAAATCGGAAGAAGTGCTGATCGGATTTACCAGAACACTGGGAGAATATCTGATGAGCGGGGAGCAACAGCTGAAGGAAGTGATGAAATTATACATCAAGGAACTGACTAATGTTTCCCGCATGTATGAGTCGCACCGCATTCGTATGTGTAAATCGGTTGCAGAAGTAAGCTATGCGCTTTTCGTTGAAAACGCTGTTGAACTTTCCGGTAGCGATAAGTCTGTGCAGGATGTCCTCGATGAAATGTCGACCATACTCACTAAACATCCGGATGATGCTCAATACCGATTCCTTAAGGATATTCACAACTTTCTGAGTTTTGAGTTTTATTCGTTAATCGGTTTACATAAGAATGCTCGCGAACCTTTTGAGTCAATCATTGATGATAAATGCAAATTGCTTTATCGATCACATACTGCTGTTGTAAGTTTGTTTCTGATTTCGGCTTTTAATAAGTTGAAAGTAGTACAGGATATCAACAGTATAATTGAACAATGGCCGATTGAAGATCCGAATAATGTGTTCGGAATTGTAAACCGTGCATTATTCAGAGCAGGAATTCTGTTTGAGTCGATGCGTTATGCGGAAGCTGCTTCCGTGCTCAATGATTGTTTGAATGATGTTACCTTCCGCAATCTCATACATGCTGAGTGCAGTGTGCGTATACTATATATTCTTTGTCTGATTGGTGCTGAGAAAATAGATCTTGCCGAAACACAACTGCGAAGTTTGTCAAGGAAACTGACAGGAATGGATCCTAAACCGGAATTAGCTCCCGGCACCAATGAATGGTTGAATCTCTTGAAGGCTTTTATCGCTGCAAAGGATAAATCTCAAATGAAAAAAGCGGTGGAAGCCGTGAAACCGGAATTGAAAAATCGAAATGCATTGCTTCGCTTTATGGATGTTGAATCCAAGGCAATGGATGGAATTATGCACTGATCAACTGTTGTTCCGCGTATTCTGTTTCGTCTTCAAGAACAGTTACTTCCGAAGCGAGTTCCTCTTTCGGTATGGTCAATGTGAACTCCGTAAATCCTTTGTTGTTGCGCTTGTAAGATATTTGATATCCCAACTTATCACATATCCATTTCACACTATACAAACCCATTCCGGCTCCGGAATGATCATGTCCTCTGAAGAAAATGCCGAAAAGTTCTCCACTGACTTTTTCCGGTATCCCGATTCCGTTATCCGCAAATGAGATGTATTGATTGCCGTTGTTATAGCTATATCTGAGTTCCAGAACCGGATTCTGAATCAGCGGACGACGGAAGCGGTCGGCGTTGATCACCAACTCAGTAAAAATAAATGTGAGCAACACTTGGTCGGAATGAACAATAATTTCATTCGTGATATTGGAAATGATCTGCACAGGAGATTTTCTCTCCTTCAATTGAAGTTCCACTTGCTCTATGATTGAACTGATTTTAACGTCCGCAAGTTTGGTTTGATGTTGGTTAAACCGCGTGACCGCAGCCATCGAATGAAGAATGTTTTTAATTCGGTTATTGCTGACTTCAATCAGATCAATACACTTTTGCTTTTCTTCATCTGATCCTTCGCGGTAAAGTGTAAGCAATCCTTCAATGCATACTACAGGGTTTTTTAAATCATGAGAAGTTCTGTAAAGGAATGAGGACAACTGTTTGGATTTCAGAACGGATTCTTCCTCCGCTTTTCTGAGTTTATGCGCATCAGAGAGAATGACCAGCGTTTCACGATTTTTGGTTTCCCGATTTTCAAACACTCTGAAGGTTGCTTTTACGCGTCTTGGTCGCTGTGCATATGTGATGAGATTGAACTCTGATACCCAAAACGTTTCTTTCTCATTGGACATTCTGATTAAATCCAAACCCGATTCCGCAAAACTTGAAGTGATTTTAAGTTCAGACAGTTTGTTCTTGCTGCATTCCAGGATCTGCAAGGCTTTTTTGTTCGAATAGCGAATGTGCATGTCACTATTTACAATAATAATCCCTTCGTCCATATGATCAAGAATATACTTCCATTCGTGTTTCGGCACAGTCAGAAATATTCTTGGTTTATAAAGCGCATAAATTGAAGCGAGTGAAAAACTTAATACAGAAATATTGGTCATCGGAAATGCCTGCGCATTTGTAAAGACCGGCAAAAGAATTTCAGAAACCACTCCAAGAATTACAGGAATAGTAAAACCCCATGCGAGAAAATTTATCTGACTGAAATGATAATGCTGCAGATCAGAACGGAAAAAACCGCGCCACACGAAAAATATCATTCCTCCGCACGTGACAACGATATATACAAAGAAGAGTATAGTAGGCAGATTGCTAACGGGTGCAGATGTCCAATTGAAAATGTCGGACGGTATTAATTGATAGGAATACGATTCAGAAATCAGAATGAAACTGGTAAGAATCGGAAGCACAAAATAGATAACGAAGAACAGTGGAGAGTTCACCATCCTCGTTTGCCTGGTCAGACGAAGTATGAACAAGGTTCCGAAAATCGGGATCAACAACATCGGGTACAATGAAATCCTTACAAACATTGAAGCCGTTTCGGCACTGAAGGAAGTTCTGCCTAATGATTCTGTAAGTTGCCACGCACTGAGGACAAGCAGGAAAAGAAGAAAGCTGAAATTCAATTTGGTTCTGGCTCCTTTAAAAGCCACGAATACCATAATGCCTAAGTTGATCAGGAAAGGAATTAACGATAGAGCCGTTACCCATAACGGGCCAAAGTTCAATTCCGGTAATGTATGCCCACCTATGTGCATATTCACGTCAGTTTAGGAGAACACGTGCCATGGGGGTTATGGATTTGGGTCGCGTAATTTTACGCTGGTAACAACTAATTGTTACAGCGTAATGCCGCGATTGATACTGTTTAATCCCGCTGTTTATCTAACGGTTGCTTTGGCTGAGTTAACGGCTTCGTTCGGCAGTCATTTGGAATTGCACATGAACCTCCCGCGCAGCCTGTATTCGAAAATGCCTGAAACAAGAAGAACCCGGAAAATATCCATGCGAACGCATCATTCATTTGATAAGCCTGATAACCCAAAGAAATTCCAAGGATAAGTCGCAATACCCGCATGAACGACCAGTTGCGAAACAACAGCTCTTTTATCGATTCCAGTTTAAGCATGGACAAAGGTCAATTTTCATCCTTGATTTACCTGTAACCTTTGTTACATGTCGCGATGTTCTTAAAAGAATTGTTTAACATCCTTGTAACTTCGAATTGCTTTATAAGCGCCGAAATCGCTATCTTTGCACGAATTTTAACGACAACTAAAATTCACGCGTTCTTATGGCGACTGCCAATTCCCAGATTCTAGGTGAAGGACTCACATACGATGATGTTCTTCTGGTTCCGGCTTATTCCGAGATTCTTCCTCGTGAGGTAACAATTGCCTCCAAATTTTCGCGAAATATCATCGTTAATACTCCAATCGTGTCCGCGGCAATGGATACGGTTACCGAGTATGATATGGCCATCGCCATCGCACGTGAAGGTGGAATCGGGGTAATTCACAAGAATATGACCATCGATCAGCAGGCCGAACAGGTGCGCAAAGTGAAGCGCTCTGAAAGCGGAATGATCCTCGATCCTGTAACGCTGGACGATACAGCAACTATCGGTGATGCGCTGGCACTGATGAAAGAACACAGAATCGGAGGTATTCCGGTTGTCGGTAAAAACGGTAAACTTGTTGGCATTGTTACCAATCGTGATCTTCGCTTCGAAAAAAGCATGAAGCGTCCGGTGAAGGAAGTAATGACAAAAGAGAATATCATCACCACGCACAAAGGTTTCGATCCGAAGAAAGCGGAAGAAACACTACAGAAACATAAGATTGAAAAATTGCCGGTACTCGATAAGCACGGGAATCTTGTCGGACTGGTTACTTATCGCGATATCATCAAGATTAAAGAACGTCCGAATGCTTCTAAAGATTCATTGGGTCGTTTGCGTGTGGCTGCAGGTGTTGGTGTAACAGCTGATACTATTGAGCGCGCAGAAGCATTGGTGAATGCCGGAGTGGATGCCATAGTAATTGATACCGCTCACGGACATTCTAAAGGTGTAATCGACATGCTGAAACTCGTGAAGAAGAAGTTCTCAGGAGTTGATGTTATTGTAGGTAACGTTGCAACAACTGAAGCGGCGGTTGCATTAGCGAAAGCAGGTGCCGATGCAGTGAAAGTTGGAATCGGACCGGGATCAATTTGCACAACGCGTGTAATTGCGGGTGTAGGTGTTCCGCAATTGTCAGCAATCATGATGGTTGCTGCAGGACTCAAGAAAACAGGTGTTCCGCTTATCGCTGATGGAGGAATCCGTTACACCGGTGATATTCCGAAAGCGCTCGCTGCAGGAGCAAGCACCATTATGGCAGGAAGTCTTTTTGCAGGTTGCGAAGAATCTCCGGGAGAGACCATCATTTACGAAGGACGTAAGTTCAAATCGTACCGCGGAATGGGTTCATTGGAAGCCATGCAAAAAGGATCTAAGGATCGTTACTTCCAGGATGTTGAAGACGACATAAAGAAATTGGTTCCGGAAGGAATTTCAGGTCGCGTGCCTTACAAAGGTTCATTGGCGGAAATCATTTACCAGCTCATTGGCGGACTTCGTGCCGGAATGGGTTACTGCGGCGCAAAGAACATTGACGCGCTTCAGAAAGCCAAGTTCATTCGCATTACTTCTGCCGGTATCCGCGAATCACATCCGCATGATGTGGTGATTACGCGTGAAGCGCCGAATTATAGTCGATAGGGGATTCGGGAATCGGTATTTGGTATTCGGAATTCGTTGTCCCGAGTGCCGGTTCCCGCATCCCGTATCCCGAATTCCGTATCCCGAATTCCGTATCCCGAGTCCCGAATGCCCAATAATTCCTATCTTAGATACGAACCTGCACTTTATGCCGCAAAACACATTTGCGTTCAAGAAGTTTACGATCGTACAAGAAAAGTGCGCGATGAAAATCGGCACCGACGCGGTATTGCTTGGATCGTGGGTGAAAACGTACGGAGCAAGAAGTGTTTTGGATATAGGCACCGGCACGGGTGTAATTGCATTGATGATTGCACAGAAGTGCGGCGCTGAAATCGATGCAATTGAAATCGATACCGATTCATCATTAGAGGCGAAGTACAATGTTGCCCAAAGTCCGTGGAGCGAACGCGTGCATGTACAGAATATTTCTCTGCAGGATTTTGTACGAATTCACGACGGCAAATACGATCTGATTGTAAGCAATCCGCCATACTTCGTGGATTCTCTCCCAAGCTCGGAGGCAGGTCGTACAGCCGCACGACACACCATTCATCTGACATTCGAAGAACTGATTTCGTGTACGGTAAAACTTCTCAGTAAAGAAGGAAAGTTTTACGTGATACTTCCTGTGAAAGAAGGCGAACAGTTTGTGGAGATTGCGCTGAAACACGGACTTTATTTACGCCGACTCATGCGCGTGCGATCCTCGCCCGGAAAAGCAGACAAACGATGGTTGATGCAATTCGGTTTCACAAAGAAAGATCAGATTTCTGATTCCGCGTTGGTGATGGAAAGTGATCCGCAGGTGCGACACAGTTATACGGAAGAGTATAAGGAGTTGACGAGAGATTATTATCTGCAGTTTTGAAATGAGTCAATTTGCAGTTTTAATGAGTCAATTTGCAGATGAATCAATTTGCAAATGAGTCCTTCGAAGCAGACTGTAGATCACCGGAAATTGTTTAGTGAAACAATGCCGCAAAATTGCCACCGATTGCACAGAGATTCGAAGATGAAAAATTGCGAGACAGAAAACTCATAGCATCTAAGCTATTGTTAAGTCATAAACCGAATCGTTCAAGATTTTCGTATCATCGAGAAATCAAGCTTCATCAATCTCAAATGATTCTTAATCGCGTGCGATGATTTGATGCACACAAGCGAACGCAATCGTAACTTTGTTGCATGAGTACGTTCATGACGAAAGTTATAGGGTTGATTGCTTCTGATGTCCACAAAACAAAATGGAAGCCCGGCGATGTTGCGCCTGAGTTTTCAGGGAAAGATCAGGATGGCAATATCGTTGCGTTGAAAGATTTCCGCGGGAAGAAAGTGGTCTTGTATTTCTATCCGAAAGACAATACAATGGGTTGTACAGCGGAAGCGTGCAATCTGCGCGACAATTATAACTATATGCTCAAAGCAGGATTTGTTGTAATAGGAGTGAGTGCTGATGATGAAGAATCACACCGTGGTTTCAAAGAGAAATACAATCTTCCGTTTCCGCTGTTAGCAGACACTGATCTTTCCATTGCAAAAACATTTGATGTTTGGGGCGAGAAGAAGTTTATTGGTAAAACGTACACCGGCATGACGCGCACCACGTTTATCTTAGATGAAAACGGAGTGATCACAGAAGTGATTACGGATGTGGATAGCTTTAATCACGCGAAGCAGATCATGAAGTAGGATTTGATTGCCACAGATTACGCAGAGTGCTCGGATGTTTACGATTGAAGTTGATCTGCGATTCTCTGCGCCATCTGAGGCAAAATTCAAACGCCACAAATTACGCTGATTGCACAGATTTGGGTAAGTAAATGATCTGCGTTTCTCTGCGCTATCTGTGGCAATTATCAACGCTGCGTTTAATTTTAAAACATTGAAATACAGGTATTAAACTCGTTCTATTAGCAATCCTGACTAAATTTTGTAGTTTTTTCAGCACGCCGTTTTGCCGCCGTATACTTTTGTTGTCGTAATAGTTCAAATGATACAATGACTCAAATGATACAATGCTTCAAATTATTCAATGAGTCAATTAGAACGGAATAATATTAACAAAACAACGCGGTTGTGAACTTTGAGATGAGAAACGGATCACGATCGATTAACTTTAATAACCTGTAATAATTAAAACAACAATTTAAATTTCACGCGCTATGAGTAAAGAAGTAAACAAAGAGAAACTGAAAGCACTGCAGCTGACGATCGACAAACTCGAGAAGACCTACGGAAAAGGAACAATCATGAAACTGGGAGATAACCCGGTTGAAGCAATGGAAGTAATTTCTTCCGGATCACTTTCACTTGACCTCGCGTTAGGTGTGGGCGGATATCCAAAAGGAAGAGTAATCGAAATATATGGACCGGAATCATCAGGTAAAACCACTTTGGCTATCCACGCAATCGCTGAAGTTCAAAAATCAGGCGGCATTGCTGCTATCATTGACGCAGAACATGCGTTCGACCGTTTCTACGCACAGCGTTTGGGTGTCGACATCGACAGCCTCCTCATCTCACAGCCTGACAACGGAGAGCAGGCATTGGAAATCGCAGACAACCTGATTCGTTCAGGAGCTGTGGATATTCTGGTGATCGACTCAGTTGCAGCCTTGACTCCTAAAGCGGAGATCGAAGGTGAAATGGGTGAGTCGAAAATGGGTCTTCAGGCTCGTTTGATGTCACAGGCTTTGCGTAAACTCACAGGTACAATCAGCAAAACAGGCTGCTGCTGCATCTTCATCAACCAGCTTCGTGAGAAGATCGGTGTGATGTTCGGAAATCCTGAAACCACTACTGGTGGTAACGCATTGAAGTTCTATGCTTCAGTTCGTCTGGATATCCGTCGCGCAGGACAAATCAAAGAAGGTGAAACTGCAACCGGTAACCGCGCTCGTGTGAAAGTGGTGAAGAACAAAGTTGCTCCACCTTTCCGCACTGCTGAATTTGATATTCTCTTCGGTGAAGGAATTTCGAAAATCGGTGAGATCATTGATCTCGGTGTAGAACTCAATATCATTAAGAAAAGCGGAAGCTGGTTCAGCTACGAAGAAACCAAACTCGGTCAAGGTCGCGACGCGGTGAAGCAACTCTTCAACGACAATCCTGATCTGATGGAGCGTATCGAAGGTCAGATCCGTGAAGGAATAAAAGCAAAGGAAACTGAGACTGCGGAAGCGTAGTCGAGAGAATCCTATCTTTTCAGAAAAACCAGTGTCCCGTTTGCCATGGTTAAAACTCGGGATGCTGGTTTTCTTTTTTTCACCTGTTGCCTGAGTGGTGAGACCTGAGATTTGAGACTTGAGTGGTGAGACCTGAGACCTGAGTTGCGGGACCTGTAACTTTCGCACTGTGTGCGATGCAATCCGCAACTATAATCCGTAATTCAGAATTCGAAATTCGAAATGCGTAATCGGCAATTCGAAATAAATCGCCTGCCGGCAACGAGGAATTATTTTTCTTGAACTGAAGTTCAATAATCATTGCACCCCTTCGGGGTTTTGTCAGACCGAGTAGCCGTGAAGAATGACGGAGTCAGGTGAGGTTTAATTTCAGGCGCACCGAGGGATGACAAATTAGACCTGAGACCTGAGAATGAGAACGTGCTCTTCAAATGAAACATTCCCCTTCGATTGATAATTCATTTTAAGATCGTTACTGACTCGATTACACAAATCCTCTAAAGTCTAACGTCTAATATCTAGCCCGCACCCTCGTTGCTAAATAAAGTTACCACGGAGACACGGAGAATCACATGTTATGCGCTGTTGCTACAATATTGAGATTCTGCTTGGTATTGATATCGTAGCTCGTTGCCGACTCGTTTAGACAAATCCTCTTAGGTCTATAGTCTAGTCTCTACCCTCCAAGGGTCCGCACCCTCCAAGGGTTACACTTGACTCGTTTACACAAATCCTCTAAAGTCTAAAGTCTACTTCATATCTGGCCATTTTCACCGCTCCGTTTTAACCCCGAACAGCGTATCTTTGATGCATCCCCGGTCAACATTTCCGGGATTTTTTGTGCCTATGAATCGTATTCTTACTCTGCTCGCACTGTTCTTTCTGTTGATCGCGACTTCCTGCGGTAATTCTGAAGTAGCCGAAAACACGGATACAACGCCGAAAGATTCTCTCAGCGTTCTGAATGAGAAAATCCGTAAAGACCCGAACAACCTCGATCTGTATTATCAACGTGCCATGTTCGCGGTTGGACGCAAAGACTATCCTTCCGCAATGGCGGATATCAATCGTATTCTGGCGGTTGACAGCTCCACTACAAAATACCTGTTGGCCGGTGCTGATATTCACTTTTACTCGATGAAAGTTCA
>Ga0172372_10008568_pt1 | contig 13455 bp, 7 predicted proteins | sample LakKiv5m_2_FD_114544 | JGI IMG/M metagenome (GOLD analysis project Ga0172372, IMG submission 114544) | Freshwater microbial communities from Kabuno Bay, South-Kivu, Congo - kab_092012_9.5m | ecosystem: Environmental > Aquatic > Freshwater > Lake | place: Democratic Republic of the Congo...
AAAAAATCTATATTAAAAGAGTCTTCTATTAAAGCCTGATTTAATTCTGCACGTCCTTTCGCCTCCCCCTTGAAAGACATACGACCATACTCTATTGCAACTCCACCTTCCAATTGCCAAGCTTCGTTCTTCTTTTCAAAATCATCATAGAAAGGTTTAGCTTCAGCCTTTACTATATAGGCGTATTGCGCTAGACTGACTATCCCAAACATTAAACAGATTAATCTAAATACACAGTCTGTCATTGATCTCAATCCCATTATTTCAAAATATATTTCCCAGAATCGGGATCAAGGCGATAAGCAACTTTCAATACCTCAAGTAAACTTTCAATTTCTTTTTTTAATTCAGAATTTTTAGTTTGTCCCAATGTCGACAATAGAACTGCCGCAGATTTTTTAGATTGAAGTTTGACTCCATAACGAAGCAATTCAAGTGCATCTTTATCAGCAAGAATCGTATTGTCCAATAGAAAGGGAAGATAATCAACTTTTATTTGATTGAGAAAATTCAACATCGCCAAACGCAACTTTAAATTGTAATCCTCAAGTAGATAGGATTGTAATTTTTCAATTTTCTCTCTACTGCCCGAAACCAAGGCTAATTCTTCATCCGTAATTTTGCGTATTGTCTTAGATCCATTTTCTAAACTCCAAATGCAAAAAGGAAAAGAAGGAGCACCTGGACGTGTCAATAAATGGTTGATCAAAATCGGCATCGCCTTTTTACTTTCCTCATGATACAAACGATTAAAAAAAGCACTCCCATACGCCTCTTCTTTCATCGGTGCAGCAGTAACTTTTTCGTAAGCTGCCAGACGGAGAGCCTCACTAGATTCGTCTATTGCCTTATGAATAATCTCACTGTAAAATACATTTAAAGCACTAATAGCCTTGATAATCAACAGCTTACTTGACTCAAATTTAGCCTGACTGTATAGAGACTTCCAAGCCTCGTGACTTGGATCTAATTTGTATCTAAATATATTAAAAATAGCCTCTCTAACTTTATCATTGTCGTGGTTCATCAGTTTGGCGTAAAGATTGATATCAAGATCTAAATCGCTTTTCTCCAGTGCCTTCAATATAATGAGCAACAAATCTGCATTAAATTTATAATCAAGCATTTTTTCCACAAATGGCACCGAAGCCTTGTTTCTTTCCAAAAGGAAAACGTAGGCTTTCTTGAATTCAACACTTTTTAGCCCCTCAAAAAAAGTTAGTAAAGACTGTTGAGCGGCCTGAGAGTTTAAATCCACTAAAATATTTATTTTCTCTTTCAAATTTAAATTGGCTTGCATCGCAATTGGAATCAACTTATCGCCTGAAAGAAAAACTTTTTTATAAATCATATCTTTAAGATCGAGTGATAAATTAGAATTGCTCCCCATTAAGTCGACTAATTGTGAAAGCGTTTCATCATCGCCAAAACTTGCCATAATTTTCACCAGTCTCGTCTTAACGCCTATGCTCAGCTTCTTTCGCAAAGCTTGATTTAAGTATTTTTGCGACCTCGATCCCTCTGTTTCCAAAATAGCTAAAATGCGCTCATCGATGGCATCTCCAGAGGTGCCCAAAAAATCAACCATGTTTTTCAATTCTGTTTCAGAAGGTGGCGATTTCATCTCTGAAATCAACATTAACGTCACGGCCTGTTGCTCAGCTCCAAATTTATGATCCTTTATGATTTCTAATTCTGGCTTTCTAAGTGCCAATAAACGTTTCAATGCAATCTCTGGCTCTTCCATTAATTTATTTGGAATAAAGTTGACCAATCTACTAATATGTTCATCCTTCAAATGCGCTTCACGTAAAGCAGCAAGATAAGTCATAGCTAAATTAGGTTTCTTAACCAACCCTAACAAATCAATCAACGCATTCACTCCAGCATCTCCTAATTGAACCAATTCCATGGCAGCATGGATGGTGACAGAAGGACGTTTTTCGGCCCAATTTGCAAATACTTTGATCATGCCCTCTCCACCCATCAAAGCCAATGGTTCAATAAAAAACAATGCCGTAGCATCGCCTTTGCTATCAATGATGGCATCTAAATCATCCATGAATTTAAGTCCATGGCTCACAAAAATTCCTGTCAACGCTTCATCACCAGGATGTTCAATTAACTTTTCAGCAATCGCTTTAAAACTGTACTTGGTTTTTCTCAGGGCTAAGTTTTTAATGGCTTCCTCTCGCACTTCTTTGAGCTCATGGCCTAATGCGATGATTAAAATCTGCGTGGCATCATCACTGCTATCATTTGCTAACCCTTTGACCAGATTAATAGGAACATCTTTATTTGGTCCAACTTTAACGGGCGCATTGAGTTTAAGTTTCATCATATCTAGATTCGACAAAGAACCCTTGCTCGCCTCTTCATTAAAATCAAAAACTTGATGTTTTAAATCCTGATAAAGTTGTACTGCCAACATGCGAACTTTAACATCCTCGTCATCGAGAAATAATTTAATCTTCTCAATGGCCTCTTTCGGAGGTAACTTTCCATAAGCTTTCACTTCTTCCATTTTTGAAGCAAATTTCTCCGGAGGTTTACTCTTCTGCAAGCCCTCACTGTCAACTTTCTGTTCATTGACTTTTACCGCCATAGGAGTGGCCTCTGCTTTTACGCCATCCTCGGTTACGGGATTTGCCTTTGGAATTATTTTTTTAGGCTCATTTTCCAAAACAACTGGATCCTTTGCAAATTCAGATTGCACAACTTCCTCATCGTCGAGAAAGAAAACCTTTGTAATATAAAGTAAACCCAACAAAGCTACTCCCGCAAAAATCAACGGCCCTTTCATGGATGAGCGTTCAGCTTTCTCCAAAACTTCATCCGCTGCGTCACTCTTGATTTGTGCCAATCGCCTAGATTGATTTCTTTTTAATTTTTGTCGCTCACCTTTCTTCCATCCAGTTTCTTCCGCGCTCTCTTTTTTCATCCTCTTGGAATGATGTGGGTCGAAATGCGGTTTGCCTTTGCTCTTCTTTTCTTCTCGCTGCTGCCTTGATGTTTCAACGGTGACTATTCGGCCATGTGAGCTCTCCTCTTCTACAAACAAATGGTCATAGACATCTTCAAGAGCCTCAATCATTTTTTCGTCAGTTTCATAGCGAGATTTCTTTCTCTTCTGCAAAAGCGTCTCTACAACTGCTTGCAAACCATGAATGACCCTCAAATCCTCATCTAGAACTGGAGTCTCACCTTCCAAATGAAACCTCCAAATATCTTCTATCGATTTTGCCTCTACAGGCATTTTCCCCGTTAGCATTTGATAATAAATCAAGCCCAATGAGTACATGTCAGTGCGATGATCAACTTCCTCAAAACGAATTTGTTCAGGTGCCACATACTCAGGTCGGCGTGACACCATTTTTAAAACGTACTCTTTTTCATTCTTATACTTAAATATATTTCTTAATTTCACATGGCCGGTATGAGGGTTAAATAAAATATTAGATGGCCTCAGTTCACCATGAATGATCTCTAGTTTATGAATCAATTGCAATGCTTTTGCTAAATCGATTACAAGTGCGGTGGCTTCTTTTGGGCTCAACCACTCTTCATTGCGCAAGCGATCAATCAATCGCAATTCATCTTCCATTTCAACCGCAAGAAAAGCCCCACCCTGAGGCAGATCACCACCATCCACCATCGCCGATATGTTTGGATGATTTAAATGCTTATATAATTTCACTCGCTCCAGCAGTTCATCTACATCACTACGTGAAGCACCATCATTAATTGAATATATTTCAATAATGACTTTTATTTCTTCCGGTCCATATAAACCTTGACACAGAAACTTTCCATAACCTTGATCGATTGTATGAATAATTTTAGTTTTAGAAATTTTAAATTTTTCCATAAATCTTAACTACTCACTCGCGGTTGATGACAAGTCATACAATGAAGCCCACCTCCTTCCAACACTAATTCGCGACAATCGAAACCATGGACATGCCTAGAAGGAAATAACGGTTTTAATTTTTCCAATGCTGCTTGATCAGTCGGTTCGTCAAAAGTGGGCACTATAATAGCCCCGTTTAAAAAAATAAAGTTTAAATTCGACCGACTCATGATTTCACCTTGGTGCATTTTACTTTCAGGCAAATCTATCGGAACAATTTTCAAGTCTGGAATAAAGGCCCTTAAATTTTGACTCTCACGATACAGCTGCTCGCAAACCTCGAACTGAAGGTCACCTTGCCGTGCTCGCGCAATTAACAAGGTCTTTTCATCAGCAAATCTGGCTATATTATCAATATGGCCATCAGTATGGTCACCTTTCAAACCTTCCGAATAAAGAAAAAGCTCTTTCAAATTCAGAGCCTTTTTGACATGGCCGCTCAATTCTGAAACCGATTTCCCGAAATTACGACTATCTCCAAACAAGCACGGTTTCGTTCCTAAAGCAATGCCATTGCCATTAAATTCTAAACTGCCTCCCTCTAAAATCAGTTCATACTCCTGAATTTCACATTTCAATTCTTCCGCAATTAAATAAGGAACCTTATTGTCCAAATCAAAAGGCGGGAATTTCCCTCCCCAAGCATTAAAACCAAATTTAACCATGCTTTGCTGTCCGCCGTTAGCGACAAACAATGGGCCGTAATCTCTAATCCAAATATCGTTATGTTCAATCAGGTGAAACCGCACATCATGTGCCGATGCACCAAAGTTTTCAGATTCCCGCTTCAAATCATTTTGATCATTAAAAATCAAATCGACATCTTGATACAAAGAAGCTAGCTTTGCCAATTTGAGCACAAATGCCCTCATGTTTTCCAACTTGTCGCCCCAATGCTCCAGATGTGATGGGTAACACATCCAGATAGAAGCCTGCACTTCCCATTCCGCTTGTCTTCTCAAATTCATCGCCAAATACGAGTTAAATCTTGATAGGCGTCCACCCTTCTGTCTCTAAAAAATGGCCAAGCCCTTCGCTGCACTTCAATAGCATCAAGGTCCAATTCGAACATCTGACGCTGAACTTCCAAACTCGTCGAATTGATCACTCTCCCAGCAGGATTAACAGCAAGACTATGGCCCCAAAAACGCAAGTTCCCCTCCTGACCACTTCTATTGACAGCAACGGTGTAACATCCATTCGCAACACTGTGGGAACGCAACATCACCATCCAACTTTGCAATTGATCGTCCTTGATGCTTTCAGGCTCTCTATCGTCCCAGCCTATGGCCGTTGGATAATACAAACAATCGGCACCAGCCATGGCCGTCAAACGAGCAGCTTCAGGAAACCACTGATCCCAACAAATCATCACGCCCAACTTCAACTTGGATGTCGGCACCACTTTCCAACCCAAATCTCCTGGAGTGAAATAATACTTTTCATAAAAACCCGGATCATCCGGGATATGCATTTTGCGATAAACATCCAACAATTCACCTTTTTCATCTATCACTAAACAAGAGTTGTGATAAACACCTTGAGCCCTCTTTTCAAAAATAGGCAAGCAAACGATAATTTGCTCAGATTTCGCAACTTTTTTAACAGCTTCCACTTCTGGCCCATCTATTCTGATCGCTAAATCCAGATGCTTTGGATGCTCCTCCTGCGGAAAGTAATCCCATAAAAAAAGTTCCGGCAAAAAAATCACCTCAGCGCCCTCTTTCGCCAAAGCCCTTATTTCATCACAATAAAAAGCCTGATTCTCAGCGGCAAAATGCCGCGATGGAGCTTGACTCCAAGCGCAAATAACTTTTCCTCGTTCACTCATGAATGTCAAAATATCCACTTTCACGCACTGGCAAATCACCTGTAGGTTAAATTTCAATTATTTTAATCACCTTTATATCACTCTGAGACTGGATTTATAAAAAAAAACACTTAATATCATCAATAATTTACAACCTCATTTCTGACATGCTTAAACAACTCCTCCTACTGTTCAGCTTACCCCTTCTGGTCTGGGCCGAACCCTCCGCGACACCAGAATACCCTGTTTTGGAAATCGGCGCAAAAGCGCCAGATTGGTCATTGCTTGGCATCGATGGCAAAACTCATCAACTCTCCGACTATTCCGACAAAAAAGTTTTAATGATCGTCTTCACCTCAAACCATTGCCCCGAAGCTCAAGCTTCCGAAGCTAGACTCAAAAAGATCGTCGAGGATTATCGCGACAAATCCTTTGCCATGGTCGCCATTTCCGGAAATCATCCAAACTCACTGCGCTTGGATGAATTGCGTTTTGCCATCCATGGCGATACCTACGAAGAGATGAAAGAACACGCCGCCGAATACGGATTCAACTTTCCCTATCTCTACGATGGCGATGAACAAAAAGCCACTATGGCCTACGGTGCGAAATCAACACCACATGTCTTTATTTTTGATCAAGAGCGGAAATTGCGTTACAACGGTCGTCTAGACGATTCCAAAAACGATCAACCCGCAAAAAGCTTCGACACCCTCAATGCCATAGATGCTTTACTGGCTGACAAAGAGGTTCCCGTTCCCGTCACCCGTTCTTTTGGCTGTTCTATAAAATGGCTTTATAAAAAGGCTGCCGTTGCAGAAGACGACGAAAAGTGGACTGCAAAGCCGGTTTCAGTGGAACCTTTGGACAAAAAAGGTCTTCTAGAGATTCTCAATGGTACAGATGAAGCCGTCAAAATCATCAATGTGTGGGCAACTTGGTGTGGCCCATGTGTTGCTGAAATGCCTGAATTGGTCAAAATCTATCGTATGTATCAAAATAGGCCTTTTGAATACATCTCCATCTCTATTGATGATTTGAAGAACCAAAAAGACGTGCTCGACGTGTTGCAAGATAACCACTCAGCACTGGGCATTTACTCTGAAAGACTCGCCAACAAAGGCGGCCGCAAAACCAACAATTTCATTTGGAACGGAGAGAGCCTTGACGAACTAGCCGAAACTCTGGATCCAGAATGGCCCGGCCCCGTACCTTATACCATCATTGTCGCGCCAGAGAAAAAAATCATTTATCGCCATTTAAACGAGATCAATTCGCTGGAAGTCAGAAGAGCCATTGTCAACTTCATGGGTCGCTGGAGCAATTGACTCAAACAGATAACTTAGCACATCTAGCCTTACCCTGAGCTAGCTTATCAGTTTACACTGACCTAAATCTAACTTCAACTGGCATCATGTCCTCAATTAAATTCTATTTAACCCTTTTATGCTCATTGCATTGTTATCTCCACGCTGATGCAACTAGGTCGGAAGTCGCAACACAAATCGACCGTGCTTGGGAGGCAACGTGGAGCCGCTTTTATCTACCCAAAGTACAAACCTTTGGCGACTATCTAAGTAGTTACGAAACAGGTAAAGAGCAGGCTCATCTCCCAACCACAGAAGAAGTAAAACGACAGTATCCCAATCCTTGCGGCTACAGCACAGGCCTTGAAGATGGCGCAATCCTCGGCGGAGCCATGCTCAGCGCGTTATGCGATCAATTTACCGTCACCGGTGAAGAAACGCTGCGCCAGAAAGCATACAACGTCTTTGAAGGATTATACCGTTGTGTCACAGTCCATGGCGTACGCGGTTTCGTCGCACGCAACATCTGTCCCGAAGACGGCACTAGCATTTATATCAACTCCTCACGCGATCAGGTCACCCACTTCGTCCACGGCCTTTGGCGGTATTATCACAGTCCGCTTTCTACTGACGCCATTAAAATGCAGATCCGCACAGCTCTCGCCGATGTCGCCGAGCGTATGATCGAGTTCGTTACCCCCGAAAACGACTACGATTTCTGCCGTGCTGACGGCGAACACGGTCCACTGAACATTTGCCGAATGTGGAATGTGCAGGCACACGAAGCCGCACGACTGCCAATGATTTATGCCGCCGCGTGGGACACAACGCACCATGAGCGTTACCGCGAACAATGGCGACGCTATGTGGCCGAAGCCATCAAGCAATCCGCCACGCCCGATGAACACAAACCTGCTTACGCATTGCTACAAATGCAAATTTCGCTTGAAGTGCTCCACGCACTGGAACCCGAGCCAAACTTAAAAATGACCATCCACGAAAGAATGACACACGTCCGCGATTTAGCAGCAAAGCGCTTCAAAAGTATCTTGACGATTATTGCAAAAAAAAGCCCCGAAGACATGCGCATGCTCGGGCCGGACTGGCGTCATGTAGCGGTTTGGAAAAATCAGAAAGGCTATCCGAATCCACAATGGGGACCGTATCGAGAAATCTGGCACATCACGCGCGAAGCCGGTGAATCCGCACTGACCTGCCTTATGATCGATCCCGACTCATTCTCCGACAGTCAACGCACCGCACTGCGAGACCTAATACAGCGCTTCGACTACGCGCACAACTCCAGTTGCGGCATCATCTACCACCTCGCGGCTTACTGGAAAGCCCGCTATCAGCAAGTGATCGCTCCTTGAAATCACCTATGGAAAAAGCCAACCGACTAGAGACTTACTGTATTGTCTTAAATAGCGCCCCTACCTTTTCACTGCCAAAGCCACTCGAGCATCTCCGGCAATACTGACATACCATGTTTTTTGCTGTGCATGCCTTTGCCCCAAACGGTGTTGACCTCGTAGCCAGAAAATTTTAAAGCGGCTTCCATTCTGAGGTTATTCAAAAACCAATTTCCAAGATTGTTATCTAAATCATTCTCACCATCTTGTAGATAAACTCTAATCGACCGTTTAGGTTCAGTTTTTCTGATTAGAGAGGGGTAATCATGAGCCACCTTCCATGGGCCATATTTTGATTTTTCACCTTCATCCTGAGGGAAGTCCCCAATCCTTCTAAAGTCAGTGTAACTGCCCACAAAGGAAAGGACTCTCGTAAATAGATCATTGCGATACCAAGCTGCGCTGAAAGCACAACTCGCTCCGGATGAGGAGCCTCCTATCGCGTGATCTTCCGCCCGTTTAGAAACATTGTACTCGGCATAAACTTGAGCTAGAATCTCTTTTTCTAAAAAATTGGCATAGGTCGCCGTGCATGTGTCGTATTCATCACTGCGATTTTTATAAGCAGGTTTTTTAAGGTCTTGGTTGGGAATCTCACCAGGATTGATAAACACAGCTATCATGACCGGTAATTTTTTAGCGTGAATCAAATTGTCCAAAACAATACAGGCATTGCCTTCTCCCATTGCAAAACTTGAGCCATCATTGAACACCATTAATTTTGCCGGCTCATCTTTTTGATACTGAGCTGGAACATACACCCACCAGTCTCGTATGGCTCCTTTGAAAAACTCGTCACTGGCTTGATGCTTTGGCATCTTGATCAACTTTCCTTCAGGCACGTGATCTTGTTTTAAACTCATTTCACCAAAACTGTAATTTTCAAAACCAAAACGGTGCTCTTTGCCCATCGGAAATCTGCTGCCATTCACTGTATAGCGAAAATGAACCGAGGACATGGGTGGGAATTTTTCCGCACTAAAATACAAACCTGACTGACCCAGCTCGCGCATGGGCCAAGCTCTGTTCTTTTCAGCGTTGACCACAACTGTTGAGCCGGATTTAGCTTTTAAAAACCAGACCGCAATTCCGCCGCCTTCCTCGGTTTTTTCAATAATAGCCCTATGTTGAGCCTTACTCAAATCAATATTCTTCAGCGCCTTATCACAATAAGCTTGCAATTGTTCGATATCCACCTGCTCTAAATTCTCCTTGACATATAGCTCCAACACATCAGAAGGCTTCTGCACGTTCGCCAACAATACCGAGGAAAACAACCACCATGTCATCAAAACTCGTCTCATTTCACACCCTTTCATCAAATCATTTCACCGTTAGTTAAATACCACATTATTCATAAATGTCAATGAACACTGTAACTTAGTTATTCGGAAATCATCTCTGGGGCTCCCACTTTTTTAATAGTTTGCTCCCTTGTAAGCTTCAAAACAAATGCCCTCCAACTCAAACGCTGATCCCTCTCGTAAATGTTTGTCGTGATTTTACTATTTTTTATCATGTTCTAAGCTACACTTTAATAATCAATCATACTGGAAGCAAAAAATTGAATTTTAAGCTATTAACTTTTATTTATCTCATTCTCATCACCTCAGCGCAAGCCACGGATCAAAAGCGGCCCAACCTATTGTTTGTCATCGCAGACGACTGGGGTTGGCCACACGCCGGAGTCTATGGCGCGGGCAAATGGGTGCAGACCCCAAATTTCGACCGTCTTGCGCGTGAAGGGGTTCTCATCAATAACGCCTTCACTTCAAATCCAAAATGTTGTCCTTGTCGCGCTAGCATTTTGACAGGTCGCAACACTTGGCAGCTCAAGGAAGCCGTTAATCACGTTGTAAACTGGCCAAAAGACTTCATTTCCTTCCCGGAAATCTTGGCGGAGGCCGGCTATTTCATCGGGTTAACTGGAAAAGGTTGGGGCCCGGGTGACTTCAAATCATCTGGCCGTGTGCACAACCCAGCCGGCCCTAGCTTTGATAAATTCAAGCACGAGAGCACAGAGGTTGAAAGTGGTATGGCTAAAACCGATTACGCCCGTAATTTCATCGAAAACTTTCTGCCACAAAAACCAAAAGACAAGCCTTTTTTCTTTTGGCTGGGAACCATAGAGCCGCACCGCGCCTATACCAAAGACAGCGGTTTAAAAAGTGGCAAAAAAATTGAAGACATAAATGATCACGACTACCCCACCTACTACCCCGATAGTGACGTGATACGCAACGACATGCTCGACTATGCCATTGAAGTCGAGCACTTTGATAAACATTTAGGCCGAGCAGTAGAGCACTTAAGACACCTTGGCGAACTCGACAACACGCTCATCGTCGTGACGTCAGATCATGGCATGCCCTTTCCACGCGTAAAAGGACAAATCTACGAGGAGGGTTTCCACTTGCCTATGGCCATCCGTTGGGGGAGCAAGATAAAATCGGGCCGACACATCGAAGATTTTATCAATGTGAGAGATCTCGCGCCCACTTTTTTAGAAGCCGCCGGCGTGCCGATTCACCCACAGATAACGGGAACAAGTTTCCTGGCTCTCTTGTATAGTGACAAATCTGGCTGGCTCAACAAAAACGACCGCAATATCATGCTCATAGGCAAAGAACGCCATGATTTAGGACGCCCCAATAATTGGGGCTACCCCGTGAGAGCCATTCGCACCGAAGACTATCTCTTCGTTCACAATTATCATCCCAATCGTTGGCCCGCCGGCAACCCTGAAACAAATTACGGCAATTGTGATGATGGTCCGACTAAATCCTTTTTATTAGAAAAAAATGACCATTGGTATCAAATGAATTTCGGCATGCGTCCAGAGTTTGAACTGTTTCAAATTCATAAAGATAAGGGTTGCGTCAACAATCTTGCGCCAAACCCAGAGTATGCCGATCTGATTCAAAAACTTCAAACTCAAATGGAAGAGAGGTTAAAAGCAGAAGGCGATTTAAGGGCACTGGGTCAACCAGAGTATTTTGATACGATTGAATACCTCGGTAGCGAAAACAATAAAAAAGCTTGGTCCACTTATCTCAAAAACAACCCATGATTCAACCTGATAAAATTAAACACCTTGATTAAGCCTACACATACCCCATCCCTGATGCTTTAAAATAAGTGCCTCAGTTTAAACAGCCCGTTTATCCTGAATTGTAATTTCAAGACAAATTCTATTGCTATTGAGGCTATTTTTTTGAAATCTTCAAATATCGTATTGAAATATTTAGAAAAATAACTATCTTTTCAACGCAATCCTCCCAATTATTTTTTTAATTAAAAGCTGCTCCACTTCATGATCCCTCACTACATTTCTCCGCGCTATTCAAGAGTGTTTTCAATGCCTTTAAAGTCATTTCTCTCCATTTTTTGCTTAACACTTATCAACTTGGTGGCCGATGACTACGGTGAACCTCCGGTGATCGCACCCTACCCAACCAACTTGGATAGAGCCGCCACTAATAAGTGGTGGCTGGTGGCAAAAAATGCACGTGGAGGCCAACTAGAGCAAAAGAATCACCCAAAAGGCAGCATTACCGTGACCGGTCGTCATTTCCTAGACCTCGAAGCCCCTCGCGATGAAGTGGTCGCCTTCGCCCTCTACACCTTGCACCAACGCACCTTAAAAATGACCGCTCAACTCTATCCTTTATTTCCAAAAGAAACCAGAGTGGTAAGACTTGAAATCAAGCAAAATGATCAATGGCGACAAATCGCAGAGTCCAAAGTGAATGATCTAGGTTGGTTCGCTTCCTTTCGTTTGGAAAACTGGGACGACAGCAAGACTGTGCCCTATCGCGTGCGACACGGAGAAAAGGCTTCTTTTGAAGGCACCATTCGCAAAAACCCAGTCGACAAGGACACCATTGTTGTGGCAAGCTTGTCCTGCAATTCTTCACGCGACCGCATGGGACGACCGCTTTACATAAGAAACCTTAAAGCTGTCGATCCCGATTTGTTATTTTTTGCAGGCGACCAACACTACGATCACACTGAACATACCGCCGGTTGGTTGATGTTTGGAACCCAATTCAAAGAAGTTTTAAAAGATCGACCTGTCATCACCATCCCCGATGACCACGATGTCGGTCAAGCCAATCTCTGGGGTGAAAATGGCAAAAAGGCCGATAGCTCCAAAGGCGATACCGGTGGTTATTTTTATCACCCCGACTATGTAAAACAAGTGGAGCATTGCCAAACCTCGCACTTACCCGACGCTTACGATCCCAAACCCATCGGCATGGGCATTGGCGTTTACTATACAAACTATCACTTGGGTGGCATCGACTTTGCTATCATCGAAGATAGAAAATTTAAGTCGGGTCCAAATGGAAAGATCCCTCAACAAGGTCCGCGTCCAGACCACATTCTAAATCCCGACTACAACCCTAGCAGCATCGATTTGCCCGAACTGGAACTGTTGGGAGAACGTCAGATCCATTTTCTAAATATCTGGACCACACAATGGCAAGACATAAGCATGAAAGCGGTGTTATCGCAAACGCCTTTCTGTGGTGCGGCTCACCTTCATGGCGGCTCGGACACCTTTATCAATCGACTGCATGCAGACTTAGATTCAAATGGCTGGCCTCAAACCGGACGCAACAATGCCTTAAAAACCATCCGCAAGGGCTTTGCACCCCACTTATCAGGCGATCAACATCTGGCCACCTTACTAAAACACGGCATAGATGAATTCAACGATGGCCCTTGGTCTTTAGTATCTCCAGCTATTGTCAATACTATTTATGGCCGCTATTGGATACCCGAAGACGAAAAACCCGGTCTACACCACAATGCCTCCTCACCGCTACCTTATACAGGCGAGTATCTAGACGGATTCAACAACAAAATCACCATGCACGCTTATGCCAACCCCACAGAACCGGAGAATGCCGAAAGTAAAGCCGCCGGTTTTGTGATTGCTCGTTTCAATAAACCAAAGCGCACCATTGTAGCGGAATGTTGGCCTCGAGATGCTGATTTAACCAAATCAGA
>Ga0172372_10008569_pt1 | contig 13455 bp, 13 predicted proteins | sample LakKiv5m_2_FD_114544 | JGI IMG/M metagenome (GOLD analysis project Ga0172372, IMG submission 114544) | Freshwater microbial communities from Kabuno Bay, South-Kivu, Congo - kab_092012_9.5m | ecosystem: Environmental > Aquatic > Freshwater > Lake | place: Democratic Republic of the Congo...
TACAGATCATCCACGATAAAGATGTTTATGTAACGGAAGCTATACCGGCCCCCTACAGAGATCGAAAAACTTTTAAGTACGGTAAAGAGCTAGCGATTGCTAGTTCTATGGTTATTATCAAGGCAGATATTCAGGGCCCTGCAACTGCTGCACTTAAAGTTTTTAGGCAAACACTGCCTGTTGATGTAAAAGTTTTAATATTTACCAACATTAATATAGCGGAGCCTATACTTGCAGGCACCGCTTTTGGCTTTGACTGCAAAGCCTCATATAGCGTCATTACTCCAGCTCTTGCTATAAACGAAAGCCAGGTTTCTGTTAAAGCCGCTTCCCGGGTAAAATACTCCACCTACGGATATTAATAATGGTCACAACATTCACAGCAGAACTCCCTTTAGGAATTGCCAAAGCCGTTGCCGAGCAACCGCATAAAATGTACTTATATCTAGAGTACACAAATACGGTTGACAATATTCCAACCACATATACAACTGCTGCTGCTATTCCTAATTTTTCAAATCCTAAAGACTACTATAAGCAGCTGTCAGGTAAAAACTATCTGAGAGTACAAGCTATTAGAGATCCAAATATAGTTTCGTCTGTAGCGGGCAGCGTATACACAACGTCTACTAACTTCTTTGGACAATCTAGCGGCACTTCGGCCGGACAGTTGGCTGGAGAAAGTTTTGGAACAAACTCTATCTGCTATGGAGCAGCACTTGTGCTAGCCGTAGATGAGAGCGAACCTAGTTCCGATGTTGTATTGGCTAGAGCTTACTTTACCGCAGCTGGAGAGCGCCTTACCAAAACCGCTAGCTCTGAATTGTTCGTAACCTTCCCACTCACCGTAAGCGTAACGGCACCATAATCCTATGAGCTCCATTCAACCCTGGCAAAGCGTAATTGAGACGATTAAAAACGGTGAGCCCATCACCGCTGAGGTGGCCAATCGCGCTATTGCTCAGCTGTCTTATCGCACCCAGCACCTCAAGGATCGCCAGGATGCACAAAGTCTGGCAGCTGCGATCTTCATATCCGGCGCTCCATTTACGGACGACGTAAAGACCGGACATGCGGTTTACTTCAATCCGGTATCTGCAAAGTTTGCTCCAGCTTATGCTGACATGGAGTACAAGGATGGCTATCTGCAAGCCTCAGAAGCCTCTACGGTTGCCGGTATCGTCGTATACAAGGATACCGCTAACTCCGGCGTCATCGTAGTAGAAGGCTTGGTTAATCCTTCTCTCTACATAGCTATCGACTGCACCGGCGAATCTATCGTCTCTAATCTTGTTTTAAATCCTGCAGATCGTGGAGTGCTGTATCTGGCCTCAGGGTCTGCAACTGCCGGCTCTCTGACACCTAAGCCTGGCTTACTGAATATCCCTATTTGCACTCTGCTTGACGATACGCACCTTTTGGTTCGTCCGCCAATCACTTCGCCTTTGGATACTCAGGCTCTTCGCTTTCAATTAACCGCAAGGCCTGCCACTCCAGAGCTTATTCTACAGCGCGTCTCCGGTGGAGCAGTAGAAAACTTCCCGGGAGGTGCAGCCTCTGCCCTAACAGTAGGCACTACAGTTCAGCTGTATAGCCACTCTTATGCTGCAACTCCTGACACCGTAGGAGATATCTACCTTACGGGCAAGGTGCACTCGCTCACCTCAAATGAGTTGCGTCTCGTAGATGTTGTACTAACTAAGTATGGGATTCAGAAACTTAACGAAAACAGCGCAGATTATGACTTAGTATTTAAAGCTGCTGTGGGCATAGGCCTTGCCGTAAAAGTACCCAATACCGCCACAGGGTATAGAATTAGCTACGGCGTAAACAGCTCAACAGCGGCTGCCATCACATCCTACATCTCCCCGATTGACCCTAGTTCGCCCAATGTAGGATACGCAATTAAGGGTCAATACGTAGACTCAACTCTACCGGGTTGGATGCCAGCTACAGCTCAGTACTTCCCGGACTCGATCATTCCTCCGACCGCAAAGTACGGTTATAACTTTGCGGCAGATAAAGTCTTACATCAGCTATTTCCAGAAACAGTAGTTGGTGCGTATGTCGTATCCAAAAACGGTATAGCTTTACCAGACACAATTGTCAAAGCCGGCAGTAATGGCATTTGGTGGGCCGATCCGTTCCTAACGGTACCATGGAATAAGGTTGGCACTAAGCATGTGTTGCCAGACACCAACATAAAGTTTGGCGATTGGTCTCTGTCCGACGCGAGTCAGATTGTACCCCCTGTTGATCTCACCTTGGTGTACACAAAGCTGGTAAGCGGTGGCATCAAGGTTGTAACCAGCCTGGAAACACCTGCAGATTCGCCAATTACAATTACAGACCCAGACGGCAGGCCTGCAACAAACGGCCCATTAATTATCAAGGCAGGCTTTACGGTCACCGATGCTTCTAGTACAGAGCCCGGATCTCTGGTCGTTAAGGACATTACCAACTTCACGATGAAGCGTGGCCGTGTGGTAGAGAAGCTTATTGCAGGTACAAACATAAGCCTCAACTCTACATTTGCTGGAGGTCAAGGTGAAGTGACAGTTGGGGTGGTGGGTCTTGACGGTAAGTTGGAAGGGCAGCCGGATATCTTGACAATTGACGATGTCCTTATTGAGAAAGACTCGGCAACAAATGTCTTCTATTCTTCAATGCCGCCTGCTAAAAATTCGTCAATTCTTGGCAAGGTGGATATTCCTGCTTATCTAGACGGTAACTACAAATTAAATCTTGTTATTACTTTCTTGGCGCTGCATGCTTCTGGCGCCTCAGCTATGCCTAACTTAGAGCTTAGCTGGGTAAACATGAAGCCACCACCGACTGCGCAAAAGTACAATCTAACAAATTCTACTCATGTTACGAGTGGCGCAATTTCTGGGGGATTGCCAATCCTAGCTGGAACGGCAACACCTAAAGACTACTTTATTAAAGCCGTGGAGCTGGACACCGCATACGCAGGAGGCGAGATCTTCTTCCGTCTTGCTCGATCGTCATCGGACGCCTACACCGGTAAGCTAGGAATTGTTTCTCTGCGGTATAGATTTATAAAGTTTACTTAAAATTGATATAAGCCAGGCGTTCAGTAAACTAGGCTTTCTGGCTTGGAGGCTTTATGTCTGCAATAATTGGAACTGAATGGCTAAACTCAAACTCACTAAGAAACTATCCTCTTAGTCAGCTAGCGACACAACAAGCCAACAACTCCTCGTTTGAAATGCCGAACGAGTTGTTTGTTGATATGAAGTTAGCGGTACCCTATATAGCTGGACTTAAACCTGCCGGCTTCTATATCAGCTCTATTACGGTTTATCCTCAAGGCTTTGTCTTTGAGTTGGGGTACGACGGAGAGTTCCAGGCTCCGAGTATTGCCGTATCCTCTCCTGTGGCATTTGCGGGGTTTACGCAAAATACCTCAGTGACGATTAAGGGTGTCTCCTCCAGCTCTATCTATGATTTTTCTCAGATCTCCGGCGTGGCGGTTATCGGAGATGTGACAAAGCTACAAGGTGCCGTAGGCACTCTTACCTTTAATCTAACGGGCTCTCGGCTAGAGTCAACGGTTGTCAGCTTTGGTCTTAAAAGAATTAGTGGAATTAGAGTTGTTAACTCCGGATTTACTACACCGGTTCTATCGGGCCAGATCTCGCTACAAAGCGGGTCGAATCACAGCATCGCAGTTACTTCTTCACCTGAGTACAGCTCTTTACGGTTCAATGCTATAGACGGAGGTGGCCTGGCAGAAACTTGCGACTGCAACGATATTGAACTAAGCCCCTGTATTCGAACAATAAACGGCCTACCAGGTGACGCTCAGGGAAACATTGCTATCGTCGGCGGAGACTGTGTCTCTGTTGTAACAAGCAGCGACGGTATCAGCATATCGGATACTTGCGCAAAGCCTTGCTGTGGTTGTAACGAGTTGCAGGTTGTCGTAACTGATACTGAAAACTTGAATAATCGACTTACAGAGCTTGCTTTGCAAATCACGCAATTAGCCTCATCTGTAGCCAATCTACAAAACATATGTCTTAGCTCTTCTACTGACCCAACTAGCTGCGCGCAGGATCCAGGTTGATATGGCACTACGTAAATACGCTGCAGGTTTTCTTGAGGAGTGCGAGTCTAATGGCTTGCCGTTTTTAACAACGGCAGCTAATGGCAATCCCCCTATTGTTGCTTTTAAAGCATTTGGTTCATTCAGCCCAAGCATGGCTTATCTGGAGCACGTAACTATTAGTCCAACTTTAGGAGCAGGACCTAGATTAAAGTGCAACGTAATAACTGGATCTGGTCCTTTATTTACAAGACAAAACTTTGAGACCGCCACGTCAACCACAGGCGGACCCTATCCTGCTGAGGATAGGTTCTATATAACCGAAGAATCCGTAGGCGGATATACCCACGGTCTGTTAGCAGATACGCAAAAAGGCATCTACATAACCTACGTAATTTTAGAGGACGCGGGATTCGACTCCTACCCTATTAGCACTTACTCGCTTGCTCCATTCTGCCTAGAGCCAGAGCTTGGAGCTGTAGCGGTAGACGTAAACAACAACCTACTACCCACTAAGCCCATATGGATTACCGAAGGCTATAACTACTCTTTAGACTACGCTGCAGAAGATCCTGTAAGCGTATCTTTCGCTGTAAATCCCGGCGCTGGAGCAGGACTGGTGCCCTGCAACGATGCCATAGAGCCTGACGATGTCATTAGACGTATTAATGGACAAGAAGCAAACGACAAGGGGGAGTACGGATTTCAGGCTGAGTCTGCGGACTGCATAACGGTAGATAGCCGATATCTGCCAAACGGCAATCCAGAAATTGCTGTAAACGCACACTGCGCCCCTTGTTGTCGTTGTCAAGACTACAAAGACACCTCAGAGTACATCAAAGGTGTAGTGCTGCGGTACTACAAAGCGGTAAAGAAACTTAAAGAACTTATCGCGGAGTACAACAGCGTATCCCAGCAGTTTAGGAATAGAGCAAGCTGTTGCCCTACCTTTGGTTCGTTTACGCCACGATTCAGAATTTGGCCTCAGCAAAACTTTAAGCTTCAGATCCAGGCTATGGCGGAAAACAACACCGGACACACCATCCGAGCGTCAAGCATGAAGCTAAAGCATACCGTTACGGCGGCATACGACATGTCCGCCACTGACGAAAACGACAACGTATACAACATTGAAAAAGATCAACCCCTCGCCGTCATTCCGATTTCAGAAGCTTCGTATCTATACTATAAAAATCTAAACCCAACATCAAGGGGATTACAATTTAGCATACAGTCACAAGGTACAGTTGAAACCAATGTAGATCTATCGGTGTTGTCGGGGTTGTCTTCTTGCCAGTTAGAGCAGCCTACAGATATTCCTTCTTGTACCGGCTATCTAATGATGACTTCGGGCGTAGTCATCGTAGACCCTATCTTCAGAAAAATTGTTAATCTTAATGGAAGCCCTGGCTACATAAAAATCACCCTTACTTTTACTTACTACGGCAGTTCTCCAAATCCAGGAGAATCTCCCTGCGGCGCAGCACAAAATAGAATCATTGCTGAAAACGTAGTTAAAACAGTAGCGATGTCTCCAAATAGGAAGTCAGTAAATCCTTGTCCTCCGGCAACCGGATCTTATGTAACTGTAGGATCAGATAGAAGCCTGGCTATCAAGTTCTCAGATGCAGTTCACGGAGCAGGGTCTCTTACCTTAACCTATAAAACTTTTGTAAACAACGCTTGGACTACTGCCTCAGAAACCTCCGTCTCTCTGGATCTTACTGGTCAGTTTGAGGCATCATTAGGCAGTATTCCTGCCGAATACGCTGGTGCAGTGCAGGTCGCAGTAAAGTACACCCCTCCTGCAGCCGGACAACCGCCAGCGTTTGTAACTAAGTGCAAGGCTGCAGATGCGGCGGATGAGGAAGTCGATATTCCAGCAGAAGCTTTTGAAACTGCAACAACCTTGCTGTTATAAGGAATACCATGAAAGTAGTTAGCAGAGATTTTCTTAACGATAACGAGTACCGCCCATACCCGGTAGACGATAGAGCTACATTTGAGCCTTACGCTAATACAGATGTATCCGCTGTAAATTCTTTGCTATCTGACATTAAGCTAATTTTGCCGGGGTCTATTGCTGCATGTGCGTTTATTGCCAGCATTAAAGTGACTAATGCACTCGTCACTTTAACAATCATGGGATCTCAGACGCATCCATTCTCGCCAAATACCCCAACGGCAACACTTACCAATGAGCAATACTCAATATTAGGTGCGTTTGTTTTAGCTACAGTGCAGGTACGTCGTAGTTCTAGCCTGCCAGGATCTGTAGTTGAAATTCAGTCCGATGTGCCTGGTGTAGGCGGTTGGGTTGTATTTGGATCTGGAATTCTTAATCCGGGATCTTGGTCTTTCTCTGGACCCCAGGCTTCCATGATTTCAGACCAATGCGTAACTCGCTACGAATACGGCGGCGTTACTAGCATCGGCCGTCTTAACTTCAATACAGCAGTAGACGGGCAAGTTCAGCTAGTAGGGCAAAACGGAATTGAAGTGGTGCCTGATGACAAGGGCCTTGCTATTCAATTTAGCGGCACTAAAGGTGAGATACGGCAAAGCCTGCAATCCTATCTTGGGCAATGTGGCGGTAGACCGGAATCAAACACCTGTGCATTTACAGCTATTAAAAGCATTAACGGACTTGTACCTCAAGGACAAGATAGAGAACTGGTAATCTTATTGGATAAACCCTTATACGCTAAATATGAGGGATCTGGGGATAAGGAAATCGTTGTTGTCTCTTCTGATCTAGAGTTGTCTGCCTTCTGCAAGGGTCGCATTGATATACCTGAAAGCTGCAGCACTGCTCAAGGATTTACAGAGTTTACAACCAGAGCCTACAGGGTAACTCCTACAAGAGTAGCTTTAAGCCCCAATACAAAACTTACATTTGAAATTATTGTAAATGGCTTAGTGCAGTCGTACAGACTTACCTACACGCAACAGCATCCTACTCGCGAAGCTATAGCAGTATTTACTAGTAATACTCCCATAGTCGCATTTGGCGAGACGTTGTTGTATCTACATGTGGATGAGGTTTTGTCTGAGTGGCAACTCTACGACAACGCAGGCCCAAGCCTTGTAGGGTTTGGTCCGGTTGCTACTAACCTTCGTAGCCAGTCAGATATTGTCTACCAAGGCTCTGACTACCACATGACCTTGGGGCCAACAACAATTTACGATCAATTAGGAATCACTCAACTCATTGTTGGTATTCAGGCTCCAGATAGTTTTGAAGAGGCCGGGACCTATATACGTAAAAGCTACGGTAGATATGAGCATATATCTAACCCCGGTTATTACGTTGAAATTCAGGGAGCCCCTAATGACGTATGGGCAGTTAGCAATAATGGGCTATTGTTAGCAGCAGGTACTTTAGACAACGACGGTAGAGGCGTGCAAACTCAGACTTATGTTAGATCAAACGGCGAATCTGCTATTAGATCTATCGCCATACTCGGAGTTACTTCGTGAACCCTATTCCCCATTTAGAATGGCGTAATCTTAATTCTAATAGAAACTATCCTTTTATGGATAGCAGCAGCCTTATTTTTGATGGTGGATTTATTCCGCAGAGCTGGATAGTAGATGCTCGCATTTATGCACGAGGTAACTACTCTGAGGAGCAAACTTGCTATATCAGCAAGATGGTAAGAACAAATACACTGGTTGCGCTTGAGGTATCTGCAAGCTCTGGATTTGTTTTGGGCGAGGCTGTAATTAAGTTTGGGGAAACAAAAGACATAATCTCTGTCTTTGATGGCAGTGTTCTAGCTGGATGTCTAGTGATAGATCCCGCCAGGAGCTCACTGCTACAATCTGTAGACGAAGGGGAGTACTCTTTGACGGCAGACTCTGCTACGTTTCTACCTGCTGTCTGTGAATACCTGCCCGAGACGCAAGTTCAATCTATTAATAGTAAATCTGCAAATGTGACACTTACAGGTAATGAGGGAATTAAAGTGGAAAGACTTAATGATACTACTATTAAAATTAGTATCTTAGGCGATCCCCACTTTACTAGATACGAGTGTGTAGTAGACCCCGCCTCTGCTCCAGCTGAAGTGCTCGATCTAAACGGAGTGTTTCTTAAAAATCTAACAATCGTACACTATGTTAAATCTGCAGCGGGAGCATTGCTGGGACCTTTTGTAAGCAAGCTAAAACAAAAGCCAGACGGCTCTGTTGTACTGGCTCTCAAGACAAAACAGTTTGTGGAAGGTTTTTCTGAGCCAGACATGCGTCCAGCTTTTAGAATAACTACTGAAGGTAATTCTCTTATATTTAGTATGGCAGGCGGATGACATGTATACTGCGTTTAATCAAATAGCATATCCGTTAGTCGATTTCAGCTCTGGCTCTACTGAGCAAGTTCAGGCTCTACGTTCTGCTTTAGTAGACTTTAAGATATATGTAGCAGGAGACAGTTTTTCTGCCGTACCTAAAGTCACATTGGTGTCGCTATATAAAGCAACAGGGCAATCGTTAAAGCTACTCCTAGAACTTAAGGTAGATAGTATCCTGCTGGGCTCTACGATTCTGACTGTAGCTGATGACTCTTACGCTACACAAGAGTTTGTACGATATTACTTTGACTCAGACGACTGGCCTGTAGTATCTGGGTATAAAGTCGAAGGGTACATTTGTTTAAGCAAGGCTCAAACTCTTTTTCAAACTTTTGCAGCAGAGCAACCTGTCGCTATAAATGTTGCCTTTGAGCCGAGCACAGTAGTGGTTTTAAGCAATCATAGGGTGCATCAAATTACCTGTAGGTCTGCCAAACCGCTTTTACAACAAACGCCCACCGTTAGATATGATGCAGAGTCTTTGCCCGTTCTGGGGGACGTTAAGTTAGTAGCAGGAAATAACTGCACTATATCTGTACTTCCCGCTACAAAGACAATCATTGTTGGGGTACAGCAGGGAGCTAATGACTCTGACGATGAGCTGTGCGGAGTCTGGTCTGAGAAAGTAAGTCCAAAAGACATTCTCTGTGATGAGGCAATTTACAGCATTTCTGGCGTAGACCCTGATAGCAATGGAAACATTGACATCAAGGCCGAAACCCCGCTAGTTGTAAGTTCTTTTACAGAGACAGAGCTGGCAGAAGTAGCTCCTGCGTTTATACCCGTTGTAAGTCAGTTTCCAGATATAATACGCTTTATCTACGTAGGTCTACCTCAGTCGGCCGGTAATGCTAGCGTGTTTAATTGTGACACCTAAGGAGCGCCATGAGTCTAGATCAATGCATTTCTATCCCGCCTGTAACCGGTCCAGGTTGCGTCCCACCTACAGGGACCGCAGACTGCAATACTACGCATATACCTACAGGTATATGCCCGCCGCCTATTGATACAGTTGCTGACAATCCTAAATGCGTTAATGATAACGCACGACGGCCATGGCCAACACCGCCTCCTGCTGAAATCGGTTGTAGCCCTGTAAGCCTGCAGATAACAAACGAACCTCCTGAAGAAGACGATCTGGATCAAAGAATTAGGCTTGAGGGTTCGGTCACCTATATTTCTGGGGATGCGTGCTTACCTCAGGTAAATCTTAATCTTGTGGTGCCCCCTAGCATTGCTTCTGGTGGAGGCTCTCCGAGTTTAAGCGGATTTGGATATACCCAATACGGCGGCTGTGTTCGAGTAGGGCCGGTTCAAAACGCAAAGTACGCTACTCCACAAGACTTTTTTAGCAACGAGCCAGGCGCTGCCGCTTTTGTAACTAAGCCTGTACCGCAGATGAATCAACTTGGACCTTGCGATGAGGTGTGCCAAGCTCGATCTAAGTTTGGCTCTCAAGTTGCAAAATTTAATTTAATAGGTCCAATACTTGCAGAGATAACGGGATTTTACCCCACGGCCTACTCTGCCGTTGATGGCGACGCCTTTGCCACCGGATGGCGATATAGCTGGGCAAGATCTGTATGTGTCGTCGCCTCAAATATGTGCATTCCTTTTTGTAATATAGCGCCTTGGACTGATTACGACGTAGGCATTGAATACAGCGACGCTTGGAATATCAAAGAAAACGTATACGGTTATACCTTTGGCGGCTTTCCTGGATTCCTAACTCCAGGTATAAATCTTCAAAACCAAGTACGAGCGGGATTTAAACCTGTACCTATCATGCTTGGTACTCAAGTACTTATTTATGGATTTGTACCCTGGGGTGTAACTCCCCCGACAATAAACCCTAACGGGGAAGTTGTACCTGGAACACCTGAAGGCTGCGAATGCCCTATAACTTGGTTCTTTAGCGAACAAGTAGCTTTTGATGGAGAGTGCAAAGAAGAAGATACCGGTACTGCCGGACTAACCTCTATGCTGCCTCAGAGAAACATAACTTCAGCAGGAATGTTCTTCGGATCGCCGGAAAATGCCAATCGAGTTTAACACAGTAATCCACAGGTACTCTATTCAGTCTGGCGTAGCACCTACGGCAGCTGAGTTATACCCTGGCGAACTGGCTTTAAACTTAGCTGATGGCAAACTATTTACTTTAAATTTCGCAGGCACCGTAATTGATTTGACGGCAATTAACACTCAGTTTACTCTAACCGGATCCCTTAATGGAGACTTATTAGTATATAACTCCACAACAGGCAGATACGAAGCCACTAGGGCAAAAGATGTATTAGACGGAGGATCTTACTAATGAGCAACTTAACTGCAAACTTTATAACCTCCGTAGTGCGAGAGTCTAATCAAGATCCGTACTATCGAGTACAAATAACCACAGGTATTACGGGCACCTCCTCGGTGGCAGATGGAAATCTGCTACTCATCAAAAGAAAGAAAACTCTAGATGGGGAGGTAGATGTGTTCTACGGAATAGCTAAAGCCGTAGACTTTGCCACATTTAGAAAAGCATCGCCTAATGTTGGGCAAGACTTTTACAGAGCGCACACTTGGAATCTTGTTTTCTACAACCAGGAGACTCTTAACTCGGCTTTAGAGCTTATGAAGAGTCAGGTTGATATTTTGGCTGAAGGCTTATCTATCCTTACTAAATACACTAATCAACGTTCAGAAAGCCACATTTCCCCATCCTTTTAAGGTTTACTATGAAAAAGTTTGCAATGACGTATGCCACGGTTCACGGCCTACTCAACAACGCAGAGGTGCGAGCAATCAGCCCTGCCATCAAAGCCGCTTACGACTCCGTAGAGGCAAGCACTTCAGGTCAGGGGTGTTCTGCCTGCGCTAAGAAGAAGAAGGCTAACGAGGCTATTACTCAGCTAATCTCGCAACTCCAAGGTGCATCAGACTTAGAGTTAGATAGAATTAAAAAAGCATTAGGGGTGGAGACATTGGTGTTCTCGCATGGCCTTAGCTTTATAGAGAGATAATGGGCAGCTATAACCCGGCAATTCCGTGCTGCTGTAATGAAGACTCGACAGCAGGTAGCAAACTATGCTGCTTGAGTGTTACTCTGCAAAGAGAATGCCGAACAGCAATTATGAATGAGGCGGACTGTACGTCAGTGCCGGGACCTGTTCAAATCATAGAGTACACTAAAAAGTATAGAGCTGGGGCCAGGTCCGAGGAAGAGTGTACCTGTGCGCTATGGCAACCTGGATTTGGGGAAACCGTAAATGACGGCGACGATGATTTTGATATTCTAGATCGTCTTGTTGAATGCTCAGCCGCATTTTACCCAGAGATACCGTGTTCATCAGGTGGCTTTGGCGGCAATCAATGTGTCCCTTCAGACGAAGACGCTGAAAAAGCGTGTAGCGGCGGAGACACCATATGCACTAATTGGGCGTGTGCACCCTGTGGGCCTGTAAAGGATGGCTGTACATTAGGCGGCCCCTGCACCGGTGTTCCCCAGTGTGAGCCTCAACCTTGCTGCGAGCCGCCTCCAGTGCAATTGTGTTGTTGTAGGGTTATAGAAGATGGGTGTATTGCTAATGCATTCTGCCAAGTCTGCGAAGAAGAAACTAGCGAAGGTAGCGGTGATAATTTCAACATATGCTCGTTTAGTGATAGCTGCGAAGACTGCACTTTAGATCAAAATGTTCTTATAGTTAGTCCTTGCGACTCTAGCTGCGACCCCGATGGGCCACCGGTATCTTGCTGCAAAGACTGCCAAACCTATGACGTGAACGGCGAACCCGCCTGCACCACTGTAAAGTGCGTAACTCCTCCTCCGTGCAACCCGCAACCCAACCTCCCGCTGTGCCCTTGCGATCCTCCGTACGTTGTACCTGGCGCTTGTCTTCAAATTACACCTAGATATGGAACTATTTATAATTCTGCTGAAAATAATCTTATGTCTGGGATGATATACGATCCCGCAACAAAGACGTACAAGCAGAATCGTCTATTCTTATTTGGCTACGGCTACGATAAACTATGAAAGCAATCCACTCTTTTAGATCAGACAAGCTTCGCCCATATCTTGAGATGGTCGGAGGCCCAGAGCTGATAAAGCCGGCCATTTATATTATGGCGTTATCTGCTGCAACAATACGCAAACAGCACAAAGACTTTTTGTTTATTACCGATAGGCTGGGCAAAGAGTTAGCAGAAGCCTGCAAGCTGCCGTATACAGAAGTTCAATGCGTTGGAGAGTCATTTGATTCTCATCCGTGTTTTTGGGTGCATAGCAAGGTGCACGCCTACTCAACCATACACGAACCGTTTATCCACTACGACACAGACTTCTTTCTTTGGGACGCCTTACCGGCAAATTTTTTAGCTAACGACGTAGTGGCTTTTCACTCGGAAACTTTTGCCTGGGATAGGTACGAAAAGTACAATAAAAATTTAGTTAACGCGGGATTTACCTTACCGCCATTTATGCAAACTTATTGGACTAGCCGAATGCCTATGAATATGGCGCTGTTTGGCGGCAATAACTGGAAAGCAATAAATGAGTACGGAAATACTCTGCAGCAGTTTATAGAAGATAACCGCGGATTTAACTACGCTACGGACGATCAAAGAGTTACTTTAGAAAAAAGCATTGCTTTGATTGAGCAGCTCTGGGCTTCATACGTTATTCAAGATAAATTGAAAGTGCCGATTGCTCAACTGCTTACAGAACGTAATATCTTAGAAGGATCTGGAGATGCGAAAGTTACGCATTTACACGGCTTTAAGCAGGAAGCAATGAAATCGGGTAGGACTCAAGAACTCTTGTTTAAACTAGAAGCTAAGTTGAGGGAAGTTAACCCTGAGATATATTCTGCGGTCCGTAAGTTCGTAACTTCCGGCGTAGATATTGATGCTATGGTTTTGGAGGCAGCAAATGGTCAGAATTCCTAAAGATAAAAAACATGAACTTACGCAAGAAGGTCTCCGTGTCTTTGTGGAAGGTCCAGCGCAAATGGCGCTCACTTCACCTGAAGCTCAAAGGCTTGTTTATAA
>Ga0172372_10008571_pt1 | contig 13455 bp, 16 predicted proteins | sample LakKiv5m_2_FD_114544 | JGI IMG/M metagenome (GOLD analysis project Ga0172372, IMG submission 114544) | Freshwater microbial communities from Kabuno Bay, South-Kivu, Congo - kab_092012_9.5m | ecosystem: Environmental > Aquatic > Freshwater > Lake | place: Democratic Republic of the Congo...
AAGTTAAGGACGGTCGACCCAGTCTACGAGAATAAGATTGGTGTCTCGGGTTCCGCCATTGCGTCGGTTGGAGGCAAAGACCAGGCGACGGCCGTCCGGTGAAAACATCGGAAAGGAATCAAACGTGGAGTCAAAGGTGACCTGTTGCAGGCCCGTGCCGTCCAGGTTGATCATGAACAAGTTAAAGGGAAACCCCCTTTTGCTGTGGTGGTTCGACGAAAAAATGACCCGACGACCATCGGGATGAAAATAAGGTGCCCAATTGGCCCCGCCCAGTTGGGTGATTTGACGCATTCCGCTACCATCCAGGTTGCAAGTAAAGAGCTCCATGCGGGTTGGGGCTACCAGACCTTGGGCCAGCAATTCCCGGTATTCCCGAATTTCTTCGGGGGTGCTGGGGCGGGATGCCCTAAAAATTAGCTGCTTACTATCCGGCGAAAAAAAGGCCCCGCCATCGTACCCCAATTCCTGGGTTACCCTCCGAATCTTGCGATCCGGCCAGGACATGAGGTATAGGTCGAGGTCCCCATCGCGGGTACTGGTAAAAACCATCCAACGGCCATCCGGCGAAAAGGTGGCTTCGGCATCGTAACCGGGAGCACCCACCAAAACTTCCCGTTGACCTCCCGCCAAATCGCTGATATAAATATCATAGGCTTCGTCGATGGACCACAGGTATTTGCGGTCGGGTCGGGGGGCGGGTGGTGGGGGACAAGCCTCTTGTTGACCATGCGTAGAGGCCCAGACCACCTTTTGATCACCGGGTACAAAATAGGCGCAGGTGGTACGGCCTTGGCCTGTGGAGACCATCACCGGTTTTTGGGTGATGCGATCGCCCAAAGCTTGGCCCTGCGTCGGCAAAACGCGGGATGAATCCAAAACAAAAATCTGGTCGCATTCCAAACCCCAAGCGGGGTTATTGCTCTGGAAAACCAATTGGTTGGAAGCCGTATTCCAATACGCCTCGGCATTGTCCCCACCGCGCGTTAACATGCGGGCGTTGCGAAAAAAAGTTTCGGCGGAATAAAGCAGGGTGTCTTCCTGGCTAAAGTCAGGACGAACGACTTGACCCAGAACTTCTTGTGCCTGATAAAGCCCCCCCCATTGGAGTCCCAGGGCCAAGAAAAGCGAATAGCGAGGAATACGCATGGTTAACCTATTTTTGGCAAAAGTAATGGTTAGGGTCTTGCATCGTTGGTTTGCACCGTGGGTCGTGCTGCTTCTTTTGGTATTGGGGGTATCGTGCGATCGCACTTCCTCTCCATCCAAAAATCAAGAACAACGCGAATCGTCTCCATATACCGAGGCTGCATTGCGGGATCTCAACCAAAGGATTGCGATGAATGCATCGGACGCATCGGCCTACGGGGAACGGGCGGATTGGTGGCTGAACCGCGATCGGGAATATTCCGTAAATCGACCCGATTCTGTTGACGATCCGACCAAAGAGGCCACCCCGGATCAACCGCGCGATGCCTTGCGTAAGGCTTTGCAAGACATCAAATCGGCCCTGCTTCTGGACACGGGCAATGCACTTTTTTACTGCATCCTTGGGGAAATTTATACCCGTATTGGTTTAATCTCGGAGGCCGATGACGCGTTGAGGGTCTCCATGGCGCGCAATCCCCAATTGGTGAGGGCCTACCTACGCCGAGGTGAATTGGCTTTGATTAACCGACAGCATTCGGTGGCTTTCAAGTACCTGAACGAGGCCCTGAGGCGGGATAAGCGTTTGGCCGATGCCTATCTTCTCAAAGGCCTGACGCATTGGGAATTAAAAGATACTGTGGCCGCTCGTTCGGCCTGGCTTACCGCCATTGAACAAGATCCCGACCTGTATTCGGCCTACCTGGAATTGGGCCTGCGCGAGTCCAATCCCCGCTTGGCCCACCGTTATTTTTCGAATGTTTTGTCGATTCGTCCTGGTCATACCGAAGCCCTCTACGCTCGGGCGATGCTGCTTCAGAATCAGGGACTGGCGGATTCGGCCAGGCAAGATTACCGGGCCTTGCTTCAAGGCAACCAAGGCCACCGGGACGCCCATTTTAACCTGGCCTATTTGGATTTGATGGATCAACGTTACCCCCAGGCCCAGCAAGGTTTTGACCGGGTACTGGCCTTGCAACCCGGAGATGTTTCGGCCTTGGTAAACCGTGGTTTGTGTTATGAAATGATGAACCAAAAAGACCTGGCCTCTGCGGATTATCGGGAGTGCCTGCGTTTGGAAAAGGGGTACGCTCCGGCAATGCAGGGCCTTAACCGACTCAAATGATGTATATTCGCAGGTTTTTAGAGCCCATGATCCCTGCCTACTTCCCGGTCTATTCGGCATGACCCCCGATTCCATCCACGTACAACTTCCTGACGGTAGCCACCGTCAATTCCCCCAAGGGGCCTGCGCTTTGGATGTAGCCCGTTCGATTTCCGAGGGTCTGGCCAAACAAGTTTTGGCCGCTGAGGTGAACGGAGAAATCTGGGATTTGACCCGTCAACTTCCCGAATCATCCAATGTGCGCTTGCTCAAATGGGAAGAACCTGGCGCTCGCTCTACCTTTTGGCATTCCAGCGCCCATCTCCTGGCCGAAGCCTTGGAGGCCCTGTACCCGGGCATACGCTTGGGTATTGGTCCTGCGATTGATCAAGGATTCTATTACGATATCGATTTTGGGGAACACGCCTTTTCCAGCGATGATTTTGAAAAGGTCGAGAAAAAAATGCTGGAACTTGCCGCCAAATCATCGGCTTTTGAGCGAGCAGAAATCCCCAAAGCCGAAGCCGTGGCCTATTTTGAGGCCAAAGGCGACCCTTACAAACTGGAATTGTTGGAGGGTCTCGAAGACGGCCAAATTACGTTTTATACCCAAGGCGGTTTTACGGACTTGTGCCGTGGCCCGCATTTGCGGGATACGTCGGCCATCAAGGCGGTCAAACTATTGAATACGGCCGGAGCGTATTGGAGGGGCAACGAGAAGAACAAACAATTGACCCGGATTTACGGAATTACTTTTCCGCAGGCCAAGGAATTGGAACAATACCTGCATCTTTTGGAAGAAGCCCGCAAAAGGGATCACCGCAAATTGGGCAAAGAACTGGAGCTGTTTGCCTTCAGCGAAAAAGTGGGGATGGGGCTTCCTTTGTGGCTGCCCAAAGGGGCGATGGTGAGGGAGGTTTTGGAGCAGTTTTTGAGGCGACAGCAAACCAAAGCTGGTTATGTGCAGGTGGTAACACCACACATAGGCCACAAAGAACTTTACCAAACCTCCGGCCATTGGGATAAATACGGGCAGGATTCTTTTCGGCCAATTTTGACACCGCACGAAGGGGAAGAGTACCTGCTTAAGCCCATGAATTGCCCCCATCATTGTGAAATTTACCGAACCAAACCCCGTTCCTACCGGGATTTGCCTTTGAGGTTGGCGGAATTTGGAACCGTATACCGCTACGAACAGCACGGGGAATTGCACGGGTTAACCCGGGTCCGTGGCTTCACCCAAGATGACGCCCACTTGTTCTGCCGTGATGATCAAGTTAAGGATGAGTTCAAAAAGGTTATATCCTTGGTTTTGAAAGTATTCGAAGTTTTGGGTTTTGAGGAATACACCGCCCAGATTTCTTTGAGGGATCCCGAAAACCGTACCAAATACATCGGCACGGATGAGGCTTGGGTCAAAGCGGAGCAGGCCATTATCGAAGCCACCGCCGAAATGGGCATGAAAACCATTACCGTCCCCGGGGAAGCCGCCTTCTACGGTCCCAAATTGGATTTTATGGTTCACGATGCCTTGGGTCGTTCCTGGCAATTAGGTACCATCCAGGTGGATTATAATCTGCCCGAACGTTTTGATTTGACGTATGTTGGAGCGGACAACGGCCGATACCGGCCCGTGATGATCCACCGGGCGCCTTTTGGATCCATGGAGCGGTTTGTGGCGCTCTTGATCGAACATTGTGCCGGGAATTTCCCCCTTTGGCTGGCCCCGGACCAGGTTGCTATTTTGCCTATTTCCGAAAAGTTTCAGGAATTTGCAGAGCATTTGCAATCGGAGCTTGGGGCTGCCGATATTCGCAGTACCGTTGACCATCGTGACGAAAAAATTGGCCGCAAAATCCGGGATGCCGAAATGCAGAAGATTCCTTACATGCTGATTATCGGCGAGAAGGAAGTTCAAACCGGCACCGTAGCAGTCAGGCGCCACGGCCAGGGTCAAGGGGAAACCTTGACGATAGCTGCTTTTGTGGCTATGCTCCAAGAAGAATTGGCCGCCATCCAATGAGCCACTCGTTTTAACCTATTTTGTCTTCGTTCTAAACCCAGGAGGTCCCCATCAATCAGCCTATACGTAACCCGCAGTTCAATCGCCGGCCCCAAAAACCGGTTGACCCTATCAATGAAAATATCCGCGCCGAACAGGTACGACTGGTCGGTGAAAATGTAGAACAAGGCGTCTATCCTTTGGCCAAGGCCCTTCAAATGGCCGAAGGTTTGGGATTGGACCTGGTGCTGATCGCCGAAACGGCGACACCCCCCGTTTGCCGAATCACCGATTATAGCAAATACCAATACGAAAAAAAACGGAAAGAAAAGGAAATCAAAGCCCATGCGGCCAAGAATTTGGTTAAAGAGATCCGTTTTGGGCCCAATACCGACGACCACGATTTTCAGTTTAAGCTCAAACATGCCCGGAATTTTCTTCAAGAAGGGTCCAAAGTGAGGGCCTACGTGCATTTTCGGGGCAGGGCGATTGTCTTCAAAGAGCGAGGGGAGTTGCTTCTTCTCACGTTTGCCCAACAGTTGGAGGATTTGGGTAAGGTGGAGAGCATGCCCAAGTTGGAAGGAAAGCGAATGTTCATTTCGTTGGCCCCCAAAGGAGTTAAGAAATAGGGGCTCCAGAAGCCCGTTTTTGGCGTATCTTCGCGCTCCCTGTTCGACAAATTAATCGTCTGCGGGGCTCAAAAAAACCGCGTTATGCCCAAAATGAAAACCAATTCCGGTGCCAAAAAGAGGTTCGCCCTTACCGGAACAGGCAAAATCAAGCGTAAGCACGCCTACAAGCGTCATATTTTGACCAAGAAGAGTACCGTGCAAAAGCGCCGCCTCAGTCACGGAGCCCTGGTGGATACCACCAACGAGGCCTTGATCAAGCGTCTATTAACCATCGGTAAATAAGCCCCCATGCCTAAGTCGTCCAATAATGTTGCAGCTCTAGCCCGCAGGAAGCGGATTCTGCAGTTAGCCAAGGGTTATTTCACCACCCGTTCAACCGTTTTCACCGTCGCCAAAAATGCCGTCGAAAAGGGTTTGGTCTATGCCTATCGGGATCGCAAAGCCAAAAAGCGTCATTTCCGCAATTTGTGGATTGCCCGTATCAACGCGGCTGCCCGTCAAGAGGGTTTGTCGTATTCCAAATTAATGGGCAAATTGAACGGTTCTTCGATCGATCTGAATCGTAAGGTTTTGGCCGATTTGGCCATGAATCACCCGGAAGCATTCCGCAAGGTGGTTCAAGCGGTCCTGTAGTCGTTACGTTCCCAATCACGAAAACGCGTTGTGTTCTGTGCACCCATCGTGCATGGAAATCATGCAACGCGCGTTCTTTCTTGGATCCTATCAACTCATTTCTTCCGTCGTTTGACGGAGTGCTTCACCCAAAATACCCAAGGCATCTTGGATTTGGTTTTCGCTAATAACCAGCGGAGGAGCGAGTCGTACAATATGGCCGTGGGTTGGTTTGGCCAAGAGTCCCAAGTCTTTGAGCTTCAGACAAAAATCCCAGGCTGTTTCGGGTCGTTCATGACCAAAAATTAGGGCCTGAAGCAGGCCTTTCCCGCGGGTTCCGTGGAGAATAGGGTAGGTCGATACCAAATCGCGAAGGCCGCTTTGAAGTTGCAAGCCCCGCTCGGCCGCTTTTTGGTCCAATTTTTCGTCCAATAAAATTTGAACCGCTTCCATGGCGACAACACAGGCCAGGGGATTGCCCCCAAAGGTGGAACCGTGTTGACCCGGGCGGATACGCAGCATCACCTCGTCCGATCCCAATACCGCCGAAACCGGGAGCATGCCACCTCCCAGGGCCTTGGCCAAAACCAAAAGGTCTGGACGCACCGATTCGTGATCGCAGGCCAAAAGGGCGCCGGTTCTCCCCAAACCTGTTTGGATTTCGTCGGCAATCATGAGCACGTTGTAGCGGGTACAGAGATCCCTTACACCTTGTAGGTAGCCGTGGTCAGGAACGATGACGCCGGCCTCTCCTTGCACAGGTTCCAACATATAGGCGGCAACACGGGGGTTTTGAAGGGCCTTTTCCAAAGCCTCCAAATCGTTGTAAGGGATGGTTTGCATCCCCGGGACAAAAGGGCCGAAGCCGCCTCGGGAATCCGGATCGGTGCTGGCGGAGATGGCAGCGATGGAGCGTCCCCAAAAATTACCTTCCGGAAAAACGACCACCGCCTGATCGGGTTCGATCCCCTTGATTTCGTAAGCCCAACGGCGGGCCAATTTGACCGAGGTCTCGGCTGCTTCGACTCCGGTGTTCATGGGCAGGAGGCGATCGTAGCCGAAAACTCGGCACATGGTCTCGCAGTAAAGACCCAATTTGTCGTTATAGAAAGCCCTAGAGGTCAAGGTTAAAGTAGCAATTTGTTCTTGCATTACTTTAACTAATCGGGGATGGGCATGGCCCTGGTTAACGGCCGAGTAGGCGGATAAGAAGTCCAGGTAAACCTTTCCTTCGGAATCCCAAACCTGACACCCCTGGGCTTTGCTCAGAACGACCGGAATGGGGTGGTAATTCTGGGCACCGAATTTTTGTTCCTTTTGCAAGGCTTGAGGAGTTGTCATGGGGCTGTGGGGCATAGGTTTTGGGCTAAAACGGGCTGAAAAAAGGGCATAGACACCTATCTTTGCAGTCCCTTGAAAGAAAGGGCTTCTTGGAACGGTTTCGAAACACCCTCGTACAGATTGGGTGGTGTTTCTGCCTCAAAAGTAGCCTCCAAACCCAAGGCCACCAAAACCTCATCCCATGTCCAAGGTCTGCGATTTAACCGGTAAGCGTGCCATCAAAGGCAACCACGTTTCCCACTCCAATGTCAAAACCAAGCGTCGGTTCAATCCGAATTTGCAACTCAAGAAATTTTTTATCCCCGAAACCGGGGAGTGGATTACGCTGAAGGTTTCCACTTCGGCCATACGTACCATTGCCAAAAACGGCATGGGCAAAGTGGTTCAGGATTTCCTTTCCAAAGGCCGCATTTAATCCTACCGACCTCATTTTTAACATTTAGACCCTTATCCCAACCCCACCATGGCCAAAAAAGGTAACCGCATTCAGGTCATCTTGGAATGCACCGAACACAAAACCAGCGGCATGCCCGGCATGTCCCGGTACATCACGACCAAGAACAAGAAGAACACCCCGGATCGTATGGAATTGAAGAAGTACAACCCGGTGCTCAAGAAGGTGACGGTACACAAAGAAATCAAGTAAAAAATCGTTTCCTGCAAGGAATCTGCTCAACCCCTAAAATCTAAATCATGGCTAAGAAAGTAGTCGCAACCCTGAAAAAAGAAGCCAGCGAACAAGAAAAAATCGTGAAGGTCATCCGTGCTCGCCGTTCCGAAAAAACTGGGGCGTACACCTTCCGCGAAGAGTTTGTGACCGCCGACAAAGTCAAAGATTTTTTCTCACGCTAATCGCAACGCTTTATTTTGAAAAGGCTTTCCCCAAGGAAAGCCTTTTTTGTTAACCATGGGATTTTTTGATTTTCTTAAAGGACGCAAGGAAAAAGAAGCCTTGGTTCAGGGCTTGGAAAGAACCAAGGAAGGTTTTTTTTCCAAAATAGTCCGGTTAGTGACCGGGAAAACCCGGATTGATGATGAATTGTTGGAGGAGCTGGAAGAAATCCTGCTCTCCGCCGATGTCGGGGTGTCCACCACCGTGCGCATTATGCAAGGCCTTCAAAGTGAAATCGATCGCCGACGTGATCTCCGGCCATCGGATCTCCAGGATTTGCTTCGAGAACGTATGCTGGACTTGTTGGGGGAACCCGAAAAGAAAGCCCAGCTTTCGAGCCCTAGTCAACCGGTTTCAACTCGGGTAGTTTTGGTGGTTGGGGTGAACGGGGTGGGCAAAACCACCAGCATCGGAAAATTGGCATGGCGCTTTAAGCAAGCGGGTCAGCAGGTGGTCCTCGGGGCCGCCGATACTTTTCGGGCGGCTGCGGTAGAGCAATTGCTTCTCTGGGGTGAACGTACCGGGGTTCGGGTGGTGCATCAACAAAGCGGCTCCGATCCCGCATCGGTGGCTTACGATACCCTTCGATCGGCCTTGGCTTCGTCGGCTCAAGTGGTGCTCATCGATACCGCCGGTCGATTGCATAACAAAGGTCATCTAATGGCCGAATTAACCAAAATCCGCACGGTTCTGAACAAGGCTCTGCCCGGGGCACCGCACGATGTTTGGCTGGTTTTGGATGCGTCAACCGGGCAGAACGCCTTGGAGCAAGCCCGTCAATTTACCGCAGCAACGGCGGTGACCGGACTCATCCTCACCAAGTTGGATGGCACAGCCAAAGGGGGCGTTGCTTTGGGAATCTGTGCCGAATTGGGTATTCCGATACAGTTTATTGGTGTAGGTGAAGGGATGGAGCACCTGCAAGTGTTTGATAAAGAAGCATTTGTGGAGGCTTTGCTGGGTTCGTCGACCGAACAGTCCTCTACCGAATAGCGTTCCTTGGTGGCAAATTCCTGCGCATGAAAACCAAAGTACTTCGACCTTCGCCGGTTCGGCTGGTGACCTTGGGTTGTTCCAAGAACACCGTTGATTCCGAACGTTTGGCAACGCAATTGGCTGGGGGCAAGGTGAAGGTCTTGGCGGAGGATGCGATCGAGGACGATCCCAGGCAAACCGTGGTAATCAACACCTGTGGTTTTATTGAAAATGCCAAGCAGGAATCCATTGATACCATCCTGCACTATGCCGAAGCCCGCCAAGAGGGGCGCATTGGAAAATTGGTGGTGATGGGTTGCCTTGCCCATCGGTACCGGAATGAATTGGAAGCGGAAATCCCTGCGGTTGATTCTTGGTTCGGGACCATGGAATTGCCATCCTTGGTGAAGGCATTGGGGGTCGATTATCGCAAAGAATTGTTGGGTGAACGACGAATTAGCACCCCAAGCCATACCGCATTTCTAAAAATTGCGGAAGGCTGTGACCGTCCATGTTCCTTTTGTGCGATACCGCTTATGCGCGGTGGTCATCGCTCGGTCCCGGTGGTGGATTTGTTGAACGAGGCCCAGCATTTGGTTCAAGGAGGGGTAAGGGAATTGGTTTTGATTGCCCAGGATTTGACGTGGTATGGGTTGGACAGGACCGGGCAAAGGGAATTGGCTCACCTTTTGGATCGCCTTTCGGCCGAATCAGGGGCGGAATGGATCCGCCTTCAATACGCTTACCCCGGTCAATTCCCTTTGGATATTTTGCCGCTGATTCGAGACCGCAAAAATCTCTGCCTCTACTTGGACATGCCTTTGCAGCACGCGTCGGACGGGGTCCTCAAGCGTATGCGCCGAGGAATTTCGGCAAGGGCTACGGATCGTTTGGTTCGCGATATTCGGGAAGCCGTTCCCGGCATTCATTTGAGAACGACCATGATGGTTGGTTTTCCGGGTGAAACCGAATCGGAATTTCAGGAGCTTTGTGATTTTGTGGCCCTTCATCGATTTGAGCGATTGGGGGTTTTTACCTATTCCCACGAAGAGAATACCTCAGCTTATTTGTTAAACGATGATGTCCCCGCCGAGACCAAACAAGAAAGGGCCGATACGTTGATGGAATTGCAGCAAGGTATTTCCTGGGAATTGAACCAGGCCAAGGTGGGTCAAGATTTTACGGTGCTTTTGGATCGTCAAGAATCATCCCATTGGGTGGGCCGTACGGAGTTCGATTCCCCGGAGGTGGATAACGAGGTTTTGATTCCTACCCAGGAGGCTGGGAAGGATTGGAAGGCGGGGTCGATGGTCAAGGTTCGGGTTACCCGAGCCGAAGAATTTGATTTGGTTGCTCGTGCTATCCCTGATTCGTCAACAACCCTTTGAGGTTGAGCCTTGGCTGTCCATAACAGCCCGGTCTTGGCTTAAGGATTCCAGCCTTAATCCGTTGTTGGGAACAACAGATTTTCCGTATGAACGCATGGCCCAGCAAGCGGCCCATCGCTTGGCATCGTACCCGTCCACTCAACGTCGCTTGTTGGTCCAGGTCTTGGAAACCCAATACCGAGCCTCCGGTTTGGAACAGGCTTGTTCGGGATTGGCATCGTTGGCGATGGAGCAGGGTGTGGTGATTAGTACCGCCCACCAGCCCAATTGGTTGGGAGGACCGGCGTATTGGTTGCACAAAATGCTGAGCACCGTGGCCCTTGCACGTTCGATGCAAAAGATCTGCCCATCCTATACCTGGGTTCCCTTGTATTGGATGGGCTCCGAAGACCATGATTTGGATGAATTGGGCTATTGCGAAGTACAAGGCCAACGATTGGAGTGGCCTGGACCCCGCGGTCCTTTGGCGTTTGGTCGGTTGGAGATTCCGGATATCCGTGCTTTGGTTTCGGTTATGGGCGAAATCCTGGGAAATGCCCCCCATACCAATCGGGTTTTGGACCTGGTCAACAAGGCGTATTTGCCGGGCTTATCGGTAGCTCAGGCGACCCGTCGTTTGGCTCATTTTCTATTGGGACCGGGGGGGTGGTTGGATGAGGTCCGTCCGGGGGAGCCCACGCTGATCGTATTGGATGGGGATGACCCTTCCCTCAAAGCGCTGATGGGTCCCGTTTGGGAAGACCAGTTGCTCAACCCCGGTCTTGTGGCCTCCCTCGTAGAGCAAGCCCAAAGCGATTGGTCCCAGCGTTGGGGTTCCACCGTGGATTTTCAAGTTCGGGAATTCCCATTTTTTGTTTTGGATGGCACCCAAAGAAAAAGGGTCCAGCACCAATCGGAAGGGGAAAACCTTCAGAAAGATGGATGGGCCAATTTGAGCCCGGGTGCCGCCTTGCGGCCTTTGTACCAAGAAAAAGTATTACCGGGCGTCGCTTGGTTAGGCGGTGGAGCGGAGCAAGGGTATTGGTCTTTGCTTCGTCCGGTTTTTGCTCGTTACGATGTTCCCTTTCCCCTTTGTTTTTTGAGACCTTCTCTAACCTTGGTCGGATCCGAAGATTGGCAGTTTTGGCAAAGTATGGGATGGTCGGCCGATGACCTGGGTGATCCATCGCGCAAATTGTTGGAGGCCTGGCTGAATCAGCGCATACAGGATCAATCCGTTCCCCTTCCTTTTTGGCTTTGGACCGAAGAAACGCGTCAGTCCCAGGTGGAGGATTTTTTAAGGTCGGTTCGTGCGGCTTTGGTGGATAACGATGCCTCGATGGGGTCTGCTGTCGGAGCTGCAGAACACCGGATACAACAGGAATTGGAACGTCTTTTTCAAATGCACCGCAAGAGTTTTCGAAAAAAACACCGACATACCTTGGAGGCAGCCGAGAAAGTCATGGAAAGAATCAGCCCCGGTGGACAACCCATGGAACGCCGAGAAGGCATGTGGAAAATGTTAGCTGATGGAGGCCCGGAAGGGTTGGCCGAGGCCATGGACTGGTTGAATCCAGTCAGTTATGCAAGCGATCTAGGTCAGCCTTGGCACCGAACCGTGGTGGTTGGTGTAAGGGAATCCCGTTAAATCAAAATACCACAGGCTCTAGGGATGGGGCGCCAAGAGCTTTTTACTGCCCAGAGCCTTTGAGGGTGGCCTCGACATGCACCTCAGCCTCTTTGGCAATTTTGTCCCGAACCAGCGAGGGTACTTTGATTCCGTATTCGGCAACAAGGACATTAAAGTTGGTCTCCAGATGGAGGCTACCGTTGTGGACTTCCAGGGTCCCTGCTTCGTTGATGTCCCGAGCAATCCCATGAATTTCGAGCGATCCCACAAATCGTATCTTTTGGGCGCCGGTTTTTTGAAGCATTTGGTCACTCCAACCTTGAATTTGCCCCTTGAAACTGGCGTTGGGAAAACGATGGGACTCCAGGTAATTTTCGTTAAAATGTTCTTGCATGAGGGCCTTTTTGAAGACAAAGGAGTTCACCGGAATACGGGCCTGAACTTGTCCATTCGAGGCATCCAAGACCGCGGTTACGGTATTGCTTCGGGCTTGCACATCGTCTTTGATGACGCCATCGGCAACAAAATGAGCAGAGCCCGTACGGGTCATGTAGCGGGTTTGGGCCTGGGTCGCGGTGGATAAGGCCATCAAGGGGAGCACGGCGCAACCCAAGATCAAGGAACGATGAAACATAGATTGAATTTATTAAGGTTGGGTGAGGAGGATGCAACGGTCCATGGATACGCCTCCGGTCAAATCATCAAAACCGGTGCAAACCCCTTTGCAGCGAATGGTTGCTCCGACCTGGGGCAGCGATGATTCGGCCTTCTCTAGTTGGCACAAAACGGAGCCCCCGTTTTGGTTGCCGATATAGACAAATAATAGCGAATCACCTTGGTTTTCAACAGATTGACAGAGGCCGTTGATTTCGAGAACCCGGTTCAAGTACAGGGGTTGGGCTTGACTGGCTTGGTTTTGGAAGGCCTCCAAAAGTTGGTTTGCTTCCAAGCGATGCTCGGTTTCTTTTTGGACAATCGATTCCGGTGCTTGGTTCCAACGCAGGTAGGCGTAGGTTGCTGCCAAGCCTACAACGAGGATAGCCAACACGAACAAGAGCGGACGATTTTTCATAAAATCAGAGATCAGTACAATCATTGTTACGGGCACCCTGTGCAATCCACCGCCGCAGCGTCTCGATTTGTGCAGGACTTAGGGGCGATCGGGGTGGAGGAGGCATTTGTTTGTCAGGTCGGGTCTCCAAACAAACTTCCAATAGTTCGCTATGATTCGGGTCTCCGGCCCGGACTTCGCCGGTTTGGATGACGGCCTTGTAATGATCCAATCGGATACCCTCTGCACGGGTTGTGGCATCGTGGCATCCGCTCATCGCACAATTGCTGGTCAACAGGGGCAAAACATCCCGAACAAAGTAGGCGGAATCCGGGGAGCAGGGGCTACTGACGTAATCCGGGTCCAGGTTGGGGGGCGCCAAAGACTCGTGGGTGCAGGCTGTTGCAACCAACAGTAATCCCCAAAGCCATCCCCCCAAGGAGGGAAACGGTAAGGCTGCAAGCTTAGGGCAGTTCATACAACAAATTTACCTCAAAACGGTAAGGAAGCTAATTCCTGATACAAGGATATCCATTGTTGGGTGATTTGGATGGGATCCAAGATTTGGAGCATGGCCCAACGGGCTTGAACCCGGTGATGGTGTGGGCTGGGTTTTAGGGTTTGACGGAGTCCTTCGGCCATGGAAGGTATCGAGGCAGGGTCCACGGTGATGGACCATTCTCCGCTGAATTCGGCCATGGA
>Ga0172372_10008574_pt1 | contig 13454 bp, 12 predicted proteins | sample LakKiv5m_2_FD_114544 | JGI IMG/M metagenome (GOLD analysis project Ga0172372, IMG submission 114544) | Freshwater microbial communities from Kabuno Bay, South-Kivu, Congo - kab_092012_9.5m | ecosystem: Environmental > Aquatic > Freshwater > Lake | place: Democratic Republic of the Congo...
AATGAGGTGCTTGAAGCTGCTGGAACGAAATGGAATTTTTTAAAATTTAAACCGGGCCTTGTTGGCGGACATTGTATTGGTGTTGATCCATATTATTTAGCGCAGAAGGCTCAAGAAGTTGGATATCACCCAGAAATTATTCTTGCTGGTCGGAGGTTAAATGATTCAATGGGTAATCACGTGGCTACTGAGGTAGTGAAATTAATGATGAAAAAAGATTTGAAAGTAATGAATGCCAAAGTTTTAATCCTAGGATTCACTTTTAAAGAGGACTGTCCGGATGTTAGAAATACCAGAGTTATTGATATCTATAATGAACTTAAAAGTTACGACGTTCAGGTTGATGTTTTTGATCCTTGGGTTAATTGCGAAGATGTAAAGCATGAATATGGAATTGAGGTTCTGAAAAAAATTTCAGAGGATTCTCAATATTCAGCTGTAATTCTAGCTATAGCACATGAAAAATTCCGCGCGCTTTCCTTACGTAGTTTGGTCGGTGAGTCTGGAGTTATTTATGATGTTAAGGGCATATTACCAAAATATTTAGTTGACGCTAGACTTTAATTTGATAGATAATGTTTAATAAAAAACTGTACAATACTCCTTACCATAAAGAAGATATTTCTAAAGTTAAATTTTTAATTACAGGAGGTGCTGGTTTTATTGGTTCTAATTTAGTTGAGTACTTACTTAAATATGGAGTTGGTCATGTAAGAGTCCTTGACAATCTTTCTAATGGATATTATGACAACATTAAAGATTTTGTTGGACTTCCAAATTTTGAATTTATTGAAGGAGATATCCGTGATTTAGAGACTTGTAAAAAAGCTGTTCATGATATGGATTACATATCACATCAGGCTGCTTTGGGGAGTGTTCCAAGGAGCATTGCCGATCCAGTAACATCGAATGAAGTAAATGTTAGTGGATTCTTGAATATGTTAATAGCTGCAAAAGAATCAACTTCATTAAAACAAATGGTTTATGCAGCTTCCAGTAGTACATACGGTGATAGTCTTGAACTTCCGAAAATTGAAGGAAATGAAGGGAGCCCTTTATCTCCTTATGCAGTTACAAAATTGGTAAATGAGTTATATGCTGATGTTTTTAGCCGCGTTTTTAACTTTCATACTATAGGTTTGAGGTACTTTAATATTTTCGGACCTAAGCAGAATCCAAATAATCCTTATGCCGCTGTAATTCCGATTTTCTGTAAGGCATTCATTGAGGGAAATTCTCTGGTAATTAATGGTGACGGAAAGACGAGTAGAGATTTTACATTTGTTGAAAATGCTGTTCAAGCAAACGTAAAGGCGATGCTATTGTCTTCACTTGTGAAGCATGAAGTCATGAATGTTGCTTGTGGAGATCAGATTTCCCTTAATGAAATGATCGAAATTTTAAGTGAACTATCAAATATCAATATAAAACCAATACATGGTCCAGAAAGAAAAGGAGATGTACGTCATTCGAAAGCGAGTATTGAAAAGATTGAAAAATACTTAGGTTATAGCCCGAAAACTTATTTTAAAGACGGGTTAAGTATTGTTTATAATTGGTATAAGTTAAATAATTCATATGGAAAATAAAGTAATTTTAATTACAGGGGGAACTGGCTCCTTGGGAAAGGCCTTAACAAAGCATATTTTAAGGAATCATCCTAAGGTTAAAAAATTAATAATCTTTTCCCGAGATGAACAAAAGCAGTTCCAAATGGCTCAGGAATTTTCTGAGCCAGGATATCCCCAAATGAGGTATTTTTTAGGAGATGTTAGAGATGAAAATAGACTAATTCGGGCCTTCCATGGGGTTGATATGGTCATCCACGCAGCAGCGATGAAGCATGTTCATTTGGCCGAATATAATCCAGAAGAATGTATTAAAACCAATATAGGGGGGGCACAAAATGTTATTAATGCAGCCTTAAAAACTGGTGTTTCAAATGTTGTTGCTTTATCAACAGATAAAGCGTGTGCTCCAATAAATTTATACGGAGCAACAAAATTGACATCGGATAAATTATTTGTAGCTGCAAATAATATTAAGGGAACAAATCCGATTAAATTCTCGGTAGTTCGATACGGTAATGTAATGGGTTCTAATGGTTCAGTGATTCCTTTTTTTCTAGAGAAACGAAGAAGTGGCGTTATCCCAATAACTGATCTCCAGATGACACGTTTTAATATTTCCTTACAAGGTGGCGTTGATATGGTTATGCATGCTTTAAAACATGCTTGGGGGGGTGAAATTTTTATACCCAAAATCCCATCTTATCGGATTACTGATGTAGCAACAGCGATAGCGCCAAATTGCAAGCAAGAAGTTTGTGGAATTCGGCCTGGAGAAAAAATTCATGAAGAAATGATAAGTGAGAGTGATTCCTTTTATACGTGGGATCTCGGCACCTACTATTGTATACTACCTTCCCAGACGGCCTTTAAATTAAATGAGTGGGTCACAATTAAAAAAGCAAAAAAGGTTCCTGATAAATTTAAATATAATTCAGGTGAAAATGATGAGTGGGAAACATTAGAAACATTGAGAGAAAAAATAAAAAATCATATTGACGTTAATTTTCAATATTAATGAATCCAAGAATACCATACAGTAAACAACATGTAACAGAAGAAGATATTCGGGCAGTTGTAAATGTTTTGCATTCTGATTTTTGGACACAAGGTAATGAGGTTCCTAAGTTTGAAAAGAATTTTGCGCAATATGTAGGTTCTAAATATGCGGTCGCAGTAGCTAATGGTACCGCAGCATTGCATCTATGCACGTTGGTTTTGAATGTCAAGCCAGGCGATAAAGTTATTACCAGTCCAATTACGTTTGTTGCCAGTGCAAATTGTGTTTCTTATTGCGGTGGTGAAGTTGTTTTTGCTGATATTGACAGACAAACGTATTTAATTGATATAAATGCTGTTCGTCAGCTTCTAGCAATCGATACTGAAAAGAAAATCAAGGGGATCATTCCAGTTGATTTTTCAGGGAGGGTTATTGATATGGAGGCCTTTAGATGCTTAGCCGACGAATTCGGTTGTTGGCTTATAGAGGATGCTTGCCATGCTCCAGGTGGAGCGTTTATAGACTCGGCTGGAAATAGTATTTATGCTGGGAGTGGAATACACGCGGATCTATCGATTTTCTCGTTTCATCCAGTTAAGCATATAGCAGCCGGAGAAGGAGGAATGATAACTACTAATAATCGTGAATTATATGAACGATTATTAATTCTTAGAACCCATGGTATACAACAAGAGTTGCATAAGCGCATTTATGATGATTCTTTGTGGTATTATGAAATGCAGGAATTGGGTTATAATTATAGACTGACCGATTTTCAAGCAGCATTAGGTAATTCGCAATTACAAAGAGCTGATGCAGGTTTAGAACGCCGGAGAGAAATAGCACAAATATATTATAATGCATTTAAAGATAACCCAAATATAGTGGACAGAAACATCAATTCTCCTAAAGAACATGCTTATCACCTTTATATAATTGAAGTAAAAGATAGAAAAGGATTATATTCTTATTTGCGTAAAGAAAATATTTATGCTCAGATACATTACATACCAGTTCATTTGATGCCTTATTATCGTGGGAAAGGGTGGAAAGTAGGGGATTTAATCAATGCCGAAGATTACTATAAAAGCTGTATTAGCTTACCTATGTATCCTACTCTAACTTTGGAAGATCAATTTTTTGTTATAAATAAAGTTTTGAATTTTGTTCAATAATCTATTTCAAAATATACAAAAGACGGGGACAAAACTTATAAATTGCAGCCATGAAAAGTTTAAAGATTTATGGTTAGAATTTAATTCTGTGAACAATGAAATTTTGCCTATTAATTATTCTTTTGAGACATATGAATACCAGAATGCATATTTTTCAGAACAAGAAAATTTTGAAGATTGGAGTAAGATTTTATTGATTAAGGATAGGCCTATTGCTTTATGGCCAATTTTCCGTTTGAACAATAAGTATACCATGTATGGCGGGGATCTGTGCATGCCGTTTTTTTCAAAAAATATACCAATCAAAGTACAGGAACAATTATCTAATGAAATAATTAATGGATACATCAAATTTTTATTGACAGAATATCCAATTTCATTAAAATTTAACATTCAAAGTACTTTCATATCTGAAGTGCTATCACTATCATACAGTTCAGGATTTCAACCTATAATTGGTTTTGAACAATTAGTGAATTTGGAAGATTCTATAGACAATATATTTACTCAAATCCGAAAAAGTTATAAATCTTTAATAAATCAGTCTCAACGTTTGTTTAATATAGAAATCCATACAAGTGTTAGCAGCGACCTATGGGAAAAGTTTATATTATTTCATTTCCAACAATCCAGCAGAGTTACACGCTCAGTTCAAACATGGGAAATTCAAAAACAGCATATAAATAAAAACAAGGCAATTCTAATAACTGTTCAAGAGAATGATGGGAATTATTTAGGATTCGCACTTTTTAATTTCAATGATTTTGAAGCTGTCTATGCTGTCGCTGCTTATGATCGTGAAAAATTTAATTTACCTATTGCTCATGGAGTTCAATGGGAAGCGATAAAATATTTTAAAGAGAAAGGATTGAAAAAGTATATCGTTGGAGTATTACCAAGTCTATCACAGTCAGATCCTAAACAACACAATATAGCCAAATTTAAAATGGGATTTGGGCAAACTCAACCATATTTGAGGATATTAAACAATGATAATTTTAAAAATTCAATAAATTGATACTCGGCACTGCTCAACTAGGGCTTAATTATGGAATTTCAAATAATACAGGTCAACCTAGTAGAGATCAGTCTTATGAAATTTTAGAAATGGCACACAATGCTGGGGTTAAAATACTTGATACTGCATTTGCTTATGGAAACGCGGAAAAAGTAATAGGAGAATTGAATGGAAATCGATTTAAGATTATATCAAAATTGCCTGATTTGTCAAACAATGAGTTTCAAAAAAATTGTAAGAAAATTTCTACATTTATATCAAAATCGTTGGAGAACACGAAACAAGAACATTTACACGCTTATCTTCTTCATTCTCTGGATAATTTAAAGAACGGTGGAGAGCTAGTTTGGAAACAACTGCGAGATTTGAAGAATCAAGGTTTAACAAAAAAAATAGGATATTCTTTATATAGTCCGAAACAATTAGACATATATTTTGATCAATATAAACCAGATATCGTTCAGATTCCTATGAATATTTTGGATAGAGAATTCCAAAAGTCAGGTTGGTTAAAAAAGTTAAAAGACAACGGTGTTGAGATTCATGTAAGGTCGGTTTTTTTGCAAGGGTTACTCTTAATGTCATATGAAGAACAAATTTTAAAGTTTCCGATGCACAAAAATACTTGGGAGTTATTCAGAAACGAGCTAAAAGAATTTGGAGGCACAGCTTTGGATTATAGTTTAGGATTTATAAAAGGTTTAGAAGAAATAGATGAAATGGTGATAGGCGTAAATTCTGCTTATGAATTAAAAGAAATCGTGTCTAGTGAATCAAAAATCTGTTCAGTACCCATTGAATTATCTATTTCAGATCCTAAATTAATTTATCCATTTAATTGGAATTAAAATGAAAGTTGCAGTTGTAACTCAAGCAAGAGTTGGATCTAACAGATTGCCATCGAAAGTTCTAAAAAAAATAGGTGAAAATACTCTGTTAGAAATTCATCTAATAAATGCTAAAAAATCGAAGTTAGCCACGCAATTTATCGTCGCTACTACAGACGAACCGAATGCTGAACTAATTAAAGAAAAAGCAATTGTACAAGGATGGAATTGTTACAGAGGTTCAACGGATGATGTACTTACTAGGTTTTATGAAGCATCAAAAGAAATTAAACCAAATTATATAATTCGAATAACTTCAGATTGTCCCTTGGTGCAACCTGAAACTATCGATGAACTAATTGAACTTGCGATAAACAACAAGTTTGACTATGCTTCAACCAGTGAAAATTTCCCTGACGGTGTAGATGCTGAAATATTTACTTGGGAAATGTTAGAACTAGCATTTAAAACGGCAAAACTTTTATCAGAACGAGAACATGTAACGCCATGGATCCGCAGTAATGCTGCCCAAATAGGACGTTTGGAACCTGAAACTGATGAGTTTAAGGATGTAAGGTTAACTGTTGATGAAATGGAGGATTTTAGCTGTATTGAATTGTTAATCGAACGTTTTGGTACAGATAAAAACTGGAAAAAATATGCCAAATTTGTTATCGAAAATCCTGAATTTTTTAAAAATCAGAATATTCAACGAAACGAAGGCTACTCGAAATCATTGTTAAACGACGGAGAGATAAAAAATGGGTAAAGGACAAGATTTATATAAAAAAGCCAAACAACTTATTCCCGGAGGAACAATGTTGTTGTCAAAAAGGCCAGAGATGTTCTTGCCAGAACAGTGGCCTTCTTATTTTTCAAAAGCCAAGGGTTGTGAAGTTTGTGACCTGGATGGACAGAAATATATTGATATGTCAATTATGGGTATTGGTACCAACACCTTAGGTTATGGACACCCCGAAGTGGATGAAGCAGTCCAGAAAACCGTATTGGCAGGCAATATGAGTACTTTGAATTGTCCAGAGGAAGTATTTTTAGCAGAAAAATTAATTGAAATTAATCCTTGGGCAGATATGGTTCGTTTTGCGCGGTCCGGCGGAGAAGCAAACGCGATTGCCATTAGAATTGCACGAGCCGCAAGTGGGAAGGATGGAGTTGCAATTTGCGGTTATCACGGATGGCATGATTGGTATTTGTCAACCAACTTAAATGATGGTGATGGATTGGCTGGACATTTATTGCCAGGATTAGACCCTGCTGGAGTCCCCAAGAACCTAAAAAATACAGTTTTCCCATTTCGTTACAATCATTTTGAGGAACTTTTAGAAATTGTTAAAAAGCATGAGATTGGTGTAATCAAAATGGAAGTCATGCGAAATTTTGGTCCTGAAGACAATTTTTTGCAAAAGGTTAGGGATTTAGCAAATCAAAAGAACATTGTATTAGTCTTTGATGAATGTACATCCGGTTTTAGGGAAACCTTCGGTGGCATTTTCCAAAAGTATGGAGTTACACCAGATGTAGCGATGTTTGGTAAGACTATTGGAAATGGTTATGCACTGACTGCGGTGGTTGGGAAAAGAGAAGTAATGGAAGCAGCTCAGAAGACATTCATAAGCAGTACGTTTTGGACAGAAAGAATTGGCCCTACGGCGGCTCTTGCAACATTGAATGTAATGGAAAGGGTGAAATCATGGGAGCAAATAACTTCGATAGGAAATACGATGAGATTAATATGGTCAAATTTGGCTAATCTGCATAGTATCGATATCAGCATATCTGGAATTCCTTCACTTTCTACTTATAGTTTTAACTATGAAGATGGCTTAAAGTACAAGACTCTTCTCACTCAAGAAATGTTAAAGAAAGGTTTTTTGGCTTCCACTAATTTTTATGCATCGATAGCGCATGAAGATCATTTAATAGATCAGTATTCGGAGGCATTAAATGGGGTTTATTCTTTAATAAAAGATTGTATAAACCAAAAATATAATGTTGATGACCTGTTAAATGGACCTGTCTGTTATTCGGGATTTAAAAGATTAAACTAGTTGCGAGCTTACAAATTTTTAACTCAACAAGAATTTTCAAACGAAGAGTATAAACTGGTACCCATTCGTTTTGAGGATCGCTATGAAATCATGAAATGGCGAAATGAACAGATCTATCATTTACGCCAAAAAGAACTACTTACTATAGAACAGCAAGATGCTTATTTCGAAAATGTGGTTTCCAAATTATTCGAACAAGAACAACCCAATCAAATTTTATTTTCCTTTTTGAAAAATGATAAATTGATTGGTTATGGAGGATTGGTGCATATTAATTGGGTGGATAGAAATGCAGAAGTTTCTTTTTTAACAAAAAATCCCAGAGATTTAGACCTATGGAAACCCTACTTAATACTTTTAAAAAAAGTAGCATTCAGTGAAATTGATTTAAACAAAATTTTTACTTATGCGTATGATGTTAGATTTGATTTATATACAATTCTTGAGTCATCAAACTTTATTCTAGAAGCGGTATTAAGTAACAATAGTTTGAGTTTAAATTTCCAACAAGACGTAAGAATTCATTCCTGTTTTAATTATAACCGAACACTTTGGAGAAGACAGGCTAATTTGGGTGATGCAGGTTTGTTATTTACTTGGGCAAATGATAAAACAGTACGCGCTAAATCAAAAAATACCGATCTAATAACATGGCAAGAGCATTTAGAATGGTTTAGTGAAAAATTACTACAAAACAAGTCAAGGATTTTTATTTACTTCAATCATATTCATGCTGTTGCTAATTTAAGATTAGATTTAATCGATAAAGAATATAAAATTAGTTATTTAGTTGATAATGCCTACAGAGGGAGAGGTTTTGGTGATTCGATAATTAAGGACACGATAGAAAAAAGTCAAATAAACCTGTTAGCTGAAGTGAAAATCGAGAATGACGCATCCAACAGAATATTTAAAAAAAATGGGTTTAATTTAGTTGGGTCGCACAATAAAATAAATACTTGGTATTATGAAAAGTAAAGAAGGTGTTTATATAATTGCTGAACTTTCGGCCAACCATAATGGTAGTATAGAAACAGCCATTGAAACCATAAAAGCAGCAAAAAGGGCAGGTGCAGATGCTATAAAGTTTCAAACATATACTGCCGATACCATCACTATTAATTGTGATAAACCCGACTTTATTATTCAAGGAACTATTTGGGAGGGGCGAAATCTTTACAAATTATATCAGGAAGCGTATACTCCTTGGGAATGGCATGAGACTTTATTTAAAGTTGCAGAGGAGGAAGGTTTAGAGTGTTTCTCATCCCCCTTTGATAAAACAGCGGTTGACTTCTTGGAAACTTTAAATTGTCCTATATATAAAATAGCATCCTTCGAAATCACTGATATTCCTTTGATAGAATATGTTGCGTCGAAAGGGAAACCCATGATAATATCAACGGGTATTGCTACCTTAGAGGATGTTGAATTAGCGGTTGATACCTGTAGAAAAGTAGGGAACAATCAAATCACTTTGTTAAAGTGTACATCAAGCTATCCAGCTCCTATAGAAGAAGCAAACATGGCAATGATTCCAGAATTGGCTAGTCGGTTTAACGTAATGTCAGGTTTATCTGACCATACAATTGGAAGCACCGTTCCCGTAGTCGCCACAGCGCTTGGAGCTAAAGTAATTGAGAAACATTTTATTTTAGATAGAAGCATTGGAGGCCCAGATGCGACGTTTTCCATGAACGAAAAAGAATTCACCGAAATGGTAAAATCTGTTAGAGTAGCAGAGAAGGCTATAGGTGTTGTTGATTACGAATTAACGCCGAAACAGGTAGACGGCAGAAGATTTTGCAGATCTCTTTATGTGGTAAAAGACATTAAAAAAGGGGAAGTTATCACAGAGGAACATGTGAGAAGTATTCGTCCTGGTTTCGGCAGTCATCCGAAAGAACTGAAGAATATTATTGGTCGAATTGCAGACAAAAGTTACTCGAAAGGGGATAGGTTTATTTAACAATTAAAAAGAGTCATATGAAATTATTTTCAAACAATTCAACTTTTATCATTGCAGAAGTTGGTCAAAACCATCAAGGGAATCTTGATTTAGCTAGAGAGTATATTAAAGTATTTGCTTCTGAAGGAGCAAATGCTGTTAAATTCCAAACTAGAAATAATAAATTTTTATTTTCTGAAGATGCCTATTTAGCTTCATATGAAAGTGAAAATGCATTTGCCAACAGCTATGGAGAACATAGAGAGGCTTTGGAGTTGAAACCAGAATGGTTGCCAATTTTGAAAGATGATTGTAATAAATTTGGTGTAAAGTTTATGTCTACACCTTTCGATGAACCAAGTTTAGATTTATTAAATGAGATAGATGTGGACATTTTAAAAATAGCTTCATTTGATTTAGGTAACCTTCCGTTTATAAATCGGCTTTCAAAACTCGGCAAGCCCATAGTAATAAGTGTTGGTGGTGGTAAAATTGGCCAGATTAGAGCAAGTGTTAATATATTAAAGGAATATGGGAATGAACTTGCAATTTTACATTGTGTATCAGAATATCCTTGTGAATTTAATCGTTTGGGCTTAGATAATATAGAAGTGCTAAAAAAAGAGTTTCCAGATATCGTAATAGGATCTTCTGATCATTTTAATGGAACTTTATCTGGGCCAATTGCTTATATGAAGGGTGCCAGAGTATTTGAAAAACATGTGACTTTAAATCGATCTTGGAAGGGCACAGATCATAGCTTTGCACTTGAAAGAGAAGGATTCAGAAAATTTGTAAGAGATATAAAAAGAGTTTCCGGAATGATGACTCCAAAATCAGAGGATGAACTAGGTAGCGAAAGGGTTTTCGCTAAACTTGGTAAGTCTCTTATTGCTATGGAGGATATAAATATTGACGACACTTTCACACTTTATAACCTATCTGGAAGAATTTTTAGTAAACAGTATACTCCAGTAAGAGATTCTAATTTATTTATTGGAAAAAAATCTTTAAGAAAAATTAATAAAGGTGAGCCAATTTTCATAACGGATATATTATAGTATGAATAAATTATTGAATTTTCAAAATGTCAAATTAGTAATTTTCGATTTCGATGGTGTTTTTACAGACAACAAAGTAATTACATCTGAAAATGGGAATGAGTCGGTAATTTGCTGGAGAAGTGACGGTATTGGATTGTCTAGAATTGTAAAACTAGGAGTAAAAGTGGCAATAGTATCTACCGAGTCAAATGCTGTTGTTAGTGTAAGAGCTTCAAAATTAAAAATTCCTTGTTTTCAAAATGTAGAAAACAAGGCTATAATTGTTGATGAAATTTGTGATAAATGGAAAGTTGATTTAAAGAAAACGATGTTTGTTGGTAATGATATAAATGATATACCAGCACTTGAAAAAGTAGGGTTTCCTGTAGGCGTGGCCGACTCTTATCCCGAAATTTATCCGCACATTATTTATAAAACTAAGAAAAATGGCGGATACGGGGCTGTTCGTGAAATTTGTGATTTGCTATATAATTCAGTAAATATTTAACATGCAAATGAATAAAAATTATAAATCTTTTTTTGATGTTTCCAATGAGGTAGTAATAATAACAGGCGTCAATGGGCAACTAGGAAGTTCATATGCTAGAGCATTTTTGGAATTGGGAGCTAGAGTTGTTGGACTCGATATTTTTGAAAGCGAAAATTCGACTTTACTTGGGTTAGATTACGCGGAAAGTTATATTTTTTGTAATGGAGATGTTACAAATAAAAATTCGCTACTAAATGCTTTAGTAAAAACAGAATTAAATTTTGGGACACCTACAGTTCTTATAAATAATGCCGCTATTGATTCCCCACCATCAAGTCCACCAGAAGAGAATGGGCCATTTGAAGAATATCCTGAATCATCCTGGGATAAAGTTATGGATGTCAATCTTAAAGGCGTTTATTTGTGTTGTCAAGTTTTTGGAGGCTCAATGGCGAAAGCTAATAAAGGTTCTATAATAAATATATCTTCAATATATGGCGTACTTTCTCCGGATCAAAAAATATATAAGTATAGGCGAGATAGAGGAGAAGTTTTTTTTAAGCCAGTTGCTTATTCTGCTTCAAAGTCTGGTATATTAAATCTTACACGATACTTATCAGTTTATTGGGCGAATAAAAATGTTCGAGTTAATACATTAACCATTGCAGGTGTCTTTAATAACCAAGAAAATGAGTTTATTGATTCATACTGTGAAAGAATTCCTATTGGTAGAATGGCACATTTAGGAGAATACAATGGGGCATTAATTTATTTAGCTAGTCAATCAGCGTCTTACATGACAGGTTCAAATTTAATTCTAGATGGAGGCTGGACTGCAATATGATAAATAGAAATAATCTTCCAATAATTGGAAATTGGATTAATGGAATAGAAAAATTTAATTCCAATGGTATTTTAATTGAAAAATTTGATCCTAATAATGGAGAACTACTATGTTTTATTGAAGATACTTCTCAAAGTGAAGTGGAATATGCAATTGAAATAGCACAAAAAGGATTCAAATTATGGTCATCATTCACACCATTAAAACGTGGTCAAATTTTAGGGAACATTGTCCTTGAAATGAAAAATCATTTGAATGAATTTGCCGAATGTGTGGCTTTGGAAACTGGAAAACCTATACAAGATGCTACAGGGGAAGTTAATGCAGCTATTTTACAAGGTGAATTTTTTGCAGGTGAGGGTATGAGGTTATACGGGAAGTCACTAACATCAGGTATGCCAGGAAAATATACACATTCTATTAGGCAACCTCATGGAGTAACTGGTTTAATTGTTCCTGCCAATACGCCTATTGCAAATATAGCGTGGAAAACATTTCCTTCACTGATTTGTGGAAATTCGGTTATACTAAAAGCGTCTGAAGATTCACCAAAGATTGCTATTTTGTTTGCTCAAATTACCAAAAGAGCAGGTTTGCCGGATGGAATTTTTAATGTCATTCAAGGTAGCGGCAAAGGTGCCGGTACATACTTAGTAAAAGATAAAAGAGTAGCATTAATAAGTTTTACAGGTTCAACAAATGTTGGCAGGATAATTGCGGAAGAAGCAGGAAAAAGATTAGCACGTGTTTCACTTGAGCTAGGCGGAAAAAATCCATTTATCGTTTCAGATGATGCCGATATAGAACAAGCAGTACACTGGGCTACACTTTCAGCATTTAGCAATGCAGGTCAAAGATGTGCAGCTGGTAGTCGAATTTTAGTATTTAAAAATATTTATGAATCTTTTAAAGAACAATTCGTAAATAAAACCAAACAGTTGAAATTAGGAATTGACGCTGGTTGTGATATCGGACCAATAATCAATAAAAGACAACAACAAAATATACTTGCTGCAATTGAACTTGCAAAACAAGAAGGTGGTAAAATTTTGTGTGGTGGCGTTTCACCAAACGCTGATATGCTAAAAAATGGATACTATATAGAACCTACGATAATCGAAGGTTTAGAAAGGACAGCAACATTGTCAGTCAATGAAATTTTTGGTCCTGTTGCAACTTTACATATTGTCGAAAATCTAGAAGATGCGTTAGATTTTTCAAATTCAAGTGAATATGGGTTAACTGCTGCAATACATACTCAAAATGTTGATCGTGCAATGTGGTTTGCACAGAGAATAAAGGCAGGAGTTGTCAACATAAATATTGGAACTTTTGGAAGTGAGCCTCATATGCCATTTGGAGGATTTGGATCATCGAGTAATGGAACTAGAGAGCCAGGTACAGAAGCTCTTGATGTGTATTCTGAATTAAAATGTATTTCCTTTTTAGTTAGAGAAAAAAATATTGATTTA
>Ga0172372_10008575_pt1 | contig 13453 bp, 9 predicted proteins | sample LakKiv5m_2_FD_114544 | JGI IMG/M metagenome (GOLD analysis project Ga0172372, IMG submission 114544) | Freshwater microbial communities from Kabuno Bay, South-Kivu, Congo - kab_092012_9.5m | ecosystem: Environmental > Aquatic > Freshwater > Lake | place: Democratic Republic of the Congo...
CGCCCACGACATCGCCCACGACATCGCCCACGACATCGCCCACGACATCGCCCGAAACGGGCGGTACCGAGCACTTCAAGCAGGCTGTCGAGGGTTCCACCTTCGAGATCGAACTGGTGCCGTTCAAGGCACCGGGCGGCGGCACGTTGTTCGTTTCGACGACGGAGATTCCGTGGGAACTCTTCGACGTCTTTGTGTACGGCTCCGACAAGGCCGAGGGAAAGTCGAACGACAAGGCCGACGCGGTGACCAAGCCCACCAAGCCGTACATCGGGATGGATCGCGAGTTCGGTCACGTGGGATTCCCCGTGATCTCCCCGAGCTACCTCAGCTGCGTGCAGTTTTGCGAGTGGCTGTCGGCCAAGACCGGCCGCACCTATCGCCTGCCGACCGGTGACGAGTGGAAGGCGATGTGCGAACAGTCGGGGATCGACCCGAGAGACTGCGGTGACTACGCGTGGGTGAAGGAGAACGCCGGCGAGAAGACGCACAAGCTTGCGTCGAAGAAGGCGGATCTCCTCGGCTGCTACGACCTGTTCGGCAACGCCTGCGAGTGGGTGAACACGGGCGAAAAACTCGGCGCCGTGGCCGGCGGCTCGTACCTCGACGCGATGGCCGACCTCGGCTGCGGTGTCTTCGAGCCGTGCAAGCCCGTCGAGTGGAACGAGATCGATCCGCAGTTCCCGAAGAGCAAGTGGTGGTACTCGAGCGGAGGCTTCGTCGGCTTCCGCGTCGTCTGCGAGAAGAAGTGATCCCTACTGGCGCTCCGCGCCAGACCCGTGCGGCGCCCGGCGCCGAGAGGAACGAGCCATGACCTTCGACCGTCGCGCCTTCGTCGCAGCCGCAGCAGCCTCGCCGATCATCCTCGGTGCCTCGCGCGCCTTCGCCCACCTCGGGCAGGAGCCCGTCCTCAAGATCGCGGTGATCGGTTGCGGCGGACGCGGCACTGGCGCGATGTTCAACGCGATCAACGCGGGCAAGACCTCCGGCGCCAAGATCGAGGTCGTCGCGCTCGGCGATCTCTTCCCGGAGCGCGTGACCAGCGCGAACAACGCGCTCACCGAGAACGGCATGACCGCGGTGTCGAGCGACCGTCTCTTCAGCGGATTCGACGCCTACAAGAAGGTGTGCGCGACCGACGCTGACATCGTGATCCTCGCGACGCCGCCCGGCTTCCGCCCGATCCACTTCAAGGAAGCGACGAAGGCAGGCAAGCACGTCTTCGCGGAGAAGCCGGTCGCGGTCGACGGACCGGGCGTCCGCAGCTTCATCGAGTCGGCCGCCGAGAGTCGCTCGAAGAAGCTGAAGATGGTCGCCGGCACACAGCGTCGCCACGAGGGCTGCTACATCGAGGCGATCGATCGCATCCAGAAGGGCGACATCGGCCGCGTGATGGCGGGCCGCGTCTACTGGAACATGGGCAGCCTCTGGAACGTCGACCCGCAGGCCGATCGCACCGAGGTCGAGAATCAGGTGCGCAACTGGCTCTACCACTCGTGGCTCTCGGGCGACCACATCGTCGAGCAGCACGTGCACCAGCTCGACGTGATGCAGTGGGTGATGGGCGCCGATCCGATCCTCGTGCGCGGCGTCGGCGGCCGTCAGGTCCGCACCGACGAGCGCTTCGGCCACATCTTCGACCACTTCGGGCTCGAGTTCCTGTACCCGGGCGATCGCTTCGTCTTCTCGATGTGCCGCCAGCAGGACGGTACCGACGGCAAGGTCGAGGAGATCTTCCACGGCACCGAGGGCACTGCCACGATGCGCTCGGGCTACGCCGAGCTCACCGGTGCGAACGCGTGGAAGTTCGGCGGAAAGCAGCGCGATCCGTACACGCAGGAGCACATCGATCTGCAGACGGCGATCCTGAAGGACCAGCCGCTCAACGAGGCCGAGCAGGTGGCGAAGAGCACGCTCTGCGCCATCATGGGTCGCATGGCGGCCTACACCGGTCGTGACGTCACCTGGGAACAGGCGATGAACTCGACCGAAGTGCTGATGCCGGACGCCGTCGAGTTCGGGCCGCGTCCGCAGGCGCCTGTTGCGGTGCCGGGTCGGACGAAGCTGCAGTGATCGCGATGTCTCGATCGAGCGCGTGAGCGGAGTGGCGAAGAGTTCGCCGGATCGTGCGCGTCCGCGTCAGCGCTTCCAGGCGCCGTGGTAGGTCACGCGCGTGGCGACTTCGCTGTCTGCGCTGCTGCGCTCGATGCGCGCGCCGTACTCGGGAAAACGCGCGAGGATCGCGTCGACCTCCGCGTCGAGCTTCGTCAGCGCCAGCGCCGTTCCGAGCGCATCGACCGCCGCATCGAGCGGGCCGATCACGGTCGCGCGCGCCGCATCGGTCGCGCCGAGGCCCGTGCGGGGGTCGACGATGTGGGCGTAGCGAACGCCGCCGATCTCGACCGACTGCTCGGTCGCGCCAGACGTCGACACCGCGCAGCGCGCGACGACGATCCGCTCGGGCCTCGACGCGCTCTCAACATCCACCTTCCACCCCGGCGCGCCACGTGGTGGATCACCGACGGCGATGTCGCCCGCGACCGCGACGATCGCACGCGGGCAGCCATTCGCGCGCAGCGTCTCGAGCGCGGCGATTGCGCCGAAACCCTTGCCGATGCCGCCAAAATCAAGAAGAACATCGTTGGCGCCGCGGTTCACGCGGACGCCCTCGATCTCGCCCTCGATCTCGCCCTCGATCTCGCCTTCGATTTTGACGCGCGACCAGCCGCAGCGCGCGCGCGCGGCGGCGAGCGTGGCTGCGTCGGGGAGTGCGCCCGACGTGCGCGACGCGCGCCACAACGCCACAAGCGGACCGACGGTCGGATCGAAGCGACCTTCGGTGAGGCGCGCGACCTCGAGGCCTCGTGCAAGGACACGCGCGAAGTCGGGCGCGACCTCGGCATCCACGGCGTCCGAACGGTTGAACGCCGTGAGATCGCTCGTCTCCTTCCAGTCCGACAGCATCCGATCGAGTCGCTCGAGCTCCTCAAGTGCTGCGCGGGCGGCAACCTTCGCGAGCGCCGGATCCTCGGCATCGATTGTGATCGTCACCGATGCGCCCATCGCCATGCCGACGAAGTACTCGCGATTGGCGCGCGAGCCGTCGTTAGCTACAGGGAGTGCAAGCGGATTGTCGGCGAAGCGTGCGTAGCCGCGCCAAGCGACCACTCCGAACGCGAGCATCAACGCGATCCGGAGCGGAGTGATCTTGCGTTTGCCTCGGCGCACGGTGCAGGCGGGAGCCTACCGCGCGGTCTCGTTCGACGTTTCTGCGGGGGTGGAACCGGCGGCGGAAGCCTTCTTCGTCAGCCACCACGGCTTTCCGATGTGGCAGCCGCGCGTCGGGTTCTTCTCGAGGTAGTCCTGGTGGTAGGTCTCGGCGGAGTAGAACGTCTTTGCGGGCTCGATCTCGGTGACTATCTTGCGGCCGTTGACGCTGCCGTTGAAACTCGCAAGCGCGCCGAGTTCGGCGACGTACCTGCGCGCCTCGGCCTCCTGATCGGCGCCCACGGTGTAGAGACCCGATCGGTACTGCGTGCCGTAGTCGGGGCCCTGGCGGTTGAGTTGCGTCGGATCGTGCATCTCGAAGAAGCCCTCGAGAAGCTGGCGGTACGTGATGCGGGTCGGGTCGAACACGACCTTCACCACCTCCGCGTGGCCCTTGAAGCCGGCCGGTCGTGATGCGAAGGGCACCTCGTCCTGCGTGCAGACCTCCTTGTAGGTCGGGTTGTCGGTCGTTCCCTGCATGTAGCCGCTTTCGGCGGTGATCACGCCGGGGGCCTGCTGGAAGTAGTGCTCGATGCCCCAGAAGCAGCCGCCGCCGAAGTAGGCGGTCTCGGTCTTCAGCGGCTGCGACTCGGGCGGGAGCGGCGTGCCCTTCTCATGGAAGACGAGCGCGGCGCCGTTCAGGCAGAAGCGGAGGCCCGTCGGTCGCGGACCGTCGTCGAAGACGTGACCAAGATGCGCGTTGCAGCGCGCGCAGTTGATCTCGACGCGCTCCATGCCGTGCGAGTTGTCCTCGCGGGCCGACACATGCGCGATGTCGAACGGTTGGAAGAAACTCGGCCACCCGGTGCCCGAGTTGAACTTGTGCGCGCTTGAGAAGAGCGGTAGGCCGCAGACAACGCAGCAGTACGTGCCGTCCTTCTTGTTGTCGAGGAGCGTGCCGCAGAAGGCCGGCTCGGTGCCCGCGTTCTGCGTGATGCGGAAGGCCTCGGGCGAGAGCTTCTTCGCCAGTTCGGCGACCTTCTCGCGCGAGTAGGGGGTGACGTCGTAGCCGGAGCGGGAGTAGGTCGGTTGTGCGTTGGGCTTCACGGCGGTGTCCTGTTCGTCGGTCGTCTGGTCCGTCGCGGTCGTCTGATCTCGCGTGTCTCCCGTGTCTCCCGTAACTCTTGTCGCGTTTGAAGCCTCTCTGGCGGAGGCCCCCGGCGACGTCTGCACGGCGTCCGGCACCGTGCGTTCTTCGGAGCCGAACGGCGCGGCGACGAGTCCCGTGAGTCCGACGGCGAGCAGGGGTACGGCGATGAGCGTGGCGATGAACATGGCAGTGAGTGTTCGCATGGGGCCATTCGTATGGAGAAGTCCTCGAACCGGTTCGGACGCACAGCGGAGGCGATGCTTCGCCATCCTCGCGCGCCGGATGCAATGGGCCCGGTGGGAATCGAACCCACACGCCTTGCGGCCGCAGATTTTAAGTCCGCTGCGTCTGCCTGTTTCGCCACGGGCCCGCGGAGATCGTACCCGCACGGGTCGGCGCGCTGCTCGGTCGAAGCTCGCGCCTGAAGATCGCGCGGGTGGCGTTCTCCGGGTGGTCTTCCGTTTGTCGCTTTACGCGTGCGGCTTCTCGAGGTGACCGCCGAAGGCGAAGCGCTGCGCGCTCATCACCTTGTTGGTGTAGTCGGCGTTGCCGCGCGAGGCGAAGCGCCCGAAGAGCGCCGCCGCGAGTACGGGCGCCGGAACACCTTCGTCGTTCGCGGCCGAAAGCGTCCATCGGCCCTCGCCCGAATCGCTGACCCGACCGCTGAACTGCGTGAGCGTCTGGTCCTTCGCCATCGCCTGTGCGGTCAGGTCGAGGAGCCACGAGCCGACCACGCTGCCGCGACGCCAGAGTTCGGTAATCGCGGCGAGATCAAAGTCGTACTGGTAGTGCTCGGGGTTCCTTAGCGGCGTCGTTTCGGCGTCGTGCTCCTGCGACTGCTTGCCGAGGTTCGCATGACGCAGGATGCCGAGGCCCTCCGCGTACGCGGCCATCAGGCCGTACTCGATCCCGTTGTGGACCATCTTCACGAAGTGACCGGCGCCCGACGGCCCGCAGTGCAGATAGCCCGACTCGGCGGTGCCGAGCTTGGCGCCATCGGGGTTGCGGCTGATGTCGCCGAGCCCGGGCGCCAGCGTGCGGAAGACTCCGTCGAGTCGTCCGACGGCAGCGCCGTCGCCACCGATCATCTGGCAGTAGCCGCGCTCAAGGCCCCACACGCCGCCCGACACGCCGACATCGACGTAGTGCAGGCCCTTTGCGGCGAGTTCCTTCGCGCGACGGATGTCGTCGATGTAGTGGCTGTTGCCGCCATCGATCACGCAGTCGTCCTTCGCGAGGTGCTTCACCAGTTCGGCGATGGTGCCGTCGACGAACGCGACCGGCAGCATCATCCAGACGTGACGCGGCCCGGAGAGTTTTGCGCAGAGATCCGCGAGGCTCGACGACGGCGTCGCGCCCTCGGCAGCGAGGTCGGACACGGCCTTCGCGTTCACATCGAACACGACAACCGTGTGCCCTCCCTTGAGAAGACGGCGAACCATGTTTGCGCCCATGCGCCCGAGACCGATCATTCCGATCTGCATGGCGCGGACTGTAGTGGATCTGCGTGGCGGCGTGCGGAGCCTGGCGCGAGGACGGGCCGTCTGGTGCGAAGACCCCACGCAGCGCCCCGGGCGTGCTCGATGCACACGCGCGTGCGCGTACCGTTCCGATCCGTGCTGCGTGACCTCACGCCCTACGGCAGTGTCGCGAGCAGGATCGGCGCAAGCCAGCGCGCGAAGGCGTCCTTCGCGAGGCGACCGTCGGGCCGCAGTTCGCGGCCATCGCGCAGGAAGAGCGTGCCCTCGATGTCGGAGGCATCCATCGTCTCAAGCGGGTTGGCGACGATACCCGCGAGGTCCTTGCGCTCGAGTTTCGCGAGCGCCGACGCGCGCAGTTGCTCGGCGGGCTCGAGCGCGAACCCGAACGTCCGCGATCCGGATTTCCGCAGTCCACGGGTGGTTGCCAGCAGATCGGGAACCGTGTCGAGCTCGATCGTGAGCGCGGGCCGATCGTCCTCGAGCCCGCCCGCACGGCGCAGTTTGCCGCGCGAGGTGTGCCGAGGTCGGTAGTCCGCGACCGCCGCAGCCATCACCACGAGGTCGGCGGCGGGGAGCTCGCGGCGGAGGAGCGCCTCGAGGTCTTGTGAGGTGCGGAACGGGAGGACCGCGATGTCGTCGCGTTTCGGAGGCTCGACCCGAATCGGGCCGAGCGCAAGCCGAACGGAGGCCCCAGCGTCCGCGAACGCGTGTGCCAGGGCGACGCCCATTCTTCCGGAGGAACGGTTGCCAACGAACCGGACATCGTCGATCGGCTCCTCGGTCGGACCGGCGGTCACAAGCACACGGACGGGCGCTTGCACGCTGGCCTGGGGAGAATCGTGGCGGGTGGTCTCGGGCATTGGTCGGGGCGCGGGGCGCCTGCGGGCGCACGTGTGGTGGTGTTGGTCGTCGTCGTTGTCGTTGTTGTTGTCGTCGTCGTCGTCGTCGTTGAAGGGTGGGACTGGTCCAACTGCCGGGTTCCGCGTGTCTCTTGGTGCGGAGTGGGACGGTCCCGGGGCGGGCGTCCGTTCGCCCGCCGTCACCCTCGGCAGAAGGGCGACCGAAACTCTGGGCCCGGCGATGGTTGCGGCGCCCTCCCCAAACGGCGATACTACGAAACTCTCCCCGGCGATGGCGGGGAGGCTTTTCCCGGAGATCCGAATTTGGCACGCAGAAGCAAGAAGAAGATCGGCGAGATCCTGATCGAGCATGGATCGGCCAACCAAGACGAGGTCGTCGCGGCGATCTCGGCCGCGAAGGACTCCGGCAAGCGCGTTGGCGAGGTTCTCGTCGAGCAGGGCACGTGCACCGAGGTGCAGGTGGCGAAGGCGCTGGCCGAGCAGTTCGGCGTCGAGTTCGTCGACCTGACGAAGGCCGAGGCCGCGACGAAAATCGACCGGAGCCTCCTCAAGGACGACCTCCAGAAGAAGTTCACGATGGTCCCGATGCGCAAGGAGAAGAATGCGCTTCTGCTCCTCGTGCACGATCCGCTCGACCTCGCGGCGATCGACGCGATTGGTATGACCGCGGGCAAGACCGATGTCGGTGGCGTCGCGTCACGCACGCAACTGGCCGAGTACATCTCGGGTGCAACGGCCGGCCCGAACTTCGACACGCAACTGGTCACAAGTTCGATCGACAGATCCCGCGACCTCTCGAAGGATGCGTCACGCGACGCCTCGCGCGACAGTTCCCTCGACTCAGACGCCGGCGTCAACGAATCCGGCATCGTGCGTCTCGTCGATCGACTGATCGTCGAAGCGGTCACCGGGCGGGCAAGCGACATCCACGTCGAGCCCTACAAGGACGAGGTGATTCTTCGGTACCGTATCGACGGCGTCTGCATCATCCGTGATCGCATTCCGAAGAAGATGCAGAACCAGTTGCTCGCGCGCCTCAAACTGATGGCGGGCGTGAACATCTCCGAGCGACGCGTGCCGCAGGACGGCCGCATCAAGATGACGATCGAGGGAACGACCGTCGACTTCCGTGTCTCGTCCTGCCCGGCCGTGCACGGCGAGAGCGTCGTCCTTCGTATTCTTCGCCCAGACAGCGCGCGTCTTGGTCTTGAGAAACTCGGCTTCCAACGCGACAACCTTGAGGCCTTCAACCGCATCATCCGTCGCCCGAACGGCATCTTCCTCGTGACCGGCCCGACCGGCTCGGGTAAGACAACCACGCTCTATTCGGCGCTCAACGACCTCAACACGCCCGACCGCAAGATCATCACCGCCGAGGACCCGGTCGAGTACGCCTTCAAGGGCATCAACCAGGTCCAGGTGCGCGAGTCAATCGGCCTGACGTTCTCCGCGATCCTCAAGTCGATGCTGCGTCAGGCGCCGAATATCATCCTCGTCGGCGAAATCCGCGATCGCGAAGTCGCCGACATCGCGATCCAGGCGGCGCTCACCGGCCACATGGTGTTCTCGACGCTGCACACGAACGACGCACCGAGCGCCATCACCCGTCTCATCGACATGGGTGTCAAGCCCTTCCTTGTGGCGAGTTCAATCCAGGCGGTGATGGGCCAGCGCCTCGTGCGCATCCTCTGCGAGAAATGCAAGCAGCCCGAGGACGCGCCCGACCGCAAGGTGCTCCGGCTCGTCGGCATCAACGACGAGGAACTCGCAAACGGCCGCATGATGAAGCCCGTCGGCTGCGAAGCGTGCGGCGGCACGGGTTACCGCGGCCGACGCGCGATCTTCGAAATGATGACGATGAACTCCGAGATCCGCGACCTCGCGTTCAATCGCTCAAGCATCTCGAAGCTCCGCAACGCCGCCATTCGCGGCGGCATGCGCAGCCTCGTCGAGGACGGCAAGATCAAGATCCTCCGCGGCGAGACGACCGCAAGTGAGATCGCGAACTTCGCGCAGATCGAGGGCTTCGACCCGACGGAGATCGGCCACAGCTGATCGGAACCCTATCGACAGGTTTGCCGGCGCATGGCGCCGGAAGAGAGGTACTGACACATGTCCGCGATGCAGATTGACCGCCTCCTCGACACGATCGTCAAGCAGGGCGCGTCCGACCTTCACATCTCGGTCGGCCGACCGCCGACCATTCGCCTTCACGGCAAGCTCCGCAGCCTCGCCACCAAGGTGGTCGACTCGGACGACGCGATGGCGCTCATGAAGTCCATCACGCCGGAGAGAAACCAGCAAGAACTCGCTGAGCACGGCGGTACCGACTATGGCTTCGCCTTCGGTGACGCCGCCCGCTTCCGCGCCTCGGTGTTCCGCCAGCGCGGCGACATCTCGATGGTGCTCCGTCTCATCCCGAACACGCTGCTCACGTTCGAGCAGATCGGTCTTCCGAAGATCGTCGAGGAACTCTCGCGCCGTCCGCGCGGTCTCTTCCTCGTCACCGGGCCGACCGGCTCGGGCAAGTCGACCACGCTCGCCTCGATGGTCAACTGGATCAACGAGTTGTACGACCGTCACATCGTGACCATCGAAGACCCGATCGAGTACTACCACTATCACAAGAAGTCGGTCGTCAACCAGCGTGAAGTCGGTAAGGACGTGCCCACGTTCTCCGAGGCGCTCCGCCGCGTGCTTCGCTCCGACCCGGACGTGATCCTCGTCGGCGAAATGCGCGACCTCGAGACGATCGAGTCGGCGATCCGCGCTGCCGAAACCGGCCACCTCGTGTTCGCCACCCTGCACACCTCAGGCGCTGCCAGCACGATCAACCGCATCATCGACGCGTTCCCGGTGACCCAGCAGGAGCAGGTGCGCGTCCAGTTGTCCACCTCGCTCATCGCCGTGCTCTCGCAGCAACTGTGCGCACGCGCCGATAAGCCGGGCCGCGTGGCGGCCTACGAGTTCCTCGTGGTTACCCCTGCGATCTCAAACCTGATCCGCGAGAACAAGACCTTCCGCATCGACTCGGCCATTCAGACCGGCAAGAAGTTCGGCATGCAACTCCTCGACGACCACCTGTGGCGGCTCTACACCGAGGGCAAGGTTAGCGCGGAGGAGGTCATCGACAAGTGCAAGAACCCGGGCGACCTGAAGGACAAGATCCACCGCGCCGGCGGCACCATCGGCCGGGCGGAACTGGACCAGGATCACCAGGTCTGAGGCGAGAGATTCGCTGGTCCTTGGCGGTTTCGGGCCAGCGCCCGACGGCCGGGATCGGCGAGACGAGTGGGATCGGCGTGTCGGTCGAATCGGCCTTTGGAGGCGATCGGCCGTGCACACCAATCCAAGTGTCCCGAACAGAGACCCCCGTTCTGCCGCGATGACGGGGGGTGCGCGTGCCGTATAGCACCACTATGGAGTCTGCCCGGCTGTTCGGCGGAGTCCATCGACTGCAGGAAGCAGCGCACGAAGCACTGACGCGGCAGACTGGACGAACACGAGATGTCGATTGTGTCCCCGGAACTCGAGAAGGCCGTTGGATCCCTGAAGGGCTCCCGCATCGGACGAATCCTGCGGAAGTTCTCCGCGGCAGGGCAGTTCGGGAAGTTCAACCAGATCACCCCCGAGGTCATCGAGGAGTTGGTCGCGTTCCAGCAGACCACCGAGGGCAAGGGACGGCTGCTTGGCCAACTGCTCAAGGAGAAGGGGCTGATCGACGAGACGGGCATCCAGAAGGCGCTCGCCGCCCAGAAGGGCTTTGCCTTCGTGGATCTCGATGGGTTCGAACCGACCCCCGACGCGATCAAGTCGGTCGACCGCCGTATGCCGCGGCAGTTCAGTTTCATGCCGCTTGAGTTTCATGCGAGCGCGAAGGCGATCACGGTCGCCGTGTTCGACCCGAAAAACATCTACGTCACCGAGAATCTGCAGCAGTTAGGGACACTGCGCCGCGTCAACGTCGTCGTCGCCGAGGAGGCGCAGGTCAAGGCGATGCTTGATCGCCACTACCCGCCCGATCAGGCGCGGACGGTTGACTCAAGCCTCGATGTCGACAAGGGCTTCAGCGACGAGCGCTTCAAGGGCCGCGGCGCGTCGCTTGACGACGATACCGCCGCGCTCTCCGACGCCGCCAACGACAACGCAGTCGTGCAACTGGTGCAGAAACTCCTCTTGGTTGCAATCGAGGACAAGGCGTCCGACATCCACATGGAGCCGTTTGAGGACGAGTTCAAGGTGCGCTACCGCATCGACGGCGTGCTGTACGAGATGATCCCCGTGCAGAAGTCGCTGGCGACGGCGCTCGTTTCGCGCGTGAAGGTCATGTCGAAGCTCGATATCGCCGAGCGCCGTCTTCCTCAGGACGGTCGTATCGAACTTTCGATGCCGAGCGGCCCGATCGACCTTCGCGTCGCCGTGCTTCCGACGATGTTCGGCGAGTCGGTGGTCATGCGTATTCTCGACCGTTCGAACGTGCAGTTGTCGCTCGACAAGGTGGGCCTCGGCCCGGTCGAGCTCGAGCGCGTGCGCAACATCATCAACAAGCCGAACGGCATTGTCGTTGTCACCGGTCCGACCGGCTCCGGCAAGACCACCACGCTGTATGCGGCGCTCAACGAGTTGAATGACCCGGGCGTCAAGATCCTCACCGCCGAAGACCCGGTCGAGTACGACGTTGCCGGCCTCATGCAGTGCCAGGTCAACCTCGATCAGGAACTCACCTTCGCGCGGCTCCTGCGCAGCTTCCTTCGTCAGGACCCGGACATCATCCTCGTCGGCGAAATCCGCGACCTCGAGACCGCACAGATCGCGATCCAGGCGTCGCTGACCGGCCACCTCGTGCTCACGACCCTCCACACGAACGACGCGCCGAGCACGATCCTGCGTCTCGTCGACCTTGGGGTTGAGACCTTCCTTCTCACCGCAACCATCGAGGCGATCGTCGCGCAGCGACTCGTGCGCACGGTGTGCTCCGATTGCAAGGAGACGTTCACGCCGACGGAGGAGATGCTGATGGAGCTCGCGCTCCGTCCGGCCGACGTCGAGGGCAAGGAGTTCGTCCGCGGTTCGCGCCGGAAGAACGGTCGCCTTTGCGAGCGCTGCCGCGGATCGGGCTACAAGGGCCGTATGGGCATCTTCGAGATCATGTCGATGGACGACGATACTCGCGAGCTCATCATGAAGCAGGTCTCGACCAACATCCTTCGCGCCGAGGCTCGCAAGCGCGGCATGAAGACGCTGCGCGAGTCCGGCCTCGAGGCGATCTTCGATGGCCGAACCACGATCGACGAAGTCGTGCGCGAGACAATCACGGAAGAGTGACGAGCATCACGGAAGAGCGCGCGTAGGCGCGCAGGCCACGCGAGAACAAGTTTCCCGAACACCGCCGCGGCAACTGACGCCGCAAATCGACAGACGGAGCACCTATGCCCACCTTTGCCTACGACGCCGTCAACGCAGCCGGAAAGCCGGTCAAGGGAACCATCGACGCGGGAAGCCCGGAAGAGGCGATGAAGCTCGTCCGTGGCCAGGGGCTGTTCCCCTCGGGTATGAAGGAGCAGAAGATTTCTGGCGGCGGCGGTGGCGGAGGCCCCAAGAAGGTGCGCGAGGCGAAGGCGAAGAAGAAGGGTTTCAACCTGACCTTCGGCGGCGTGAGCACGAAGAAACTCACCCTCTTCACCCGCCAGCTGTCGACGCTCCAGGACGCAGGCCTGCCGCTCCTCCGTTCGATCCAGATCCTCGAGAGCCAGCAGAAGCCGAGCGCCCTCAAAAACGTGCTGCAGGGCGTGGCCGAGGAAGTCTCGTCCGGTACCAGCCTCTCCGAGGCGATGGCGAAGTTCCCCAAGGCCTTCGACCGCCTCTACGTGAAGATGGTCGCGGCAGGCGAGGTCGGCGGCGTGCTCGACGTCATCCTCCAGCGTCTCGCGGAGTTCATGGAGAAGGGCCAGCGCCTCAAGCGCCGCATCCTCGGCGCCATGATCTACCCGACGGTCGTCATCTGCATCGCCGTCCTTATCGTCACCGGCATCATGTACTTCGTCATCCCGAAGTTCCAGGAGATCTTCGAGGACTTCGACGTCGAGCTCCCGAAGCTCACGATCTTCATGATCGACGTCTCGAAGTGGGTGGCGGGTACGTCAAGTAAAGATCAGGTCGTGCCGGGCGTGATCTGGATCCTCGTCTCGCCGGTCCTCATCTTCCTGTTCTTCAAGTTGATCCGGAAAACTGGGCCAGGCAGGGCGGCGACCGACTGGCTTGTGCTCAAGATCCCCGTGGTCGGCACGCTCGTGCGAAAGACCGCGATCGCGCGCTTCACCCGCACGCTGGGCACCCTCATCAGCGCGGGTGTGCCAATTCTCGAGGCGATTCTCATTACCCGCGATACCTCGGGTAACTACGTCTTCGAGAAGGCACTCACGAAGGTGCACGACTCGATTCGCGAAGGCGAAACGTTTGCAGCGCCGCTGAAGGCGTCAAAGACCTGCGACTTGATCGTCGTCAACATGATCGACGTCGGTGAGGAGACCGGCGACCTCGACGTGATGCTCATGAAGATCGCCGACAACTACGACGAAGAGGTCGACGTGGCGGTCGCCAGTCTCCTGTCGCTGCTTGAGCCGTTCATGGTCGTCATCCTCGGCGGCATCGTGCTCCTCATCGTGCTTGCGCTGTTCCTTCCGCTCGTCTCGATGATCGAGTCGGTGTCGAACACGTCGAAGAAGTGAGTGGAAGAAGTCCGCGCCAGAAGTACG
>Ga0172372_10008576_pt1 | contig 13453 bp, 9 predicted proteins | sample LakKiv5m_2_FD_114544 | JGI IMG/M metagenome (GOLD analysis project Ga0172372, IMG submission 114544) | Freshwater microbial communities from Kabuno Bay, South-Kivu, Congo - kab_092012_9.5m | ecosystem: Environmental > Aquatic > Freshwater > Lake | place: Democratic Republic of the Congo...
CCTTGGTAGTAGCGAGACCCGTTAAAGACTGCTTTTTCAACTTATCCAATTCCGGCTGAGGGAATACGGGATTGAAGAGCACGTCTGCCATCAAATCAAGCACTTTTCCTTGGTGTTTTTTGAGGGAGGAAACAGAAACTGAAGTTGCAGAAGCACTAAGGCTTGCTCCAATGAAATCAATTTCTTGATCCAGCTGATCTTTGGTTCTATTTTTTGTACCACCCATCATCATTTCCCCAATGAAGGTGCTGAGTCCAGCCTTGTCTCCTTCAAGGATTGGGTCTCTCTCCAACACCAGGGTGAAGGATACACGTGGAAGCTTGGTGTTTTTTACCACAAATACTTTCAATCCATTGGCAAGCGTGAAAGTTTCCGCCTCTCCAATCTTGATTTCAGGAGCTGGGCCAGAGGCTGGCAACTTACTTCGATCTACCTGAGCAAAGGTGATCCCCGTGGCCAGTAGCATAACTAGTATTAATGTAAATTTTTTCATGTCTTTTCGATACGATTAGTCAACGAATTATTCAGATACTGGCTTAGCTGATTTCGGCAAATAGTACAATACCACGCGTCCAGTGAGGTCCATGTAGGTTTTGGCTACCCGCTGAATATCTTCCTTGGTCACCTTCGCATAAGCATCCATCACCTGGTTGACATAGTTGGTATTTCCAAAAATCACCTTCGCTTCTGCCAAGTTCTGAGCAATACCTTCTACGGTGGAATTCCCACTCACAATGTTGTTTTCCATGATGTTTTTCAACTTGGTAAACTCCTCATCGCTGATGCCTTGATCCTGAACCTGCTTGATCAATTTGTCTACTTCGGTCTCTAGATCTTTTGGATCTACGCCCATATTGGAAATACCATACATCAGGAACACGCCTCCATCTTCCAATTCAAGAGGGATTGCTGCTACCACTAAGGCTTTTTGCTGCTTGTCCACTAGTTCCTTAGTCATCAAGGAAGATTTGCCACCAGTCAAGTAGGTAGAAAGCATGGACAAGGCGTAGCTATCTGGGTGATTTCTTGCAGGCAAGTTGTAGGCCTGAATTACGGCAGGAATCTGAATGTTGTCGTAAATGATGTCGCGAACCTCAGCTGTTTTCTTCGGTTCGGTGATTTTAGGGCGGTAAACAGGCTTGGTTCCTTTTGGAATTTCCGAGAAGTACTTTCTCACCATCGCCTCAGTTTTAGCGTAATCTAGGTCACCTGCAATAGTCAAGGTCGCATTGTTTGGCACATAGAAGTCCTTGTAAAACTGCTGGAACTCTTCGATGGTCGCTGCATTCAAGTGGTCCATGGAACCGATTGGAGCCCACTGGTAGGGATGCGTAGTGTAGGCTCTCTTGAGTGTCTCGGGTAGGATGGTGCCGTAAGGCTGGTTTTCGTAACGCTGTCTGCGCTCTTCCTTTACTACTTCTCTTTGCGTTTCCACACCCGTCAAATCTACTTTGGAGTGCAGCATACGCTCACTTTCCATGTACAAGGCTAAATCCAATTCATTGGAAGGAAGCAACTCGTAGTAGTACGTGATGTCGTTGGAAGTGAAGGCATTGAGCGTTCCACCTCGGCTTTGGATGATGTTCATGTATTGACCACGGTCAATATTTTCGGAACCTTCAAACATGAGGTGCTCAAAAAAGTGCGCAAATCCCGTACGCTCAGGATTCTCATTCTTGGAACCTACGTGGTAAAGCACTGAAGTGACCACGATAGGCGTGGTATTGTCCTGGTGCATGATCACATGAAGTCCGTTGTCCAAGGTAAATTCCTTGAATTCGATTTTAGTCTGAGCAGCCAGAGGAAGGATTATCCATCCCAAGAGAAGACTCAACAGAAGATTTTTTTTCATGGTACTAAAGGTTGGTTATAAAAAGGTATTGGATTAAGTACGGAGTTGATCTTGTATTGGTTTAGACAAACATAGGTCCTTTTTTCAGAAAGCGCTACTAGATTGCATTTTTGAAGAATAGTACCCTAATTTTTTATAGATACCCAAATTGTGCCAAAAACAAACCCTGCTTTTAGCCTCCAAATTGGATGGATCTACTCGTAACCTGTTGTAATTCGGACAATTCAATTTGCGAATTCGAACAACTCAATCGGGGTTACCCATTCATCTTTAGGGCTTTAATCGGGTTAAAATTTCCTTCGCCTCATGCCACTTCAATCTAGGACCAAACTGGCTTACGATGCGCGAGCTGGCCATAGAGGCTAGCTTTCCGCTCTCTGCATAAGAATGGCCATTGGTGATGCCATAGAGGAATGCTCCTGCAAACATATCCCCAGCCCCATTGCTGTCGATGGCTGTAGTAGGATAAGGCTCGATGTCGATGAAGGTATCTCCATCGTAGATCATCGCTCCATTTTTTCCCATCGTAATGACAAAATGCTTGGCTGCCTTCTTCATTTCTTCACGCGCTTCGGCCAGGGTGCTTTTGCCTGTATACAACATGGCCTCCTCTTCGTTTGCAAAAAGAAGATCCACACTTGGACCGATCACATCGTCAAAGTTGGCTTTGAAGTACTTCACCATGGCAGGGTCCGAAAAGGTCAATGCAACCTTAGTTCCTGCCGCCTCGGCTACTTTCTTGGCATGGAGCATGGCTTCCTTGCCATTTGGAGAGGTTACTAAGTAGCCTTCGATAAACAAATAGGAGGAGTCTTGGATGGCCGCATCATGCACATCTTGGCTAGAGAAATTTTGCGTGATGCCCAAAAAGGTATTCATCGTTCGCTCCGAATCTTCGGTCACCATCACCAGGCACTTGCCAGTTACACCTTCTTCCAATTGCGCGGGAGCTAGAGCAATATCCACTCCAGAATCAATCAAATCCTGAAGGTAAAAATGCCCCAATTCGTCATTGGCTACACGGAAACAGTAGAAGGATTTGCCTCCAAACTGACTGACAGCCACTACCGAGTTGGCCGCTGATCCACCCGCTTGTTTTTTAGCTTCGGCATGGTGGATGACTTGCATGAGGTGGTTTTGACGCTCCTCATCCACAAGAGTCATGAGGCCTTTCTCTACCCCATTGTCCGCAAAAAACTGGTCGGTCACTTTAAACTCAATGTCTACTAAGGCATTTCCGATGCCAGTTACGTTGTACTTTTTCATTTGCTATTTATTGGAGGTGTATCTGTTTATTTTGGTTTTGTTACCGGAACTAGATCCGGTTATTTCGTTGTTATGTAGAGGGTCTTACCGCTTCGACTAGTCAAAAATTGGGTGTCTTTCAAAGGGTTTTTCACGATCAAAAAGGTAACGGTAGGTGTGATGGGTTTTGTAAATCTCAGCAAGCAATTGCTCACAAACGCGCATCATTTTGGGATTGAAATCTCCAATCCAATTCATCTCGATGGTCTTGTAAGGAAACGAGGGCTTGCCGCTCATCTTGTCGTAACTCAACACAATCGCACTTTCTACGCCCTTGCCCTGATGCTCTGGCACCACGCCAAAGACCAAGCCGAGCATTTTATTGGGTGGAAAAAAGGTCTTGTACCAGAGAAATTTGAGTTTCCCAATCAGATCCATTTTCCCATTTACATGCTTGAAAATCTGGTTGATCTCGGGGATCTGAATAAAAAATCCGACTGGCTCTCCCTTGAAAAAGGCAAAGTAAATCAAGCGCGGATCTAGGATAGGTTTCATCTTGCCAAACATCAGCTGTGCCTCCTTGAGCGCAATGGATTTGCCCATGTGTCGTGCCCAAGCCTTATTATACACGGTCATGAAATACTCGGGCGCTTTTTCCTGGAGTTCTTTGCCCTTGATGAAACGGAAGCTATAATCTTCATTGGCCAGGATCACCTGGGCGCGCTGCACCATTTTTTGATCAAAGCCTACATTTTGAACATCTCGAGCGTAGGTGTATTGCTTGAAGTAAAGCTGAAATCCATAATTCTCAAAAAAGGGCTGGTAGTACCCAAAATTCCAGGGCATGTTGTAGTTGGGCTCTGAAAATCCATCCACTAAGAGTCCCCACCACTTGTCGCGCTCGCCAAAGTTAATCGGCCCATCCATGGCCTCCATGCCTTCGCTTTGGAGCCAGGCTTTGGCTTGATCAAACAGCAGAAAAGCAGCGTCTTGTTTTTCGATGCATTCAAAAAAACCAACGCCGCCTGTAGGTTGCTTTTCCTTCATCTTGGGATTGACAAAGGCTGCAATCCGTCCAATTGTCTTCCCAGATTCATCCTGAAGCAACCAGCGCTTGGCCTTGGCTCCATTTCTAAAAAGTTTGTTGGTCTCCGCATGAAAGAGTCCCTCAATATCCTGATCGATGGGACGAATCCAATTCTTCTCGTTACAGTACAACCGCACAGCCATCTCGATAAATTCGATTTGATGCGCAGAGGTGGTAACTTCGATCAGGGTCATTTAATGGGATTTTGTTGCGAAATTAGTTAAATGGGAAGAAAAAATTAGAAATAGGGTGGAAATAAGCTGTACAATGTACCAAGTACATTATACTTCTTCATTCTTCAATTGGCGTTCAGCGTTCGACAATAGAAAAAAGTAGCAAGTAACTAGTACCAAGTATTCTTAGAAACAAGATTTACGTGGCACGAGTTTCTCATGTTTTACGAATTTCCATGTCAACCTGTCTGTATTCGGCGTTCAGCGTTCGACATTAGCTTAGATCGTATTTCGTAGCTCGTACTTCGTACTTGGTACTCCACTGTATTTCACTTCGTTTAATTCCCCAACTGAAACATCCCAGGGCCTGAAATGCCCAGGGTCCCATCTGGGGTCAAGATTCTAAATTGAGGAACCACCACTCCATTGGAATTTTGCTGCGGCATATAGGACCTAGTTCTTCCTTGTGATGTAGTGGATGGACTGGCCGACCGGTCCAAAGCTTCAGTCTCCCTATCGGCAGGAATTATTTCCTCACGGATCAACTGGCTGTTGATGTCGTAATATTTCCAAGTACCTCTCTTTTTATCCGCAACATAACTGCCAGAACTGGCCACCAAATTGGTACTTGGAAAATAGGTGTACCAGATCCCAGTGCGTTGCCCATTGGCATAGCGCCCTTTCTCCAGACGGTTGCCCTCTTGATCAAAAAAGAAACGCCTCCCGTCCCCTTTTTCCAATTGGCCCGCATCCAACACCAAGCCAGATTTTGTGGTGAATTCACTAATAGCCGTCAAGGACCCCATTAGATAGGTTTCTTCTTGATGCACAAAGTCAGCGGCACCGAGTACCTTCCAACCCCCCTCCTTATTACCCTTCTCATAGTTCCCAGCCCAAAAAAATCCAGCGACCTCAGGATACATTTCTCTCCAGGCCCCATCTCGCTCGCCTTTACGATAGGCACCTTGAGCCTCTAGCTGTCCTGAATTGGAAAATTTCTCCCAATTCCCTTCCAAAAGGCCTTTGAAAAAGGAACAAGAGAGGGCCAAGGTCCCATCTGCATAGTACTGCTTCAAGGGTCCTCCCTCTAGCCCATCGACAAATTCGAGAGACTGCTGTACCTTTCCATTTGGAAAAAATGACTCATAAAACCCATTGACTACTCCTTTCACAAAAGGAATTCGTTCCGCTAGCTGCCCAGAAGGATAGTAGCTTAGCGCAAATTCTTCCAATAGATTGTTGCGGTAAGTGTATTCAGATTTTTTAGTTCCGTCACTTCGGAAGACAACCCAATCTCCGCTGCGCTGTCCTTGTTCGTAATTGCCTGATAACAGCAGCTCACCTTCTTCATTGAATTCAAAAAAATCTCCATCTAAAAGCCCCGATTTGTAGTTGATAATCTTTTTGACTTGTCCACCTGCAAAAAATTCCTCCATCACCCCATCTGGAAGATTGTCACGAAGGTCTATGCGATAGAAGGGCACACGAAGGTCAAAGTTTTGCTCCAAATCATCCAAAGGAACTTCAAGATTGGCAACGCGGGGATTGTCTTCGACTTCTTTTCGTTGGTATACCTTCCAGGAGCCATTTTTTTTACCCTCAATTCTAGCGCCTGTTCCTACCAAGTTGGTGTTCCCAAAATAAAAATACTCCTGTCCTCTAGCCTCGCGACTGACAGTCAGGAATGTGATGGATAGAAGAAGGATAGCGAGAAACTTCATGATTGGAATGTGCTTGGGGGAAAACCTACAAACGCTACCTTCCTAACGCTCGGGCAGCCCAAAGGTTTATTCATAAAAGTTATAGCAACTGTAAGAGAAGGCTACATTTTGAAAATTTTCAATCCAAGCCTTTAAATGCTTCCTTGGTCCAGGAAAAAAACTAGTCTTGGACAGTGGCGTAAAGGTCAAACTCCGTGGCATCCACTACTTTGGCCTGCACAAAGTCTCCCACCCGACAGTACTGAGTTGCAGCATCGATCAGCACCTCGTTGTCTACCTCCACCGAATCAAACTCGGTGCGGCCTACAAAATGCCCACCCTCTTTCTTGTCAATCAACACCTTATAGGTCTTGCCAATTTTCTGTTGGTTGAGGTCGTAGCTAATCTGTTCCTGTACCTCCATCAGCTGGTTGGCACGGGACTGCTTTTCTTCTTGTGTCAACTTATCTTCCATCCCAAAGGCATGTGTATTTTCTTCGTGGGAGTAGGTAAAGACACCCAAGCGCTCAAACTTCATGCGCTCCACAAAATCAACCATTTCCTGGAATTCCTTTTCCCCTTCACCAGGATGCCCGGCAATCAAGGTGGTACGGATCGCAATCTCTGGGATCAGGTCCCTAATACTATGGATCAGCTCCTCCTGCTTTTCGCGGGTAGTACCACGACGCATGGCTTTGAGCACATCAGTCGAACCGTGTTGGAGGGGAATGTCTAGGTACTTGCAAATGTTCGGGCGCTCCTTCATTACTTCAATCACATCCATCGGAAAGCCTGTAGGATAAGCATAGTGCAGTCGAATCCAATCGATTCCCTCCACGTCAGAAAGCTTGCGAAGTAGCTCGGCTAGGTTTCGCTTTTTGTACAAATCCAATCCATAGTAGGTAGAATCCTGAGCGATGAGTAGCAATTCTTTTGTGCCATTGGCAGCCTGGTGTTGGGCTTCCTTTACCAGCTCTTCAATGGGGCGCGACAGGTGTCCTCCACGCATCAGCGGGATGGCGCAAAAGGAACAAGGACGATCACAACCCTCGGATATTTTCATGTAAGCATAGTGGCTGGCATGGGTAAGCAAACGCTCCCCGACCAACTCATGCTTGTAGTCTGCTTTGAATTTTTTCAGAATAGCCGGGAGCTCTCGCGTACCAAAAAACGCATCTACTTGTGGGATTTCTTGTTCCAAGTCATCCTTGTAGCGCTGCGAGAGACAGCCCGTCACATATACCTTGTCGACCAAGCCTTTTTCCTTGGCATCGACATACTGTAAAATCGTGTCAATAGATTCCTGCTTGGCATTTTCTATAAATCCGCAAGTATTGATGATGATGATGTTGTTATCCTGACGGTCAGACTCGTGGCTGGCATCGATGCCATTGCCCCTAAGTTGCGTGAGGAGTACCTCAGAATCTACCAGATTTTTGGAGCAGCCCATCGTAATGATGTTGACTTTATCCTTTTTCAATGTTCTTGCTTTCACAGAATTTGCTTCGGTTTGGGTAGGCGAAGGTAGGTAAAAAGCCTACAAAAAGCATGTTTTGAAGTCCTCAGTCTTTTCAAACCCCATCTTTTCAACTGCTGTTACTTACTTCTTAACACATTGGTAAAACAACCTTAATGCTACGAATAAAGGTAAGGGGCGAGTAATCCCTAAATTTGCTAATTACAGCAGATTTTTTAACTCCTTGCATTTATTTTTAGCCCCCGATGAGAGTCGGGGGCCTGCAGGAGAGTAGTTCTCCTTGGCAATCCTTCTCCTTCTGGGCGACTACCTCACAAAACCCTTGGGGGATTTGTTCCCTTGACGTACCTTAGGTACGAAAATTACCCCTTATGGAATTTACTGCCCCTAACGCCCAAAAATTAACTTTTGATCGGAAAAATTATTCGGATGCAACCCTAATCAAGTTGTACGAATCGCTTCTTGTTCCTCGGAGAATCGAGGAGAAGATGTTGATTCTCCTTCGCCAAGGCAGGATCTCGAAGTGGTTTAGCGGATGGGGACAGGAAGCCATTTCGATTGGTGCGGTAAATGCGCTTGCTTCGGATGAGTTTATCCTTCCCATGCACCGAAACTTGGGGATCTTCACGGGCCGAGACATGCCTTTGGAGCGTCTATTCGCACAGTTTCAGGGCAAAGAACTGGGCTTTACCAAGGGCAGAGACCGTTCCTTCCATTTTGGCAGCATCGAACACCATATTGTAGGGATGATTTCTCACCTAGGCCCGCAGCTGGCCATTGCTGACGGCATTGCGTTGGCCTACAAACTCGCTGGGGAGAAAAAAGTAGCACTGGTATTTTCAGGCGATGGTGCCAGTTCAGAAGGCGACTTCCATGAAGGATTGAATGTGGCGGCAGTTTGGAAATTGCCCGTGATTTTTGTGGTGGAACACAACGGTTACGGTCTTTCAACTCCTAGCGAGGAACAATTTGCCTTTCAATACTTCACGGAAAAGGGCCCCGGATATGGCATGGAAGCCGTACGCATCCAAGGCAACAACGTGCTTGAAGTGTACGACACTATTTTACGCCTTGCCGAAGACCTGCGGGAAAATCCCAGACCTGTACTTGTCGAAGCCATCACCTTCCGCATGCGCGGCCACGAGGAAGCATCAGGCACTAAGTATGTTCCCAAATTCATGATGGAAGAATGGGGGCAATTGGATCCCGTAGACCGCTACGAGGATTACCTCATTTCCATTGGCATGTTGAATGAGGCGCTCAAGGAAACACTCAATACAAAAGTTAAAACCCAAATCAACGATGCCCTAGAAATAGCCTTTGCTCAAGAAGCGGTTACTCCTAATTTGGAGTTGGAAATTCAGGATGTGTATGCACCCTTTACCCAAACCGTCGTGGAGCCGAGTGCTGGCACTACCGAAAAGCGCTTTATCGATGCGATCAGTGATGGCCTTCGTCAATCCATGGAAAAATACCCCAACCTGGTGCTGATGGGCCAAGACATTGGGGATTATGGAGGCGTATTTAAAATTACGGATGGTTTCAAAGCTCAATTTGGAGGGGATCGAGTGCGCAACACGCCCCTCTGCGAAAGTGCCATTATTGGTGCAGGACTCGGCCTTTCCATTAAAGGATATAAGGCCATGGTCGAAATGCAGTTTGCCGACTTTGTGAGTGTAGGCTTCAACCAAATCGTGAATAATCTTGCCAAGATTCACTACCGCTGGGGCCAAAATGCGGATGTGGTCATTCGAATGCCTACTGGAGCAGGTACAGCTGCAGGGCCCTTTCATTCGCAATCCAACGAAGCCTGGTTTTTCCATACGCCAGGGCTAAAAATCGTCTATCCATCCAATCCCCAGGATGCCAAAGGACTCCTCAATGCGGCCTTGGAAGACCCGAATCCCTACCTGTATTTCGAGCACAAGCTCCTGTACCGCTCCATCTCTGGTCCAGTACCGGACAACTACTACACCGTTGAGGTGGGCAAAGCGGCATTAGCGGCTACTGGCACCCAGGTTTCCATCATCACCTACGGCATGGGGGTGCATTGGGCTACCAAAGTGGTGGAAGAACTCGGCATCTCTGCCGATATTCTAGACTTGCGCACGCTGCTCCCTTGGGATAAGGAAGCGGTGGCAGCAACCGTTAAAAAAACAGGGAAAGTTATTTTTCTACAGGAAGACACACTCACCGGAGGCATTGGTGCAGAGGTTTGTGCGTGGATCTCAGAGTACTGCTTTGCCTCACTCGATGCCCCAGTGATGCGAGAAGGTAGCTTGGATACCCCAGTACCTTTTGCTCCAAATCTAGAAAAGCAATTCTTGCCTGTAGATCGATTTAACCTGAAGCTGCAGGAGCTGATCGCCTTTTAAACTTGCCTGGACCAGCGCAAAGAAACAGCTCCTACTAAAAAAATCTTTATCAACCTATGGTACACCTCCGACTCCTTGCCAAAGAAGAGCTGATGCTAATCCAAAGCATTGCCTATCAAACCTGGCCCTCCACCTTTGCGGATCTTTTGAGCGAAGCGCAGATCAACTACATGCTCAATTGGATGTATGCGTTGCCGATGCTTGAATCGCAAGTGGAAATGGGACATGGTTTTTTAGTTGCTGAGGTGGAAGGTGAAGCGGTTGGATTTGCAGGATACGAACTCAATCACCTGGAAGGGCCAAAGGCCAAACTACACAAGTTGTACCTCCTGCCCAGCAGCCAAGGAAAAGGGGTAGGCAAAAGCTTGCTCTTGGAAGTAGCCAAAAGGGCTCATAAAGCAGGCCAAAAAAGCCTGGTCTTGAATGTAAATAAGTACAATAAAAAGGCAATCGATTTTTACCTCGCCATGGGCTTTGTGACCATTCGGCAAGAAGTCAACGACATTGGACAGGGCTACGTGATGGATGATGATGTGATGGAGCTTGCGCTTTAACTATTTCTCCAGCTTCAGTACCGTATCCCAAAGCACCAAACCCTGCGCGGGTGCGGTAGGTACAGGAGGCCAAGCCTCTTCAGGTCTTTCGAGTCGTTCTTGGATTTGTGCTGGGTTCCAGTTCCAAATGGCATACACCATTTTTCGTACCTTATGGTGCAAAAACCCCTTCCCTACTACCTCCACTGCAAATACTTGGGACGGTGCATAGATGGAAGGCGAGTCGATTACTTCAAACACAGAAACAGATTCTACCTCGCGTTCGTAGCTCAACTTTGTGGCAGAGGGCTGGCAAAAAGCTTTGAAGTTATTCCTTCCAACAAACAATTGACCATTTTCCTGCATCTGAGCCAGCGCGTTGGAAAAGGGTACCGCAGCAATAAAGGAGGAAGCAAAAGGATGGAATCCTTCAGGTTGGGCAAAGTAGTAGCGGTAGGTCTTTTGGTAAACGGACTGGATAAGGTTAAAATCTCGAGGTACTTCCTGCACGGAATCTAATCGGATCTCCCCTCCAAGGTGAACATTGATGGTTGGTAGCAGCTTCTCAAAGGCAATTGCCTCCTCCACAAAAAGCTGCACATAGCCCTTTCTACAGCTAACACCGGAGTCTGTTCGGCTGGAACCAATCAAGCGAAAGGGGCGCTCCTCCAAGACAAATCGAAGTACCCGCTCCAACTTCCCCTCCACCGTAGGCTGCTCGGGCTGCTTGGCCCATCCTTTGAATCGGGCTCCAAAGTAGGAAATGGAAAAAAGGTAGGAGAAGGGTTTAGATAGCATCAGCGCAAAGATAATCAGCATCTAGCTCCACCCAAGAAGTAGATCCCTTTTCTTGGTGTATTTGAAAAATGGACATTTTTTTGGGGAAAAAGCAAACACCACCCCGTTTCGAGGTGGTGTTTTAGTTTACAGCTTAACTCAGAATTTTTGCGGCTAGCCAGTCCCCTAATTCGGAGGTTTTGTAGGCTTTCCCTCCTTCGGCGATGTCTTCGGTAACGATTCCTTCCGCTAGCGAAAGATTGACCACATCGCTTATTAATTTGGCTTCGGCTGCCAATCCAAATGCATAATCGAACATCATGGAAGCGGATAAAATTGTTCCTAGCGGATTGGCAATATTCTTGCCAGCAGCTTGAGGGTAGGAACCGTGTATCGGTTCGAATAGCTTCACCTTGGCGCCCAAGGAAGCCGAAGGCATCAAGCCCATGGATCCAGAAATTACGGAAGCCTCGTCCGTCAAAATATCCCCAAAGAGATTCTCCGTGATCAACACATCGTAGGCTTTGGGCCATTGAATCAGTCGCATGGCCACAGCATCTACAAATTCATACTCTACTTTTACATCTGGATACTCTAGAGCCAATTCCTGAACGGTTTCCCTCCATAATCGAGAGGTAGCCATCACGTTGGCCTTGTCCACGCAAGTCAGGAGTTTTCTACGCTTTTGCGCAGCTTCAAATCCCATTCGCGCCAAACGCACAATTTCTTCTTTGCTGTAGACGTTGGTGTCAAAAGCCTTGGTTCCTTGTTCGTTTCTTCCTCTAGGCTCTCCGAAATAGATGCCTCCAGTTAACTCCCGGAAAAAAACTAGATCTACCCCATCCACTCGATCAAGCTTCAACGGGGACTTGTGTACCAGCGAGGGAAAGGTAAAGGTGGGGCGCACATTGGCAAATAGCCCCAGTTTTTGACGCATGCGAAGCAGACCTTGTTCAGGACGTACCTTGGCTTTGGGATCGTTGTCGTACTTTGGATCCCCAATGGCGCCAAAAAGAACTGCATCTGATCCCACACATATTTCGTGGGTAGCATCTGGATAAGGGTCACCTGTGGCATCGATCGCACATGCGCCTACCAGCCCATGCTGAAAGCTGATCTGGTGGCCAAATTTCTTACCGATGGCTTCTACTACTTTGACTGCTTGCGCAATCACTTCTGGGCCTATGCCGTCTCCAGGAAGGAGTGCAATATTCATTTTCATAGGAGGGAACTGGTGGATTGAGGTGCTGTCGTTAGTGAATCCATGATATTCAACATTTTTTCTGTGGCCATCATGGCGGCCACCGTTTGGTCGGGATCTAGCCCTTTGGTCTTGAAGCGATGCCCATGCTCCCAAGTAATGACTGTTTCTACCAAGGCGTCTGTTTTTCCTCCGGGAGGGATCGTTACATGGTAATCTACGAGTTTGGGTAGCTCTTTGTGAAGGGTGGTGTAAATACTACTCAGGGCATTCATAAAGGAGTCGTACTGTCCATCTCCCGTAGCGGTAGCATCGTAATAACTGCCATGCATCTTGAGTCGCAGTTGCACAGAAGGCTTCAGTCCTTTGGACTGTGTCATGTGGTAGCCATCGATGCTGATGTGCTTATTCAGAGCGGTGTTTTGTAAGACATCAGAAATGATGTAAGGTAAATCTTCGGGCGTAACGCGCTCTTTTTTATCCCCCAGGTCAATGATCCGTTGGGTAACTCGTGCAAGTTCCTCCGGCTCCAAGGAAATTCCCAAGGCCTCCAGGTTTTTTGAAATATTGGCTTTCCCTGAGGATTTACCGAGGGCATATTTTCGTTCCCTACCAAAGCGCTCCGGAAGGAGTTTGTTGAAGTAGAGGCTTTTTTTCTGATCACCGTCCGCATGAATTCCGGCGGTTTGCGTAAAGACATTCTCCCCCACCACGGGCTTGTTGGCAGGAATGTATTGCCCTGAAAATTGTTCCACCAGCTTAGATACGCGGAAAATTTTCTGCTCTTGAATCCCTGTTTCTATATCGGTGAAGTCTTTGACTACGGCAAGGAGTGATTCCAAGGGGACATTTCCAGCACGCTCTCCCAGCCCATTGACGGTACTGTGGACTCCAGACACCCCGAGTTGGATGGCCTCGAGGGCATTGGCAACCGCCAAATCGTAGTCGTTGTGTCCATGAAAATCAAAATGTACACCCGGAAATCTGGAAATCACCTGTCCAAGGAAGGTACGTGCTTCCAGCGGTGAAAGGA
>Ga0172372_10008579_pt1 | contig 13450 bp, 14 predicted proteins | sample LakKiv5m_2_FD_114544 | JGI IMG/M metagenome (GOLD analysis project Ga0172372, IMG submission 114544) | Freshwater microbial communities from Kabuno Bay, South-Kivu, Congo - kab_092012_9.5m | ecosystem: Environmental > Aquatic > Freshwater > Lake | place: Democratic Republic of the Congo...
GAAACTCCAAAACGTTATTTGATGACCGTTTTTGATGGTCAAATCATTGACCATTGGTGGTTTGGCAAATTCACTTTTGAAGCGTCTGGAATAAAGTTCAGAAAACCGGTTATTCCTGCCTTTCGAGATCATGATCATTCAAGATTGACGGGTCTAAATGATACGCTTTCAATCGTCGATTCGAAAGTAACTGTTGAGGGAGCTTTCTTGAAAAATAGTCACGCTGAAGAGGTGCGAATCTTGAAGGCAGCTGGTATCGAATGCTCTCTAGCTTTCTTGTATGACACGGCAAAATTTGAGAGGGTTGACCACGGTTTTACCGCTACAGTGAACGGGAAAGACTTTGCCGGGCCTGGCGTGATTGTCCGCGAATGCGAATTGTATGAATGTTCTTTTACACTCATTGGAGCAATGACCGGCGCTTCGACTGAGTTTAGCCAGCCGGTTCATTTTCAAAACAATTTTTCCCAGGAGGAAAACAATATGGATTCACAAAATCCAATGGCGAATGAAGGCGCCCAAATTCCTTCTAATGAAGATTCGAGAACTTTGTTTTCGAAAATGAACGAACTTTGCAGCGATGCCAAGTTTGTGAACGAATGTTTTAGCGAAGGCTTAGACATGGCACAATTTCAAGCTAAAAACACAAAGCGGTTGGATGATAAAGTTGTCGAACTTTCAGCATTGAATGTTGAGAAAGACGCAAAGATCAGTGAGCTTGAAGGAAAAATCGCTGAATTCTCAAAACTAGGTCAGGCTCCACTTGATAATCTGGAACAGGGTGAAGAAGCTCAAATCAAAACCGCAGATGAAGCGGTTAAATTCATTAAAGCACGTGATCACGTCAGCATGATTGAAGCTAACAGAAAAGCACGTTCTGAATTCTCACACTTATTCAACGGGGGTAAATAATGCTTATTTTAGGTTCAAAAATAGCTTTAACAGCAGCGGCAACACTGCAACAAGGATTGCGCGTTAAATTAGACAGCAGCGGCAACATTGTAGCAGCTGGGGTCGATGAGTTTGCCATCGGTACTATCGAAAAACCCGCAGTAAATGGCGACACGGTCAACGTTATTTTGCCCAATGCAGGTATTGTCGAGGTAGTTATTGATGGCGCGGTGGCAATCAATGCGCCATTATATGGAGTCGCTGCGGGTAAGGTTTCAGATAATGACCCTGGCTCAGCTACTATTCGTTATCGTGCACTAGAAGCCGGTTCGGCCGATGGGCAGATCATTTCAGCAATCCCCGTTTTAAACTAAGGAGTTTAGATCATGCACCAATCCACCATCACCAACACCGATTTATCGGTCGAGTCTCTCAATGGCATTGCTGTAGAGCGATATTCGGAACAAAACGGCTTGATAGGTTTAAAACTCTTTCCTTTGGATGAAGTTGAAAAGCATTCCGGCTCATACGCCGTTCTCGATGAGAAATCAATCATGAAAGGTACTAAAAACACCAAAGTTACCGCTGATTCAGCTATCAAACAAGTGACTTTCACTTTCAAAGATGCGTTGTACAAGACGCAATTGAGCCGTTTAAAAACGGTGATCACTGCTGAAGAAGTAGCCAAGTACAGTTCTCGATTCAATGCTGAAGTTGTGGGCCTTCAAACTCTAATCATCGACCAAATGCGTTCAGCTGAATTGAATGCAAAAGCGAAGATTGACGAGATTTTGACTGCACACACTGTGGCCACCGCATGGGATAATTCAGCGGCTAAACCCAATCAAGTGGTCCAGTCTTTTCAAAGCTCGCACTTTGGGACGAAAGTTAGTTCACGAGCGAATGCTTGTGTGATGTCAGAAAAAGTTTTCAATGAGATCATTAACAGTGATTATTTTAATTCACAAAATAAGCACATTGGTGGTATTCAAACAATAGATCAATTAAAAGACGCTGTCGCGGTATGGTTTAGAATACCACCGATGAATTTTACCATTGTTGGGATTGACGCTTTAAAAGATGGAAATGGAGAAGGTTTAGCGGTGAATGCGTCGAGCATTTGGGGCGATGACTTTGCGTTGTTCTTCGTAACAACAAGAGGCCCTTTCAATGGTCAACCTTGTTTTGGCAAGACACTTCGTTGGGGTGAATTTGACTCGACAGACGTCAACGGCGCACCCGACATTTACGACGGGTTTGACGATCATGGTAATCGCACCATCTACGCACAAAAGCACAGGAGCGAACACGTTGTTAGCGCCAATTGCGCTTATTTGCTTGATGGATTGTTGACCTAAGTGAACGCGAAATTCAAGTCGAGCGCGAAAGCGATGTTTAAGAGTGGCGGCCTCTGTGAGGCTGTCACTTTTCAATCGATTGGAACTAGCATAAATTTAAATTGTAGGGCGACCATAAAATTTGATCGCCCTGCAATGTTAGGTTCTCAAAATTTAAAGGAAAATGATTTTGATTCAGCACTGATTAGAATTCATTTTGATGATTTTCTAAACGGTATTGAACCAGAAACTTATGATTTGATCACGCTTGAAAATGGTGACGTTTGGGAGGTTTTCAAAATCACAAAGCAAAGCTCAACCTATTTATTGACATGTAAAACAAATCAGCGGGTGCCGGCTTATGGTCGTTGAATTTGAAGTATTAAAAGATGAGGTCAAGCCATTCTTGATCGAGTTCACGCGTAAATTTCCAGCCGCACTAAAAGATTCCATGAGTTATGTTGCTGCAAAAACACGTAAAAGAATGGTTGCGCAATTTAAAGTAGGGCATGCCGGCCGACATTTGGCACCACCAAAAAAGGTGCTTTCAGACAGCGCTAGAAGCAGAATTGAAGATGCAAAAAAGAGACTTGGGGATGCTGCAAAACACACTCGCCCTAATCCTATCCGATTCCATGGAACAAATGGAGCTAAAATACAACCGCCGTATAAGTGGGTTAAGTTTGTAAATCCAAAAAACACAAATTCGGTTTTTATTGGGTTTAGAGGCCGTTCAAAACTTTTAGCCGGTTCGTTCATGGCAGGTGAAATTTTAAAAAATGGAAATAAAGTTTCTAATATTTTGGTCACTCAAAAAATGAGGCGATATTTTGCCGCCATAGGGAACCCACTTAAAAAGAGCACAACAAAAATTAATTTGCCCAAGTATCCGGCGATCAATTATTTTGGAGAGAGTATGCGAGATGAGCCAAAAAAAGATTTAATATTCAAATTGATCCAGAAATTTAAGGACATGACGAATGCTTAATTTTAAATTCAATGATTTATTGACGGCGCTACGGGATGATTTGGCGAATGACACCACGCTTGATCAACTCGCGCAGGAGTATTATAGCAAATCAGTCAACCTTCAAATTGGATATGACGACACGAAAAAGCCTAATGAAAATCTTTTGCCGATGATTTATTTTTTCCCAATCGATATTTTGAACGGAATGAATATAGATGACTATGTTTTTTCTTTAGGTGCTAGGATAGTCATTTCAAACAACGCTCTGAATGACAATGATGGCATAAAAGAACAAGAAGGCATTTTTCAACTTTGCGAATTTTATTCAGTTTTTGAAAAAATTATGCTAACTAATCAATTAACCTACAATTTTTATATTGACAAATTTGACCCTGTTTTTCATGTTACCGGATACGGAAGTTTAAAAATTTGTGATATTGAAATAGATATAGTAGTACCCAACACTTTACATTCTTCAATCAACTTAAAAAAAGGATAAATCATGCCAGACGTAGCGAGAGGAGTCACTAGACAGATTCATATTGGTTTTGAGCCAACATATTTGGGGAATCCAGCAAGTTTATTTGCCATTCCCAATCAATCATTGAGTTTGGGTTCTAACCAGAACATGATTAAATCGGAAACGCAGATTCCAGGACAAATGGACATGACGGCGCCAATTGCCGGAACAGTGAGCGTTACTGGTTCTGGCGTGTTCCCGCTCGATACTATTTATATAGGCTATCTGCTAAAAGCTTTGTTTGGCGCACCGGTAACAACTTTCCCTGATCCTAAATACATTCACACTTTCAAAAGAGGTTTGACGGCGCCGAGTATTCAAGTCATTGATGGCTATTCAAGTATTTCAGAATATAGGAAGTTTTCTGGCGTTAAAATCACTGGCATGGATTTTAAATTTGTCAAAAATGAAGAGATGAAAGTCACGGTCAATTTTTCAGGCGCCAGAGAAGACGATGACCAGACCGATCGATCGGTCACGATTGAAGTGTCAGACGGCTTTGGGGCCAATGCTATCACTATTGATGAAGGTGGTTCAGGCTTGGCTGATATTCGCGAATTCAATTTGTCAATTAAGTCTCCTGTTGATGAAGAAAATGGTTTCACACTAGATGGCAATGAATACCGTTCAATTTTAGTCGAAAGCGGTTTTGAAGTTTTTGGAAATATGCGTCTTTTATATAAAGATGTCACTCTGTATAATAAAGCTAAAAACTTCACGACGTCATCACTTAACGTGGCTTTAACAAGCGGAACGAATAAGCTTCGTTTCCTTATGGATGAAGTAAAATACAGCCGCTCAAATCTAGACCCACAGGGAAAAGGGCCGGTTGTTTTGCCGCTTGAATTCATGGCTTTTTACAAAGAGGGGGCGAATGGAACTTCGCTCCAAATCGAACTTGAAAACGACAAAACGAGCTACGCATAATGGAAGATAAAAAATACATCATCACTTTAGATATTGCCAAAGAATTGAAAGCACAGGGTTTTAACGCTCTGAGCTTTTTGCGAGAGCTTGAAACGCTTCATCTTGAAGAACCTGACGACGCAGAAAGCAAGGCTGAATTCTTGATTAAGCGCGATGATCTAATTCTAAGCGACATTGGCTTGGCTATTGCGAATTGTTTCGTGAAGAATAGTAAAAATCAAGGCATTGTGGTCATTCAGAGTATTCTTTTCAAAGCTTATAATGACACGATCATATTTGTTGATGAAGAAATAAAAAACTAAGAGAGGTTTTAGCGTGGGACTCTTTAAGGGGTAAAAGTGAAGGGCCTAAACTTTGCAGCGATTGCCGAGAACTATACGCTAAAACCGACGAAACTCCCCCATGTTTCGAGTGTTGGAATAGACCTCCAAAAACAATGCGTGGCAATAATAGGATGGTTCGTTTTGTTGATAAGGTTTATTCACAATGGCGAATCGGTGCAAATGGTCCGGTTGGTTTCGACTTGCCGGCCGTTTTCCAAATTGCAGAAATCGAAGGTTTTGACATCGATTGGATTTTTTTGAGAAAAATCAACGCGGCCGAAGAAGTGATCATTAAGAATATTTATAAGGAAATGAAATGTCAGAGCTGAATACAGAAATTAGAATTTCAGCTAAAGATTTAGCTTCACAAGCTTTTCAGGATCTACTTAAAGCAGTCGATAAGAATTCAAAAGCAAGTGCCAAGTTGACGGCAGAAGCAAAAAAACTTGAAGTCTCTTTTAAGCAACAAGCAACTGCTTCAGACAAGTTAAATAACACTCTGACAAAGACCTCGCAAAATTTAACCGCCGCAGCAAAAAGCGCCGCTCTTTTTGTGGGCGCGGCTTTTTCAGTCAGGGCCGTTGGTGAAACCATTGAAGCTTATGGACTATATCAAGACAAGCTCAAACTTGTCACAAATTCACAGGCTGAACTTGCGGACGTTTCCGCAAAGGTTTTTAGAGTTTCGCAACAAACTAGCACGGAACTAATCTCGACGGCGACAGCTTACCAGCGCATAGACAAAGCTATATCACAGTATGGTGGAACTTCTGAGGAAGCTCTGAGAATCACCGAATTGCAAAACAAAGCTTTGGCCGTTTCGGGGTTAACGTCGGCTGAGTCTTCAAGCGCTATCATTCAAATCAGTCAAGCTTTCAACAAAGGCAAACTCGACGGTGATGAATTCCGAACCACGATGGAAACCATGCCGATTCTTATGGATGCCATTGCCAAACAGTTGGGCGTCACCAGAGGAGAGCTGTTGAAACTTGCGCCTGAAGGCAAGATCACAGGGCAAGTAATGAAAGACGCTTTCTTGGCCGCTGGTGAATCCATCGATCGTGACTTTGCAAATAGAACGCCTAGAGTTAGTCAAGCAATGGTTCAATTGACGAATTCTTTTTCAAAGTATGTGGGCGAAACTGATAAAGCTGCCGGAATTTCTGCCGTATTAGGAAACGGTATTGTTTTTGTGGCCGATCATGTTGCCATATTATCGAAATCGATGTTTACGCTGACGGCTGCTTTTGCGACTCAAAAACTGTTCGCTTATGGTCAAGCACTCACGGCCGTGGTTGCCAAGGGATTGGCGACCGTGAGCTTGACCGCTAGAACTGCGGCGGCAAGCACTGGCTTGGTTTCAGGGGCAATTTCAGGATTGAATGCATTGGTGAGCTTGAATCCACTTACAGCGACTTTAACCCTTGCGGCGGGTGCTTTTATCTTTTTTGGTGATCAGGTATTTGATTCAAAACAAAATCTAAAAAGTTTCGATGAGCAAGTGGCCACCACTTCATTGACTTTCGATAAAGCAAAAAAATCATTTAATGATTTACATAAAACCGAATCTGAAATTCTCGAACTAGAAAAACAGTTGGGGAAAGCCACGGACGAGCTAGGGGAAAAAGCTGAGCGTTCGATTGAAAAAAGAATTCGAGGGTTGAAAGAACTTCAGGGGAATACAGATCGACAAAATCAATTGATAGCAGCTCAGTTGAAGGCCGAGACGTTCCAACTTGAGATGTCGCGCAAGGCAGAAGAGGCAGCATTTAGAAAAAATTTAGTCAAAGATGTTGAGGGTGATCTTGTCACTGGGAAAAGGCAGAACGATAAAACACGACTCAAGGCCGCTGATGAAATAGCTCAAAAAGAAATTTATTTAGTCGAACAACAATTGAAAGCCGGCAAAAAGCTTCATGAATTTGAAAATGATCGGCTTACAAAGATTGCTGAAAACATTCTCAAAAATCAAGAAAAGATTGAAAAGATTTCAGAGCTAAATGCTCTTTATGGCGATTTAACAAAATCGATTGAAAAGGTCAATGCCGAAGAACAAAAAGCGGTTGAATTAAAAGCGAACGAGTCTTTTAGTTCTTACCTGAGCAAATTGAAAGAAGAAGGCGAGTTGTTGAAATTGTCTGCCTCAGAATTGAAGGTTAAAAACTCCATTACGAAAGCGGAAACCGATTTAAAACTATCTTTGAATGAAAACCAAAAAGAACAAATCACCACTCAAATAGAGCTTAATGAAGCAAACAAAAGATATTCAGAAATCATGGAGAAGGGGCGCTCACCAGTTCAGCGCCTCCAAGATGACATTACCTTGCTCACAGAAAGGATGGGCGGCGCAACCAATGGCACGAAAGAGCAAACGGAAGCCTTGGCGGTCTTGAATGCCGAGCTTGATCGATACCACAAGAAAGAAGAAAATCGAGCTGTCAAAGATAGGCGGGACGAAATCTTCATCACGCCAGAAGTTCAAGGTGGCTTTAAAGCAAATGTTCAAGAACAGTTTGGAAAGTTTGAAGGCAAGAGTTTAAACCAAGCGAATAAGCTCTCTAGAGCAACGCGGGGATTGGGTGAAAATGGCGATAGCATTGATGGCGAAAAGCTTGATGTTGCGGTTGATCTGGCTGAACGTCTTCAGGAGCTCGACGACATTAAAAAGGAGTATGGCGAACTAGACATTGAGAACACTAGAAGAATTGAAGCTTTAAAAGTTGAAGCGGCAGAAGAAGCGGCGCAAAAAATTCAAGATATTGAAATCAGAAGGAACGCGGCGACGATGAATTCTTCTGCTGAATTGTTTGGAAATTTGGCCACATTAGCCGAGGGATTTAAAGGAAAGCAGAGCAATGTTTATAAAGGTCTTTTTGCCGCTTCTAAGGCTTTTTCTATAGCAGATGGCGCCATTCAGATGCAAGGGGCCATATTAAAAGCATTGAATAACCCTTTTCCTGCGAATGTGGTATTCATGGCGACGGTAGCGGCACAAGCTGTTAGGATCATGCAAAATATTAAGTCCATTCAGGGAAACGGTTTTCAAGCCGGTGGTTTTACTGGCAATGTGGGGACTTCACAAATTGCCGGCGTGGTTCATGGCCAAGAGTTTGTGAGTCATGCTAGCGCGACAAGGCAATATCGACCGATACTTGAAGCGATGAACAATGGTACTTTTCAATCCAATGGGAGTTCAAACACAAGTCGAGGTGTAAACGTTACCATCATAAACCAAGCTGGCGGCATTTCGCACGATGTGCAGCAAATCAGTGAAAATGAAATTAGGATCATCGCCAGGCAAGAAGCCTCAAGAGCGGTTAGTCGTGATGCGTCGAAAGCTGTGGCATCGAGTATGACAAATCCAAATTCACAGCTATCAAAGATTATGCGTTCTGAGTTCGGAATCAGCAAGAGTTTATAATGTCACAATATCCGATAGGAGACATTGAGCCACAGTACATCGAATTCTTTTTGAATTGCAGCGCTGCAGTTGTTGAGCTTGAGTTGCTTGAGATCAGTCATCCCGCTTTTACGGGTGGGAATTATGGCAGTGGGACTATTTACAAAATTGTAAAAAATGCAAGTGATGGCGTGGTGTATAGCGGAGATGCTTACCTTTATTATCCGTTTGTTCTCTCCAAAGGTTCACGGTCTCAAGACTTAGACTATTCTCTAGACATATCATTCGGAGACTTAGGCGAGATTACGACCACGGAAATAAAAAATATCATTGGCAGCGTAGCTTATAGTCAGATGCCAATAAGTGTTTCGTATATGATTTTTAGAAGCGATGACTTGACGGCGCCGATATTTGGACCTATAGATTTGAAGGCTAAAAATTTCAATTGGAACGGCGATGGTTTTACGCTTGAATGTCGTTCTAGAATTTCAAATAAAAACAAGACGGGCACCTATTACGATTTGATGTCATACCCTTCTTTGAAAACGTTCTTATGATGAACGAGTTTTTTTTCAAGAAGTATCACCCATTTCATTATAATTGCTTACACTTTTCTATCGATGTTTGGAAGCGCTTAACGGGGCGAGATATAAAAGAACTTTTTAGTTCATCTTGTTTTTCAGACATAAGAAAGGCCGGTCACAAAATGATCAGAAATTTCAAGGAGGTGGACTATAATGCTGACCTCTGCCTAGTGACCATGCAAAGGCATGGTAGCGCGCCGCATATCGGTGTAAAAATTGAAAATGATATTCTTCATTTTGGGCCATGCGGAATGCAAAAACTCGATTGCGATGTGGTCACTTTTGGATATTCTAAAATAAGATATTACACACCATGCTAGTAAAATTAATAAGAGACGCTCTGAAGCCTGAGCAGGTGGAGCTCTATGAGTCGGACAATCCAATCAAGACATTGACGGAAATTTTTACATTTTGGCCAGAAAATGTCAGACTTTACATCGATCAAGTGAAAGCAGAAAACGACGTCACACCCACGACAAAATCTGGGATGCTGCACGATAGAATAAGAATGATTCAGTCTTGCAATTATAAAGAATTGATTGTTTTGAATGAATATCGAGCGCCAGCGGTGATAGCTTGGGCGGCTTTTATTATTGCAGTAGGTTCGGCGGTTTATGCTCTAACAAACAAGCCTAAAATGCCTGAACTAGACACATCACACGGAGGAGATCAAGGTTCTTCCAACAATTTACTGTCTGAACGTGGGAACAAAGCTAGGACCAACGGTAGAATACCTGATATTTATGGCACGGTTAAAAAATCCTACGCCGATTTATTGGTCAAGAGCTTTTCTGTTTTTGATAACAACCGACAGATTGAATATTCATTTATGGCGATTGGGCGCGGCGATTATGATGTGTCAGATGTAAAGAGCGGTGAGATTGCCATGTCTACTTTGAGAGACGTTTCTGTAAAAATTTATGGAAGCAATTCAAGTCCGAATGAAGACACACCAACACACAAGTTATTGATCGGTGATGATTTTACCGAAACAGTCAAAGACGTGTATGAGATTGAAAACGTTAGTGGAAAAGAGCTTTATAAGACACCTGTTCTTTTTCTCGATGGTTCGCTGAAAGACAAATTGGCGATCAATCATACAAATTCTGGAGGTCATCAATATTATTTAGAAGTTGTTGGCGGCGCCCAAATTAACTTTTATGACCTTTTTAACCCAACGAGAGTTATTGATGAAAACACTCCTCCAGGTCCATCAGGGAGAACTTACATTGATATTAGAAGCAGCTATATTAACGGCAATTTGATCTTATTCGGAAGCGATGTTGATATATTGTCAGAAACACAAGCAAAGATTTTATACCCTATTACAGGATGGGACATAGACATACCGCTGGGGGTTAATCCTCTGCTAAGAGGGGCTCCAAATTACGATATTGTAGATTGCGTAATGTTTCTTTATAGGAGCAGAATTTTTGACTATGAATTTAAAGGTGATCATGAATTGATTTTCAATTTTATTGCCGAACAGGGATTTTATAAAGATGATGGTAAAAATATTTACTCTCACAAGGACGATATTTCGATAGTAATAGCTTTCTCTAGTGGTGCTCCAACAAAATATGTAAGCTTTTATTTTAAAAGTCCGTCACTGAGCAGGGATAGTTTCGCGATGACGAAAAGATTTAATGTGCCGTCGGCAACGGCTGGAACGGCCAGAGTGTTTATTACAAGAGGCCATGACAGAGACCAAGCTGTTGCGGATTTTAATTTTGGAGGCAATGTTGTGGACACGATTAAAATTCATTCGATATTTGTTAGGCAAGAAATTGAAGAATTGAAGACGGGTTCAACACCATTATTGCCATCCCCAACGGGTTTTACAAAAACAGTGGGAAAATTTGGAGACATGACCACCGCTTTTGTGAAAACCTCCTCCGCGTCAAATTCAAGAAAAAGAGTAAGGACGTTTAATTGCACTGCAAAAAGACGCTTGGATTATGATATGACCGTGACCGGAAATACTTTTGAATTTCCTCATATCTCAGAATGGGCTTTTGATATTATTGTCAGCATTTGCAACGATCCTTTTATTGGCCAATGTGCGACTGGAACGAGCGGGGTTGATTTGATAACCGAAGTGGATAGAACTAGCTTAGATTATGCGATCAGCCACGTGAAAATCCACTTGGGTTCTAATGCGGTAAAGTTCAATTATACTTTTGACAAAAAAATGAGTTTTGAGGATACGTTGAACTTGATTTGCCAGTCTTGTTTCATTATACCCTATCGGCAAGCCAATCAGATTAAATTTATTTCTGATGTCATTAAATTCACGGGGACAATGCTTTTTAATCATCGAAATATTTTGCCAGGCTCAGAGAAGAGAACGCTTTCGATTGGCCCAAATGATACCGACGGGATTGAGCTTTCTTATAGGAATTATGAGACAGGATTAGAAGAAATCTTTTATTTACCGACCGATAGGACAGCCAGCAATCCCAAGAAAATTAGAATGATGGGAGTCAGCGATAAACAAGTGGCTTATTGGCACGCCTCAAGAGAATATAATAAATTAAAATACCATAATTATTTTATAAGCTTCACGGCGATGGCAGAAGCCGCGCTACTTAGACCAAGAGACATGATCATGGTAGCAAGCACGGCTAGCAATGATGTCTTGACAGGTGAAGTTTTAAACATTTCTGGCTATACTTTGAGATTGAGTGAAAAATCTGAAGTCGGTATTGGGACGCACACAATTTATGTTCAATTGAACAATGGCATAATTTGGTCTTATTCGATTGCAAGTCAAGGTGTGGATGAATATGAAGTCATTTTGAGCACATCTCCAAGCGTTGACATATCGACGGCTGATGATTTGTTTATGCGCGCAAACTATCAAATCACGACTGGCGTGGATGAAGGCGAATTATTTATGATTGAGGACAGGGAAGATAACGGCGATGGAACCTTCGCGATCAAGGCTGTGAAATACGATGAAAGAATCTATGAGAACGACGGCGAGGCAATTCCATAATGGCGACGCTTTTACTGATGCCATCGCAAGCCGGTTATTTGGTTTCGCCAATCGATGATGTTCGAGTCGCCAAGATGGATGGCGGATCGAATAAACTAAAGGCCCGCAACTCGACACCACTGGCTAGGATTCAATGCCAATGGTCAATGTTTTATAGTGATTATGAATATCTCATGGCATTTTATAGGAAAAACCAATACAAAGAGTTTCAGTTGACTCTATTTGTGGAAGATTCCAACGCCGCTGCTCACACTTGCCGGTTTGTTCAAAATACTTTAACCATGGCTTCTTTTTCGGGTATGATTATCAATGCCTCATGCCAAATTGATGCTAGGCGCGTACTGCCTTCAGGCGCAAGCGATGAAGCTTTGATTGATGGCTTTTGAAAATACTACCGAGTAGTAAAAAGAAAATTCTTTAAAGGCTTTTTCGGTATAATGATTCAATGCCGTATACGCTTAAAGTCTTGCCTTCGAAAAATGGGTATTCGATAAAACCAATTGAAGACTCGATCGTTAAGAGCGTTGACGGTGGAGCGCAAAGAGTTAGAAAAAAATCTTTAAGCACAACGGCGATTGTGAATTGTCAGTGGGCTTTGAATCCTGACGAATATGACTATTTAAAAGCATTTTATAGGTTGAATAAAGATGAAGATTTTTTAGCAAACATCTTCATGGAATCGCATATTCCAGAGATTCACACTTGCCGTTTTGTGCCTCAGACATTTGGAGTGACAGGTAGAACGGGCAAGGTGACATTTATGGCAGCACAACTTGAAGTGGCGCCAAACACGCCCGATCAAGTTGATGATGAGTTTGTTGTTGAACTTTACGACACTCTTGGGGTTGAAGAGGCTAGGCAATATAGAAATGATTTATGGTATTTTGTCAATGAACAAATTCCCGTGGTAAACCATATCAATTGGCCAACGGTATGATTGAAAAAATTAAATCATTCTTTTGTTCTATTCTGATCAAGCTTGGGATTATCAAAAAGAAAGAGGTTCAACCAAGCGATTTCGAAAAGGGAATTTTTGAATTTATCAAAAGTATCACAGTGATCAATAGTCTTAAATTAAAGAGGAAATAAATGCCGGTTACAATAGCACAAGCACAAGCTGCCCTTTCTGATCTGGTGCAATGGGTCAATAACGTGCCTGGAACATTGGTTTTATCCGGTGGTGCTACGGTGGACAATCTTCGAAAAATCATCGATGATGCGACAACGTTCATTACTGAAAACTTTGGCGATTTAGTCACGGCCGTTGATGATGCAGAAGCGTCGGCCGCAGCAGCTTTGACCTACAAAAACGGAGCGGAGGCCGCGTCCATTACGGCAGGCAACAGTGAAACAAACGCAGTGGGTGCGGCAGTTTTGGCGGCATCGGCCAGAGACGCAGCGGAGGCCGCAAAAGACCTTGCCGAAGTCGCTGTTATCGATGTCGATGAACTTGTTGCCACAGCAGAATCACACAAGGATGCCGCTGCCGGTTCAGCTTCA
>Ga0172372_10008582_pt1 | contig 13447 bp, 13 predicted proteins | sample LakKiv5m_2_FD_114544 | JGI IMG/M metagenome (GOLD analysis project Ga0172372, IMG submission 114544) | Freshwater microbial communities from Kabuno Bay, South-Kivu, Congo - kab_092012_9.5m | ecosystem: Environmental > Aquatic > Freshwater > Lake | place: Democratic Republic of the Congo...
TGATCAACAACAAACGAACTACGATATAAATGCTCGGCTACAACAAGTAAATATTTTTTCTTTATTTCAATATTTTGTTCGTTTTCATCTATAAAGTTAAATAGGCTTCTGAGTAGATTAATGTAATCGGAATTAAATTTTTGCTCATTTTCAATAAGTGATTTTCTAACTGCAATTACATTTTTAGATTTTATATTTTTATAAATTAATTCTAAAACTTCATTTGTTTTATTTTCATTTATAATTAGTTTACCAGATGCGCTAGATTTATGTAGCTCATTTATGCATTTTCTTAAGTCTGGGTAAAATGATTTAACAAGATGTACTATTTTAGTTTTATCTGATTCAGAGATAGAAATATTTTCGCTTTTTAAAATAAAAAGACATCTTTTAGCAACTAATGAAAGGGGTGGAATCAAATCTAAGCTCTGACATCTACTTTGAAGAGCGGTAATTATTTTATGGCGATAATTAGCAGTTAAAATAAATCGGGTAATTTTTGAATACTCTTCCATAGTATTGCGAAGAGCTCTTTGTCCATCTAGGGTAAGCCCGTCGGTTTCATCTAAAATAATAACTTTTATTTTACCGTCTATGCTTTTTGTTTGAGCAAAGTTAGTAACTTTCGTTCTTATCGTATCAATACCATTTTCATCACTTGCGTTAATATACAAATATTGACATTGTAATATGTCATTAACTATAATTTTAGCAAGAGATGTTTTTCCAATACCCGGGGTACCTGTAAATAAAAGATTAGGTATTTCTTTTTTATGAACAAATGATTCAATAATTTTTTTATTATCATCAGAAATAACAAAATCTTCTAATGATTTAGGTCTATATTTCTCAACCCAAATATTATCAAAATTTAAATTCATTTACCGGATGAACCAAAACCTTTTTCACTTCTATCTGTTAATTCTACTTTACCCCAATCAATACCCATTTGGATATTTAAATACAATACAAACTGAGCTATTCTATCACCTGTTTTTATTTCATAATCCTTATCACTAAGGTTATATAACTTCACGCCTGCATCTCCTCTATAACCATTATCAATAATACCAGGGTGGGCTAAGATACCATGTTTAAATCCCATTCCACTTCTACTTTCTACTTTAATCCAATAACCATCTGGGATGCTTGCAAACTTTAACCCTACCCCGACAACGTTACTGCCTTTAGCGGGTATAATTTTATCTTCTATAGAATAGACATCAAAGCCAGTATCTGACTCGTGATTTTTTGTAGGTAACTTTGCATTTTCATGTGTCTTTTCAAATTTTAGGACAGGCATATAAACTAAATTAGGATCATTAGGATACATATTAAAATTTTATACTGCAAACCTTCAAATTCAAGATAAGTAATTTTGATGAGTGATGAACTTAACGAAATGGTTGGAGACTTACTAAATCAGCTTCAAAGTGCTGAAAAAAAAGCAAAAGAAGTACAAAAAGAACAAAACCCTTTAAAGAAAGAAGATTTAGAAAAATTTGTTATTGAAAATGCGGGTAAGCTGGTTGAAGACAGTTTAGACATGATAAAAAATGTCAAAGAATATATAATTTCAGCACCTGAGCATAAAGACGTCACAGCTTTAGCAGATTTAATTTCTGCTACATCTTCTGCAATAGAAACACTTAATAAAATTATTGTAACGGATAAAAGAAACGAAACATTTATAAAAACAAAAGAAATGGACATTAAGAGTCGTCAAGAAAAAATAGAAGATGTAGCTAGTCCTAAAAAACTATTATCCAGAGAAGAAGTTTTTAAGATGTTAATAGACGACAGAATAACGGATGCTAAGATTGTAAAAGACAAATCTAGCACTTAAACAGTTTATCAAAAAAGTTTTTAAATACATTTGAAAAATTAAATTTAATTTTCTCAGCAAGTTTACTGAAGTCAAAGAAGCTTACTATATTATTAACTAACGCCTGTAGCTTGGATTCAAGATCTGCAAACGGATTAGTAAGTGTAAAGTCGTACAGCCCGCTTGTATCCACAGTAGGTGGAACAAAATTACAAACAGTGTCTTTAAGACTTTGAGCTAATTGAAGAGCACCAGCAGGGTTTGCAATCATAGCAGGGTTCATAACAATAGAAGGGCCTAATTCTGCAAGGGTTTGTAAAGAACCAAAATTAACATTAGGTATAATATTTGGTATTCCAAAGTTACCAAGAGATTGAGTTATTTGAGATATTGATCCTGTTATTCCTGTATTATCTAAATTAGGAATAAAATTACCGGGTAAAAATGTAGAAAAGTCTAATGAAGGTAAACCTAGAGGTACGCCCAAGCTAGATATCTCCGACACATATTGAAATGCAGAATTTTGAGATAGTATTTGTGTAATTTGCTGATCCAGCTTTTGTATTGGATCTGTAAAGCGTTGATTTATGTCCCCTAAAAATTCATTAACGCGCGGGGTAAAATTAGTAAAACTGTTTATATTTAAATTTTGTGTTGTGGTAAAAAATCTGTTTTTATTAAAATCTTCTGCTGTAGCGAAATATTGAGTATCAATAGATGCAGAGGTTGTATCGTTTGCAGATGCACTGTAAGAACGAGTTGAACGTATAGAAGCCAAAGATCTTTGTAAAGTTAATGGTGTTATAACTGTTTGTGATTTCTTTTGTAGTAAATCTAATTGCTGTTTAAGGCCTTCGACTTCTACTTCTATTAAATATCTATACATTTCCTGCAAATTTGAATAAATTTCATCCTCTTTAAAACTACGTGGGTTATAAGCGACACTATCATTAATATTGCTAAAATATGAGACGTAATTAAATGTTCTATAAAATTCTTTTTGAAGTAATTTAACAAACGAACTCATACTATTTACATTTTCATTAAAATAATTAAGATCGGTAATTAAATTAACAGAATGTGCAACCGTAGGATCGAGCTTGTCAATCATTACTCCTCTTTTACAATATTGAACATTAACTAAATTAGTTCTTAAAAGTGTTGTTGTTCTTCTTGATAATTCTTCTGAAATTTCTTTTGCATTATCACTTAACTTATTATTAATTGAAACAGGCCAAGTAACCGGCTGGGAATACTGAAAAAGATGGGTATCAAAATAAGGTATAACCGAATCATCAAGTTTTACTTTTGAATTTACAAGTATCCCTATACTGTCACTAACATCATCATAATAACTTTGTAGTCTATTTTCGGTTTCAAGTTTACTTGAAGTCTCGTCTTTAATAGTTTTAATTGTGTTATTATATTTTTTGACCCAGTAGTATACAAATTCATTATTGAATTTATCAAAATAAAAATTGTCTAAGGAGGAATAGTAATCACTTAATGCTAATACTTGATCAGGAGCTTGAATAGTGGCGCGATAATTTAAAGCAGTGCTTAATTCTGTTACGTATGTTCCGAATATTTCTAAAAAATCTGTATAGTTTTTAAGAGTATCTAGAGATGTAGTAAATTCAGTATCTAGTACTTCAGGCCAAATAGTACGATTAAAAGTTTTATTTGTTTGATTTTGAGAAAGTTCAATCATAGTGCATTAGTATTTAAAAAGAGATTTGAACTTGCATATGTTTTTACGCATTTAACCTCATTTGTATACTCCCCATCTTTAAAAATATGTCTTACATTGACAATAAAATATATTCCTAATACTTTTGAGTCAAAATCATTAACTTGTATAGCTCCCTGTCTGTCTAATCCTAAAAATCTACCTGCTTGGCGATGAGTAGATCCAGCTGTTGTAAAAGTTAGCATTTGATTAAGAAATATACTAGCTCTTAAAAATTTATTACGGCCTGCAGATAGACGCTGATCTGAATCTGTATTAGAAACAGAGTATACATTTTTTATATTTTTAAATTTTTGCTTTAAAATACCAGGTAAGTAATTGTTTGTTGGGTTTCTATTACCTCGTAAAGTAGCTACATAATTTTTATTATAAATATCCATTGCAGCTTCTATTGAATTTCTTTCTACTTCTACATTAAATGCTTTTTCACCATTATTATAACTATGAACAATTCTAGAAACGAGAGCATCTTGGGAGTATAAACCCGGCATAAAATCTGTGGTATAATGGCTTAAGTTATTCCAAAGATTGAAGTACGCCCCTATCTTAGGTGTGAACCGTATTTCCTGAACCGGTATAGTATTAGTTGTATCGTTATATTCACCGACAATGTACGTTTCTAAGTAGTATTGACTCCCGGTATCTCCATCGCTTGTATATGCTTTATCAAAATAGCTTTTCAGGCTTGCGAGTTTAAAAGAGCGAGTATCTCTTTCTATTTCTAAAAATGCTTGATCGTAATTATTACCAGCAGTACTAACATGTCTGCTTAAAAGATAGTTTAAACTATCTAGTGCTTTATATTGTGCAGGAGATGAGAAAAATATGCCTGTAGATCCTTGATCCCATTCCTCACTAATTGTAACCCCGGGGCCTTCATTTTTATCAAACGTTTTTTCTAGTAATGCACGAATTGCGTCTCCGGTATAAAGTTGACGGGTTGTATCGCCTCGAGAGGTAACATCGCCGTCTAAAAGATAAGCTGTAGAAAAATCTACATTTTTTTCTTTTAATATTTCATAATAATTATCCCAAAAATATAAAATTTTATGCTTGCGGCCCGGTGTATTGTCGTTTACCTCTTCATTATTGTAAATTGCAAAAATAAAATTCATTTTAAAAAGCTTATCAACAGCTTCTGAATTTATATCTGCAGAACTATCCGTTCCTATTTTAGGCTTAATTTCTACTATTAAAAAGTCTCTACTATCCCCTTTAAATAAGAACCCCCTGTTTGAAGAATCTACTAAATCGTTTGCCGCTTGCGGATCATTTCTTTCTAGATAATCAAAAGTATTATCTAATATTATGTAACCTTGATGAAAAAAGTTTTCAAAACTATCTTCAATAACAAGTTCTTTAATAGCAGCGGGTTTTATTTGGCGCGCTCTACCATCTGAAGATTGTAAAAAAATCTTAAATGTATAGTAGTCATTTCCTATTTGACTACTAACAATATTAGATAATACCGGGTCGTTCATGTTAAGTATGTTTGTAATTCATCTATAACTTGTCTAACATAGATAGGTTTTAACATTTTTAATGTTGTACCAATGTTAGGAATTATAATAGGATTATAGATATTATTTACTAAACATATTAACCACCACAAATCTATTGTCTTGTATGCATTATAGCTTATCATTGTCCAAGGAAGCTTTTGTCTCACTGTGATATAATCTATCATAGTTTCGTTAATAAGTTTAGGAAAGTAAACAGTATTTATAATATTATAAAAATATTGATTATTTTCTGTTTTAAAGAGTCTAAAGATATTTTCATACTTTGTATCGGACAAAGTAGGTAATTCTTGAATTTTATTTTGGTATAAGCCATTCATTATACGGTTACAGGTCCTGTAGTTCTAAATATAGTTTGATTTAATTGTTCTAAAATACCTCCGGTTTGATCTGTAGTATTTAATCCAAGAAGATTTCTTTCTGTTTCAGATAAACTTGCAATATCGGCTGCAGCTTGCTGGGTATTTGTGTTAACAGTATGAAAAAGTAAATTTTTTGATTCAGAAAACATACTCTTGACGGTTATGGATATACGATAAGCATCGGGAATAATGGCTTTAATATTTCTTGTAACAGTCCTTTGAGAAATGGGTGTAGATTGATTAGATGTTGTTAGAGGGCTATTAAAACTTCCTCCTGCTCCTCGACTAACTTCGTTATTTAATTCGTTACTATTTGTATTTGATTCACTACTATTAACTTGAGGTGTAAACAGTCTTGTTTCAACGGGTATAGTTAAATCTAATTCTCTTCTTGAACCTTGAAATTCAATTTGAATAGCGGTCACATAACAAAAAGGTAAAAACTTTACGCCAGGTATACGAACTTCGTAAACAGGGGGCGGTTCAATTATAGATTTTGATTGTCTTGCAGGTTTATTATTGTAAAGTAACAAAAATACTAGCTGCCAATTACGTACCACATCATCAAATGTTAAGGAACCGGTATTAATTAAAGGAAATGAAAAGGTTATTTCTTCCCCGTCGGTGGGATAATTATAAAATTTTGCTCTTTCTTGAAATGTATAGTTTAAAGGTGCTTCTAAAGTTTGTAACGCTTCTTGCGCATTAACAACGCCTTATACGCCACCTTTTAATAAACCTAAAAACGGGTTAGCCGGATCTCCTGAAAACGAATTAGAACTAAATCCTTGATAATTTTCAAAATAAGGAAGAATAAACTCCCAACCAGTATCTTTTGTTATATATAAATTACGATAAGGCTCAAGCCACGGTGCTTGATCGTAAACATTATTTTCGTCTCTTACATCAGCTGCTATTCTTCTTGTAATATCGGAAAGCCGTGCACTAATTTCAGGACCTGCAATCGAGCCACCTATGTCCCGGGCCTGCTGTGCGGTGGGTGCTACATTACCAAGAGCACTGTTTACCATGTTATTAACTTCGTTGGCGGTTTCTTCGCCAAAAATATTACGAATAATACCTTGAGCAGAATCTACAGATGCTCCAAATGAATAAATTAACTGCGAAACAAGAGCATTAACCTTTAACCGTTTTTCTTTTAAAATAATTGTAGGGACTTCTTTTCGAGCTACATCTCCAGGTTTAGAATATGTCCAATAAAAGTCGTTGGCTACGTTAAGTCTGTTTCCTTTTTCACTATTACCGGGAGCTACCAAATAAGGAGGATTATATGTAGTAAATGGCCCTTGATTAAAGGTACTGTCTGCGGCAGACTTGTCTTTGTATGCAAAATTCCATATTAAACCGGCCATAGAATTATTTATCCATTAAACAACAGTACGGGCTATATTAGAACGATATCTTAAAGCAGATGTTTCTGAATTATTTACAACAATATTATTAGGTCGGTTGCTAAGTAATACATTAGATGAAAAATCTTTATTTCTAATATCTTTTAAGAAAGGCGTATGCGAATCTACAGCTTTAAGTTGTTTATTTTGTAATAATAGACTTTCTTTGTAGAAGCTTTCTAAACTAGAAAACTTTTTGTTTAATTCACGTACTTCTTTTATTAACTTCTCGTTAGATTCTTTTGTCTTTGCTGAGAATGCACCTACAAGATTATCTATAGGGCCCCCTCTACGTACTGCAAAAAATTCATCGTTTTTACTAAACTTAAAAGCCTGTTCACTAGAAAATAAAACTTTATCTTTCGTACCTATAAAGTCTCCGGCTTTTTTAACTTTAGATTTTTTTGCCTTATCTAATTGTTTTTGTATTGTATCATCTAAAAATTGATCCTGTGTATCCATTCTTTCAGAGAAAGCTGGTTTATTACCAAATTTTGACTTCATCCACTGAGCCCAGAAAACAGGATTAAAAAAATTACTAAAAAAGTTTGCAACCTGACCTCCAAAATCCATTAAACCTTCACCGATTTTATTTCCCATGTCTCGTAGCCATGGTCCAAGAGAAAACTCTGTAAAAAACGTATCTAGTTCTTCACTCCAGCCTTTAAAGAACGTAAGAAACGGTCCATCTTTTTTATCACCAAACAAGTGATCCCAAGCTTTACCTAACCAATAAGGTATGTCTGCAACCACTAACTTCATAGTTAAACCAATTGCTTTATATATAATTTCTGGTATCGATGCAAACATCAACCCTATCTTATTAAGAAATTCTGGTTCTTCAAAAATCTTTTTTATCATCGGTTCTATATGTTTTAATTGAAGAAGAGCAAGCGGAAAAAAAGCAAACCAACCAACAATATTAAGTGCTATAGTAGTTACAGCAGATGTTAAAGCGGCTCTGTCAATTTTTTCTCCTTTTAATTTTCTAGCAACGAGTTGACCAATCGTATCAATTGTAGAAATAATAGATCCAATATATGGTATTTTTTTAATAACATAACCTACACCAGGTATTTTTTCTAATAACTTAACACCCTCTGATAATTTATTAGCAAAATTAGATAAAATACCTTTAGCGCCGTCTATAAATCCCTTAAAAGATTTTCCAAACCCTTCTAATGCTTTTTGAAATGCAGGCTTCGGTTTGTCGAGTTGTTTTGTAGCGGCCTCAAGTTCATCAATTAAACTTTGGAATTTAAATCCCTCTTTTAATGAATCTCGATACATTTCTAATGTTTTAATTTGCTCTAACAATGCTTTGGATGATTTGCTCCCGTAATCTAGACCAGCTTTAAATTTTAAATTTTTTATATATTCAGTTAATTTTTCAGGACTCATTTCTCTTATATATTTTGGAAATTCTTTAATTCTTTTAGTAAATGTTTTCATTTCATCTAATGCCTTTAAAAAGTTTTCTGTTTGCCAGAATCTAGGCATTTTTAACTCTCTCATAAACTTACCAAATTTAGATTCTCTTAGTGTTCTAGCAATTTCACTAAAAACTTGACCTAGTTTCGACCCGGTAAAAGCTTTCCATATATTACTTCTTATAGTTTTAAATAAATCAGATAAATTGTCTGCAAATTTAAAGCCTTTAAAAAGAGATTGTAACCCTTTTAACTTATCTTTTATAAATGCTATCAGACCGGCAATAAGACCTATAATTAAAGCTGTTAGCATACCCCAGAGACCAGTTTTTTTATCTTCTAACTCTTTTTTATCTATATTAAATGTAAGTAAATTCTTTAATGCTTTACGAATACCTTTTTGACCATCAGGTGTTATACTATCAATTGTTATGGGTATAGCTTGAAATACTCTTCTTTTTTGATTAAAACGTCTCAACAGAGAATTCTCTTTTTTTTCATCTGCAAACAACTTATCTCTCATTCTCTCCATCTCTTGTTCTTTAAAACCAGGGGGTAATTTAGTTTTTTCCTCTTCCTGGCCCATAAACATTAACAGCTGTGTTATTTTTTGATCAATAACACCTAAATTATCATTTAAGACACTAAGGTTGCTGTCTATAGCTGCACCATCCATATGAATATTTAACGAAGAACGTTAAAATTAGACAGTAAAAAACGAAGCGTCTATTGAAAAGTCGACAACGTTATTATCTAAGCTAAAAAACTTTGTTTCAAACTGTTTAATTTCATTAATGTAAGACAAAATAAGCGTATTTGTAGATAAAGGTAATTTTTCTGTTATTTGCTTCTTTTGAGCAAAGGAAAGATCGTTTAAATTAATATCGAGTGCGTTGCTCCCGTTATTGAACTCAATCTTATTAATATATTTGATTAATTCATTAACGTACATCTCACCAATCGTTTCTTTTGTAAGCTCGTCGTTATTTTCCAGAGAATTAACTAGTTTTTTCGATTCTTCATTGACATCGACTTCACTTTTAAAAGAAGGTATGGAAAGATGTACTTTTAATGAAGAATCTTCAATAACTTTTTGTTTTAAATCGTTAGGAAGAGGAATTTGATTGTTAAGAATAAATGAAATATCTTTTTTCTCACCAGAAACTGTGGCTAACGGGCTCAAGGAAAGAACTCTCAACACTGCTATAATGTATGAACGGTCAATAAGTAGAAAGTTAATACCTTTTTCAACAGAACTTTCATTAACAATATCACAAAGTAAGTTTACAAATTAAATACCCGCTACATTTTTATCTAAAGCACTTTTTACAACGTCTTTTTGCTGCTTAGTAGTGAGCCCTCGAAATTTAACCTGTCGATTTAATGATGGTACAAAAATGTTATATTCTTTGTTAAGGGACGATAGTGCGTCTAATGTCTTATCAAAGTTTTCCATAAAATTATTTACCTAGCGGTATATTTTTTTCAACATTACTATTTTTTTGGGCTTCCATCTTTTCATATTCTTTTTCCAAAAGATTTTGCAATATAAGATTTTCGGCTAAAGTATTTTTATCTATATATTCTGCAGAAAATTGTGACTTACTAACGAGAATATACTGTAACTCGTATAGATTAGAAAGGTTAGAAGTATAAAGAGCTTTGAGAAGCTCTAACATAGAAGCATCGTATGGTCGTAGCTCAATAATAGGGCCTAATTTCATGTCTAAATTAAGATTTTTAAAATCATTTTTTATAATGTTATAATATTCTTGAAGTAATTTTGTTGTAGATATAGGAAGCGATTGAAACAATTTATTTTTTTCATCTAATGTAAGATTGTGAACCCATATTGTTTTATTTTGCACAGTTATGCTATTCAATAATTCATAAAATATGTCAAACATATCGTTAAACACAAAACTATGAGGTAGCCCTAAAGTAAAGACAGTGTTATCTATAGTGATTTGTTTGTTGAATGTGGTTTTTATATCTAAACATTGTTGTAGAAACGGTATTAAAGGAAATTTAAAATTACTATTCTCTTTTTTATATTCAACATTCGGGGAAACTGATATACAGCGAAGCATTAACAATATACAAAACTTATCAAAACTAGTGAACAATGGTACATCTCTGGATTCAACTATGTTTAGTTCTAATATTTTGTAAAAATAATCTGAAATATGGTTGTCGTTATTGTTAGTAATAAACTTATTAAGAGTTTTGTATTGATCAAACGAGAGCTCTTTTAGTTTATAGTCTTTTTGTAGAGAAGGAACGTAAGCATTTACGTAAAACTCACCCATATAATGATTTAATACGGGTTTAAATAAATCCTATTGGATTAATACTACCAATACCATTTTGAAATGTCGTGACTCGGGGTATTGCGCCTTGTTGAATACGGTTAATAATGTCTGCTAGTGCTAAATAGTTATTATTTTCCACTGTGTAATTTGAATAAGTCCACCGGGTGGTAAAAATATCTAGTTTATCGGTTTCATAATCGAACGTTTCTTCACCTACATTAAAAGGAACACAGTTATAGAAGGTCCATATTTTTCTCGGTATCATAGATATTGCACGGAGTGTACGGGTATACTGAAAAATCTGCATGTTACACTTAATATTTTTATCATCTTTTCTTTGTCCGTTGTCTCCGGGGCGGGCCACCATACCATAATGAGAAGCTAAAATTGTCCAAGGACGTATAACGAAATCAATAAACGAAGTATTTGTTTCACGAAAGTCTATTGCAAGTGTTTTTGGTGTGTTTGTACGGGGCCCTCCAAGTATACCGGGTAGATAACCACGGTTATTCGATACCGAAACAGACTCAGGGTCATATTCCTCTGAAGGAAGTGTTACAGAACTGGCAAACAAACAGCCAATAATCTTTTGATAGAATAAACTATTTAATAAAGTGGTAGCCGGGTTTATATCAAACCCTCTTTTACCACCGTCAATGCGTTCTAACCCTTGAATTATACTTGTACGTAGTGCCTTAGGATAGTTATCGATCACTAAAACCCATTGAGTAGATGTTGGAATCGATGTAAACCACGATTCCATTTGTACCAAGAAGTAATCCCGTACACTAATAATAGGAACTGCTGGTAAATTAAAACCAAAAAGACTAGCAAACTGAGGGGCAAACGTGAATTGATTAAGATTTTGAGAAATACCTCCTAGGAAGGAACTATTCGGGTCCGATATCACCTAATTATTTATTAGGGAATGCTAATTAGCTTATTATTCTGTAGTAATGGAAGGCTAAAGTAGCTGTAAACTCTATGGTATCACCCGTACCGGTGGCAATATTGTATGTCAATGCACCTACTTGACGAGGTGAACAACCAACTAACTGATATTGCTGTACACGATTTAACTGATTGTCGAGTTGTACTAAGTCAATAACTGATGTTTGATTGGGTGTAAAATAGTTACCTGTGCTAGTGGCGTCATCAAACGTGTCGCGGGTCCATTGTTCGAACTTTTGACGGATTTGTGAGTTAGCATCAGCATAAAATGTTACATCCCATGCATCGCTTCCCGGGTATGTTGCAGTACCGGGAATGTTAAAATTAAGGCCCATGTAAGGGACTGCAATATTTGTAATTGAACGCGCCGGTAAAGTAGTTGATTTAATATAAACTAAATCATTATTATCAAAAGTAACACCACTGGCACCACCAGCATTGATGTTTAGTACACGGAAGTTAAAGTCACGTGCGAATTCTCTTGATGTTGCTACTCTGTAAAAGTCGGTAATAAGTTGATTTACGTCTGCCATAAAATTATTTATCCTTTATGTTACGATCTCCTGGAAGTTTGTACCAGTTCTCGTCGCATAGAAGTTACATAAGATAAACTCTGCTGTACGTACCGGCTTTACATAGATATCTACCACTAATACACCGTCATCAATAATGTCGGGCGTGTTGTTTCGCTCATCGCAAATGATGAGATAATCAAATATCCCCTGTGTATTCTTAGCATTATCAAATATAGGCGTGATTGTGTTAACGACATTAGTACGTGTAAACAATGTATTCGGTTCAAACACGAAGAACTTAACAGTTTCACGTGTTCTGTTCTCTAAGCTCAAGAAGAGCCTACGAACATTAATACGATCAAACACACTTGGTTTTTGTTGTAATGTCTTTTGACCGAAGATTACGAAACCTTCTGCAGGGAAGAACGCTACCGGGTTAATACCAATCTTATACAACTGATCTCTCTGTTTCTGCTTAGGATAAAACGCTAGATCATTAAGACCAGTTACAACACCGCGGGTAAACCCAGCCGGTGCATACCAAGGTTGATATGTTGAATCTGTATTTGCAAAGTTAGCAGCGGCGAAACCTGAGAATGGTACCCAGATTTGCTGGTTTGTAACAACATCTACTGTACGACCACAATTGGCAAACGTACAAGCATAGTTTGTATCGATACTATTAAACTGATTCCGTAACGGCCAATATACATTTGTTGAGAAGCTCTTTGTAGGGTCATCTAAAGTCTTAACATTAAGCCCTTGTACAAATATATTTGTAATAGGATCTGCAATGAAAATATGATCTTTGCGCTTATTAGCGGCAAAGTTAATAAATTCGTTTGCAACACCAAGATAGTTTTGTACCACAACGGGTTGAGTTTGAAGATCTGAAGCACTCAATGCATTGATTGCACCATAAACTACAGAATCATCAAAATAATCAACTGTGAGAGGGTTAAACGAATTAATATATACAGTTCCTAGACCGCCTTCTACTGTGATATTGATGGGATAAACATCAGCATTTTCAAGTTTATCAAAAGCTGCTGCAAGTTTAGCCGGTACATTGCCAATAACCTTTGTGGTTAAATCTGTACTCTCGAAATCACCAAATGCGAACAACGCGTTTGTAGCACCGTACGTGTTGATAAACGCTTGAACGGATGCTGAAGGTGCACCTAAACGTGTTTCATAGGCGTTTGCATCTTCACCAGCTTTCGGTAATGTCATAGGCTCGCTCAAGAAACGAACCATCTTAGAAGGTATGCCAGATAAATCTAACCAAGTGGTTGTTGCCTTGTTAGAAATATACGGATTAACAAGCATCGTTACATTGAGAGATGTATCATCTAAGTTTTCTAAGAAAA
>Ga0172372_10008583_pt1 | contig 13444 bp, 12 predicted proteins | sample LakKiv5m_2_FD_114544 | JGI IMG/M metagenome (GOLD analysis project Ga0172372, IMG submission 114544) | Freshwater microbial communities from Kabuno Bay, South-Kivu, Congo - kab_092012_9.5m | ecosystem: Environmental > Aquatic > Freshwater > Lake | place: Democratic Republic of the Congo...
CTACGAAGCATGATCTCTTGGTTGCCAAAGAGACCTCACTTCGTCTCAGGGACGATCGAAGAGAACTTTCGTCTCATCAAGCCTCGCGCTAATCGAGAGAAATTCAAAGAGATTCTGACCAAGGTAGGTCTCTCGGAAGACGCTCTCCTTGATGGCATCAAGACCATGGTCGATCAGGAGACGATGACTCAGGTCCAATTGCGTCGATTGGCACTCGCACGTGTCCTCCTCAAAGAGGCGCCTATAGTCCTGGCAGAAGATGATTCAACGCTACAAGATCAAGATCTGCGGACACTTCTCAATGAGACGCTCAAGAACCTTGCCCGTGAAGGTGAAATGGTCATTTGCGTAAGTGATGACGAGGAGTTGCGAAAACTGGCAGACCGCATCCTCACAATTGATGCAGACTCTTTCACTCCGAATTTCGTGTTGGAGAGTGTTCAATGAAGTCAAAGACCCTTGAGTGGATAGTGATCTCTTCGATCATCCTCCTAAGCGCAACTCTTAGCATCTGGGCAGGTCTCTCGCTCCTACTTCTCACCCTGATCTTCTGGTTCATTCAGAGACAGCTGACAACATCTACAAGATCAGGTCTCGGTTTCTCAACTGAGAATGAAGAGAAGTTGGCGCTTTCTCTGGGTAAGTTGCGTTCAAATCCATATGAAGGTGAGATTTTCGGTTTGAATTCACGGGTTCAAAGTGAGGTTCGAGATGCACTTGACTCCTTGAGTGGCCTCGATGAACCACTTGGAAAGAAGAGTGGCTGGATCTTGGTTTTACCATTCCTCTTCATTGCCATTCAGTCGGTCGCGACCCTTGGTGTGATTTCCTTTTCTTCAGTGAGATTTGAGAGTTGGGGAACGATCGTCCTTCTCGCCCTGCCTTTGATTGCCTTCCAGCTTCTCGCCAAAAGTCACGAACCTCAGCGATAAAGGATGTGCCTAATATGCCAATGAGTCCCAAATCTGGCCGAGTAGCCCAAGAAGAAATCGACTGGTCGCCAGAACCCGACAACCACATAAGGTACAAGCAACTCATCACTTCGAAAGTACATGGCCCTGATATCAGCGTCACTCTGGTCGATATCGATGGGGAACATCTTGAACTAAGGACGGACTCAAGTTCAAGGCTTTATGTCATCCACGAAGGAGAATTCACCTTCACAATAGAGGGATCGACTTTCGCAGCGAAGAAAGAAGATGTCATTTTGGTTGCCCGTGGCGAGACTTATAGCTTCTCAGGCAAGGGGAAATATCTGGTGATAAATAGCCCCGCATTCAAGTCAGGAGATGACATCTACTCTGATGGTGTAGCCAGATAGGGAAACTGCTTCAATATGAGCATGAGAAGGACCCTGGTGGTGGCCCTTGGTGCCCTCCTTCTCTCCTCTCTCTTGCAAATAACTCCACAGTTGAGTGTTGTTTATAGTCAGGCTTCTGAGCCGGCTGGTTTGAAGCCAATACTTGACTGCGTAACTACCCCTGATGATGCTTGTATTGAAGAGATCAACTTGATACGTAGCGACGGCAGTAAACGTCGAGCCACCCTCACTGGAAGAACCACAAGAGAGACTCGGACTTATGCACCTAACTCGGTTCTACAAGCAAATTGGGAGGAATACGCTTTTGAAGGCGTTCGCCTTGGAGGGAAGGCCGGCGGTGCGTTCATTCCCCGCGTCTTTTTCTTTCCCCAGGGGAATCTTGACTGCTTCTATGACCCCTGTGTCGATGGCAACGAATATCTTGAGTTTGCTGTTGCCGCTACATGGCTCAATGGTCCCCCAAGCGACACTCCGCTTGCTCTTCCGTTTCGAAAGAGCAACTTAGCTTGTGGCATCAAGTCAAAACCCAGTTACTGCTATGAACCAACAAACTTCAATATCAATGGCACGTTTGAATTCCAAGTTCGCATTCCATCCTCATTCAAGACAATCGCTTCAACCGGTCGGGGTGTACAAGACTTCACTCTTACCAGGAGAGGCACCTACATAAATTCCAAAGGCCTGACTTTTGACCGCATCACAGTTCAGGCCAGACCGCTCGCTTACTCCGGTTACGGCTTCGCTGGGGCGGATATAGATGAATATGCCGACTTTGAAAGTGACCAGATCGTTGTCTGGCTTTGGGGAGAAACGGATAGAAGAGTCAAACGCATAGGTCGATGTTCTGCCATACCAAAACTGAGCGTAGTCTCAAACATTTTTCATGCGAGTTTTCCAATGTGGGACGCCTCCGAACAATCCATCTATGTCAATGTTGCAGGTCCTCACTTCAAGTCGGATGGCAAAGTGAACTATGGAACGATTCAAGTGAAAGTCTCCGAGGCACTTGCGGACTGTTTGTGGAGTGTGGACATTTCTAGGAAAGTTGAGGCTAAGGTCTCTATAACCTACGAGGAATCAGGTCAACAGCAGACCCAAAGCATCTCGTCAAAACTACAAGGTGACGATTTCATTCTCACTATCTCCGGTATGCACTTCTCCAGCCCAACCGTCAAGGTTAAGTTGGCACAAAGTGCTGAGAAAGTTGGTTTTACTCGTGTCGACTCTGCGACTACCCCCGTCAAAGAGCAATCGGGAGTGAGTAGATCTGCCAATAATGAGATTTCCAAGAAGGCATCAGTTGTAATGTGTAAGAAAGGAAACATGGTCAAGAAGATTTCCTCGACGAAGTCTAAGTGCCCCAAAGGATTCAAAAAGCAGTAGTAATCACGCTCTCTTGAAACCCTTAGGGCATTTCCCTGAAGTTATCTTCTTCTTCACTTTTCCTTTGACACAGGTGATTGATGCTGACTTGGAAGTCTTGCTAGTCGAAACCCGTGGAGTATCTTCAGTCTTCGGTTTCGTAGCCGTCGATGCCGTAGTCACCTTCTCTTGGATGAACTTCACTTTCACAGTCGGTGAGGAGAAAGTGAAGTTGTACGCCCCGAGATGGATCCAGCCGTTTCGTTCGGTCATCGCTTCGGTTGCGAACTCCTGTGTTGATCCATCGGATGCGGTTACCGAAACCTCAGCGCGAAGTGGCGCCTCACTGAAGTTGTAGATGCATCGAGCCGCCTCTGAACGAATTGAGAGGTCATAGACGCCTCTAAATAGAGTTTTTCCATCAGCGAGGTGATGTGGTCCTGCAACTACATAATTGAGCACGTCATTGACCAGCTTCGGTGGCCCAGACTCATAAAAGGGAGCATTGGTTGTGACGAGACCAATCAACTTACTCTTGTCAGCAAAACATTGATTGCTGTATTCCCCCATCGATGTGGAGCCGAACATCCACCGCGAAGAGGTACCAAACCGCTTGTCGCTTCCTCCGTATGTCTTCAGTTGTTCACCCCACCATTCGAAGATCTCAAGTTTGTTCGTTCCACTGGAGTGACCTCCCCAAGAGCCTTTCGCAGCAAGGTTCCGCTCAAGATTGCCGTCACCGGGATAGAAGAATGATTGCGCCCATTTCAAGAGTCCAGGATTTCCGGTCACCTGTGACTTAGGAGAGACGCCAAGAAGATTAGGAACAGTCGTGCTGCTCGCTTCAACAGTCAATACATTGTTCGTGGAATCGATCGCTTTGATATCAATAGTTGGTGTCTTCATCCGACCGAAGAGCCATCCGGTGACATCGTTAGGAACGCGCAACGCTAACTTTGCCTGTGTTCCCTCTTGGAATTCCTCACGTGAGAAGCAATATCCATCAGTTACAAGTAGGCAGTCCTTGGTGATTGGGGCGAGATTCTGTCCTCGATGGTTCCACGTGATATTTGCCTTATCACCATCTTGAACTTGGACCATCGATGGTGCGATGTACTTCGAATCCTGAATGTAGGAAGTTGGAATCAGATTGACTTGGAAGTTGGAAATGAATGCCTTTTCCTGACCTTTCATGAGTTGATAGGTAAGGCTCGCTAGTACCAGGAAGTCGCCCATACCTTCGCTTCGCCAAAGACTTACTGTGCCACCTGCCGGTACCGTGGCTCGAGGACTTGCTTTCACTCTCTGATCTCCTGAACCTTCAAAGAGGAGAGTTGCCGGTTTCAACGTGGAACTGCTCTTTCCGATGGCGAGCGCATCGATACAGCCAAAGCGAACGCTTGTCGAACATGGCGGGAGAACAATCTGCCCGATGATCGCATCCTTACTCCGACAATTCTCATCGTCGAAACTGGTACAGAGATGATTGGAGCCACCGAGTCCAGTGGTTCGGTTTGGCAAAACCGAAGCTTGGATCCATGAAAAGGCATCGTTACCGAATGCCCCACCATCTACGATGGTTTGATAGACCAGATCTTCAGCGATCGGTAAGTCGTCGGGGACTGTGAATGTGGCTTTGCTGGGCAAGACCCCGGAAACCATAAAACTAAGGAGCAAGATCGCAAATCCAACTCGCTTCAACATGAGAGGAATCTACCCAGTACTGGGCACAATAGGGTCGTGATCGCAGGACTTGCTAGAAGTTCTAAGTCTCGAACTGTCCTCGTTGGACTAGTGCTCATTATGGGAAGTAGCACTCTTGGCACCTCGCAAGCAGCTGATACTCCCTATCGCCACATGATCGTGGACTCGTTCGCAGAGGGTGCTGGTGGTGGTTCGGAGGTCTACGCAGTCCCAGAAGATGTGGTCAGCAAGGTTATGAATTCGGTAGAGACTGATTGGCGTCAGACTCGAAAAGGCTGTGATTCATATACAAGTGGAGCTTGCATTCCACCGAGCACTGCATATTCGATGCGAATCTACTTGCCGCGCTGTGACGCCACGACCACGAGTTATTGCATTGAAGCGCTGACGATCTCGCAAGGTGAAGGTTCCGCCTCTGTGCCTGGTGAATATCTGGGGTTGGTTGATGGTTCAACTTTCGAGGCCACACCAGATCGCGGTCTGCCAGCGGCCGCTACTGCTTCACGATGGTCTGTGCCTGGGGTCAAGCACAGTGGCGGAGCTGAGACATACGCGGTGAAGGTTCTCGTCGATGCATTCAAGAGTGGCGCCAGTAAAGACCTTTGGCTCTTCGATGTGACGGCGATTGTGGAGCCATACACTGAATCGAGAAGTGTCGCTGGTCAGAGTGATGATCTCTGTACCTCATTCAAACTCAAAGAAACTTGTGCAAAGCGCGTGGATTTTGCGCCAAAACAAAGAGTAGGTCTGACGCTCAGGCTTCCTAATTCAGTCACAGGTTGGCTAAATGGACGATTACAGAATGCATCGATTCAAATCGATCCCTTGACTGCAAATCAGAATCGAATCAAAGTTGAGGCTGAACCTGTCATCGTGCCTGAGGTCAATGTCTCCCTCACCAAGGCGGAGTTCGATGCATTACCCAATCCAAGTTTCTTCATACGCCAAGGTGAGATCTGGAATTCCGTCAATGCTGGAAATCCCCTAGCACTCGATTGGATCAAGGAATTAGTGGTAGTGATGAAGGACACCGCTTCAGGTGAACATACCTCATGGGCCTTTTCAACGGTTGGTGGTCGCCAAAGTAATGCTTGCTTCGATGATAAATCTCGACTGATTGGACTCGTGACCACCAATGCCGCCGTTTACTCACCTGGAGCGCCAGAGTTCGAAAAGGAATTTCTAAATTACAAAGTCGGTGGCTTGCACTTTCGGCCTGATGGAAAGAGCCTCAACATAGGTACTTATGACCTCTTGATGCGATCGGATGTAGCACGATGTCTCTACAGATTCACCAATGCCCCAATCTCCGCCTCGGTGTCAATCGTCGATGACAGTGGAACGGAAAAGCGCGTGGAAACTACTTTCCTCAACGAGAAGGATGGTTGGTTACATCTCGGTGCTTACGGCTTCACATTCTCAAGGCCCACACTGAAGGTCAAACTGACTGGCACACGCAAAGATGTTCCTTCGAAGAGCACATCTTCCTTAGCATCGAACGAAAAACAAAGCAAGAAAAGCACCAACTACACCATAGAGTGCAAGAAGGGGAAGGTAACTAAGAAGTTCACAACTACTCTTCCGCGTTGTCCTTCTGGTTGGAAGAAGGTCTGAATCTGTAAAGCGCGCCCGGAGGGACTCGAACCCCCAACCCTCTGATCCGAAGTCAGATGCTCTATCCGTTGAGCTACGGGCGCTTACTCGCAGTTACTTTCGAGGGTGATTTCTCGTAAAGACCCGAGTAGGTTCGAAAGTCTAATACGGCACGCAAGAGGCGAGGACTACCCTTCCTCGCTATGGGGCTGAGCCAGAGAAGATTGACTCTCGTCGGTTTCAGCGTCCATGCCTTCACTGCTCTCGGCGCGATCGCAGGACTTCTATCGCTCGCCGCAATCCTTGATGGTCGAATCCAAGAGGGACTCATCTGGTTGATTGTCTGCCAGGTTCTCGATGGTTTCGATGGACCTATTGCACGGAAATGGGATGTGAAGACCCACGCTCCGCAGATCAATGGCCATACTCTCGATCTCGTCGTCGACTACGTCACCTGTGTCGTCGTTCCTGTGGTCCTGATGATACAACTCAAGATGTTGCTTGAAGGCTGGGAGATCACCATCGCAGGTCTCATTCTCTTCACCAGCGCTCTCTGGTTCGCGCGAAGCGATCAGGAGACAGATGACCACTGGTTCAATGGATTCCCTGCATCATGGAATCTTGTGATTCCATCCTTCTTGATTCTCAATGTAAGTCACCGATGGATCTTGATCATCTCGGTCATCATCTGCATCGTGCAGTTGACCACGATCAAGTTCCCACATCTTGTGAAGGTAAGAACTTTGCGCCCTTTGACGCTCACGGTCACCACGATCTATTTCACGGCAATGACAGTTCTCTCGCTGGAGTTTCCCAACGGTCCAGATGAGTTGAAGCCGGTACTCATCATCGGCCCTGCCTACGTGGTCGGCCTTGCGATATGGCGAACCTTCTTCACGAAAAGTGAGGAAGAGGAGTTAGTTTGACGGGGCCGAGCCCAAGACGACTGAATAGACAGTAGTACTGCCGTTTGAAGACTGAACTGTCACTTTGACTGTGTCCCCAGGCGCGTAAGAGCGGATACGGATGATCGCATCAAGAAGATCGTTGATCTTGAAATTATCGACGCGAGTTATCACGGAGCCAGCGGGAATTCCAGCTTTCTGAGCGGCAGATTCGCCATCAGCGAATCGAAGGATTCGCGCTCCGGTACCTGTGAAACTCGTATCGAAGAAGACACCAAGAAGTGGTCTCGTCGACTTACCCGTCTCGATCAACTCGTTGATGATGCGACGTGCCTGCGAGATTGGAATGGAGAAGCCAAGTCCAATCGAACCGGAAGAGGAAGAAGTACCTAGAGTCGCAATCGCAGAATTGACGCCAACCATCAAGCCTTCGCCATCGACGAGTGGACCACCCGAGTTACCAGGATTGATTGCGGCATCAGTTTGAATCGCGTTTATATAAGACTCGGACCCAATCGATCCCGTCGTCACAGGACGATTGACCGCGGAGACGATGCCACTTGTTACGGTTCCAGAAAGACCAAGCGGAGAACCGAAGGCGATGACGGGTTCGCCGATCACGAGAGTATTGGAGTTTCCATACTCGAGGACCGGCAAGTTGCCTTTTTGAATCCGGAGAACAGCTAAGTCATAAGCAGTATCTCGTCCAACGATGGTGGCTGGATAACGCTCGCCATCGTTGACTTCAACAGTGATGGTTCCGGTGTTGGCAGCAGTTTCGATCACATGATTATTGGTGACGATGATACTTTCGGTGCTATTGCTTCGGATGATGGCACCAGATCCAGTTCCACTTCCGGCGCTTGATCTAACGCTGATTGAGACGACTTTAGGTGATACTTCGGCGGCAATCGTTGCAACGGAACTCCCTGCACCAGAGAGTGCGCCTCCGATTGGCATCAGGGTGCGGTTCTTCGAACATGTTCCATCAGCGGTGAAGTAGATCGCCTTGGTGTTATTGGCGACGCATACTCGTGTGATCGGTGCAGTGGAAGATGTCGCAACGGCGATGCCGCCTGTCATAACGGAGCCAGCGAGGAATGCTGCAGCGACTTTGCCTGTCGTCGAGAGAGCCATGCGGTCACCTTTACCGATTCGCCTTAGAGAAAGGTCAGGGGAAGTTGGGGAGAGTCAGAGTGTTACACGAGCGCGAGCGCTTCGCATTTTGGGTCAAAACGGACCTCTTGCTACCCTCGCGCTGTTGATTCCGGGGTCGGTGTAATTCCGAACCGGCAGTGAAAGTCTGCGACCCGTTGGCAGCCAGCGAACGGTGGACTTGGTGAAACTCCAAGACCGACGGTGAAAGTCCGGATGGAAGGAACAACACGGCGCACGCCTGCCTGATTGATCTCAGGTCCGGTGTGGGCCTACTCGCGCATCTTCCTGCGCTCACCCCGAAATCGCTGCTGACTCTTTGAGCGAAACGAGGGGAAATGAATGATCACGCGCTGATGCAACGCGCCGTCGAGCTATCCCTCCTCGGTCGCGGACTCACATGCCCCAATCCGATCGTCGGTGCAGTCGTTGCGAGTAGTTCTGGTGAGATCCTCGCGCAAGGTTTCCATCAAGGTCGAGAGCATGCTGAAGTACTTGCGCTCCGTGAACTAGAGAAGATCGGAAACAATCACCAAGATCTCACCCTGTTCGTCACTTTAGAACCATGTAACCATCATGGGAAGACACCACCATGTACTGATGCAATTCTCGATATTGGTGTGAAGTTGGGTATCAATCGCATCATCTACGCAACATCTGACCCCAATCCACTCGCTCAAGGTGGCGCCAAGAGACTTCTCGAAAGTGGAATGAAAGTGATTCGAATCGACTCACCAGAAGCGCGGTTTGCAAATCGCGATTGGCTCACCAAGATCCGACTCGGAAGACCTCGCATCACATGGAAGGTCGCAGCGTCACTCGATGGCGCAATCGCTGCAGCAGATGGAACATCGAAGTGGATCACCAATGAAGCATCGCGTGCTGATGTAAAGCGTGAGCGCTCCTTATCTGATGCGATTGTCACCGGAACGGGAACCGTCCTTGCAGATGATCCATCGATGCTTGGTTCTACGCGCAATCCCGTTCGCATTGTGATGGGAGAGCGCACCATTCCAACGAATATGAAGATCCATTCTGATGGCGCTGAGACAATCTTCATCAAGAGTCGAGAAGGCAATGACTTGCTCGCTCTGGCAGAAGCACGTGGCTTCAATCGCATCTTCCTCGAATCTGGTCCAACCCTTGGCTCTACGCTCTTTCAAGTAGGTCTCGTCGATGAGATCCTGCTCTATCAAGCCCCGATTCTTCTTGGGAGTGACCGCAGATTCACCGCAGGAATAGCGTTATTTGGGATCAATCAGCAGATCCGACTTCGAAGCGAAGAGATCACCGAGTTTGATGGCGATATCAAACGTCTTCTCTTCCTTGATACTCCGATCAATGAGGAGGTCTCATGTTCACCGGCCTAATCCAAGACCTAGGCTTCGTGAGAACGCTTGATCTCAAGAGAGAGAGCGCCATTATTGAAGTGAAGACCATCTTGGCGGAGAAGATCTCCTTAGGAGACTCGGTAGCTGTCGATGGGGTCTGCCTCACTGCTACAGGAGTAAACGCAGATTCCTTTACAGCCGATGTCATGATTCAAACGCTCAGGGTCACTTCCTTGGAAAGAATCAAGGAAGGTTCCAGGGTCAATCTCGAATTGGCACGCGCGGTCGATGAGCGACTCGGCGGGCATATCGTCCAAGGCCATGTCGATGGTGTTGGGATTGTGAAGTCGTTGAGTGAAGGTGAGAAGTGGTGGCGACTCGATGTCGAAGTCCCGAGCCACCTTCGCCGTTACATTGTCAATCAGGGATCAATTACGATCAATGGGGTCTCACTCACTGTAGGAGAAATCAACGACGAAGAATCAGCAGTCACTCTCTGGTTGATCCCCGAGACGATCGCGCGAACCAATCTCGGCGGACTCAATGAAGGCGAACTCGTCAATGTAGAGGTCGACATCCTTGCCAAGTATGTAGAGCGCATCGTGAAGTTTGGAGAGACGAAGTGAGCGAAATTCTTGAGAGCGCCTTAGCAAGGCTGAAGGCCGGTAACTTCGTCATCGTCACGGACGACGCTTCCCGTGAGAATGAAGGCGATCTCATCGCACTTGGTGTTGGTGCTACCGAAGAGAACTTGGCATTCATGATCCGCTACAGCTCTGGCGTGATCTGTGCTGCGATCACTTCAGAGGCAGCGCGACGACTCAACCTTCCGCCTATGACCCGTACCAATCAAGACAGTAAGGGAACGGCATTCACCGTCTCGATCGATGTTAAGGAAGGTCTGACGACGGGAATAAGTGCAAGAGAGCGCGCCAATACCCTCCGTCACCTCGCCAATCCGAAGGCGAGTGCTAAAGATTTCGTCCGCCCTGGCCACATCTTCCCGCTCACGGTGCGACCCGGTGGATTGCGAGAGCGACGCGGCCATACCGAGGCGGCGATGGAGCTCGCAGTTCTGGCCGGACATCCACCGATGGCCTTCATCGCAGAGTTAGTCAATGACGACGGATCGATGATGCGAGACCAAAGCCTTCGTGATTTCGCAGCGGCGCATCAGATCCCAGTTCTTTCCATCGATGAGATCGCAAAGGCTTCCATCTTCAGCGAAGAGATCACTTTCCTAGAGTTGACCTGGGCGAAGTTGCCGACGCATTACGGCAACTGGAAGATTGCATCATTTCCGGGTTACGACGGAACCGATCATCTACTGATGAAGTACGGCGAACCTTCTTCGAGCGCGACGATTCGCATCCACTCCGAGTGCATCACAGGGGATGCTCTCGGTTCTTTGCGTTGCGATTGTGGTCCACAACTCGCATATGCGATGGAGCGTATCTCAGAGATCGGAAGCGGTTACATCGTCTATCTTCGTGGTCATGAAGGCCGTGGCATCGGGATCGCAGAGAAGATCAAAGCTTATGAGCTTCAAGATCGGGGTATGGATACTGTCGATGCCAATCTTGCCCTCGGTCATCCCGCGGACCTCCGTGACTTCCGTGATGCCGGATCCGTTCTCGCTCACCTTGGCGTCAGCACGGTACGCCTCTTGACCAACAATCCTCGAAAAGCAGATGCGCTCGACCTGGCTGGAATCAGAGTCGAGATAGAAACTACAGATGTAGGAAGTAATCCCTTCAATGAGCTATATATCGCAACCAAGCGAGAGAAGTTCGAACATCTCACGCCGAAGAGAGAGGGCTGATCCAAGATGCTTGGTGCATCACCGAAGATCGAAATCAAAGGCCTATCAGGCAAAAGAATCGGGATCGTCTCCTCACAGTGGCATCCCGAGATCTGCGATGCTCTGATCGCAGGGGCAATGCGAGCGATCAAAGAGGCAGGGATCACCGAGATAACCCTTCGCAAGGTCGCCGGTTCCTTCGAGATTCCGCTTGCTGCGCAACGAGCGCTCGATGATGGATGCGATGCAGTGATCACAGTCGGATTAGTCCTTCGAGGCGAGACACCACACTTCGATTATGTTTGTCAGGGCGTTACTTCAGGGGTTATGGATGTGATGCTCTCTCGCGGAAAGCCCATCGGATTTGGCGTCCTCATGTGCGACAACGTCGAGCAAGCCCATGCGCGGAGTGGACTCCCAGGAAGCAAAGAAGATAAGGGATACGACGCTGCGATTGCAGCGCTGGATCTATTGCGGGATTAGCAGAGTTCAGTTCTTGGACTTGATATCTGGGATCGAAGAATAAGGATGTTCGGAGTTGATGATCCGAATCGTCTTACTCCGTGAACGCATCACAATCGATTGACTTCGCACGACTCTGCGATCGAATCGCACCCCGTGGAGCAACTCACCATCAGTGATTCCGGTAGCAGCAAAGAAGCAATCATTTCCTTTGACGAGATCATTGGTCGTAAGAACTTGAGCCGCACTCAGTCCGCGGTCAGCGAGCGCTCGATGCTCCTCGTCATTACGCGCCCACAACCGCCCCTGGATCTCGCCACCTAAACACTTCATGGCACAGGCCGCGATGATCCCTTCCGGAGTGCCACCGATTCCCATCAAGAGATCGACACCCGTGTCATCGCGCGCAGCCATCACAGCTCCAGCTACATCACCATCGGTGATGAACTTGATTCGCGCTCCTGCCTCACGGATCTCCTTTGAAAGTTGATCATGTCTTGGTCGATCAAGGACTACGACGGTGAGGTCATTGATCGGAACACCTTTCGCATCAGCGACGCGTTGAAGATTTACCTTAACCGGCGCCTCAATCTCGATCTTCCCAGCAGCCTCAGGGCCACAGACGATCTTCTCCATATAGAAGACTGCAGAAGGATCGAACATCGCGCCACGCTCTGCAAGCGCAACGACAGCGATGGCGTTGTTCATACCTTTCGCGGTGAGAGTCGTACCATCGATGGGATCGACTGCAACATCGACCTTTGGGCCGATTCCTTCTCCGACCTGCTCTCCATTGAAGAGCATCGGCGCTTCATCCTTCTCGCCTTCACCGATGACGACAGTTCCATCCATGTGAACGGTTGAGATCATCTTTCGCATTGCGTCGACAGCGGCCTTGTCAGCAGCGTTCTTATCGCCATGACCAACCCAAGCGGAGGCCGCAATTGCAGCGGTTTCAGTCACTCGAACCAGTTCGAGTGCGAGGTTTCTTGAGGGGAGTTGGCTCATCTCCGTCAGCCTACTTGAGCCATTTCTTGATGTCTCGCTTCAGTGCTTTCAAAGTCTTCATGAACAACCACTTCGTTGGGAAGGTATCGACCACCCTCAAATCAAGGGCGACCAGCGCACGTGCAGCAATCTCAACCGGGATGCTCTCTGGCTCTTCGCTCACTCCGGTCGGGATCTTCGCAGATGAGAATGCATCTATATCGCCGATGATCTCTATCCCTAGTTCCTTCATCTCCGCAACGCTCTCTCTTGAGATTGACTCAATCTTCTCAACCGCCCACTCTGGAGTAAGAAGTCTTGGCGCATCGGGTGCAGGCTTTACCTTATTGGTGAGGTACTTCATCGCGCCCTGTCTGATGAAAGTCTCATAGTCATGCCAGGTACGACGCTTCGGGAAGATCTTGTTCACTTTTCTAAGGAGAGCGATCTCATCAAGAGTCAGCGATCGGTTGGAATCCTTGTCTTTCTGTTCTTCAAGGAGTGGTTTTTTCAGGCCAAGTAAGTCATTGAAGACTTGATACATGAAGTCAGGATCCTTCTCATCGACGATCACGAGCTTCACTCGATCCTTGCCATAGGCGGCAATCCACTTTCGAAGAACTTTCGCATGTTGATGGCGAACCCAAAAAGATGGTGTGATCGTCGACATTCCAGGGTTGTCGAGAATGGAATGGAGCCACTTCTCATAATCGCTTCGAATCCCGATCTTCAGATGCTGTTGATATGCCGACGGGACGATCTTGAGCAAGGGACGGAGCGTGAAGTAGATAGTGACGTCATCGATATCAAGGTCTTTCTTGAA
>Ga0172372_10008585_pt1 | contig 13439 bp, 2 predicted proteins | sample LakKiv5m_2_FD_114544 | JGI IMG/M metagenome (GOLD analysis project Ga0172372, IMG submission 114544) | Freshwater microbial communities from Kabuno Bay, South-Kivu, Congo - kab_092012_9.5m | ecosystem: Environmental > Aquatic > Freshwater > Lake | place: Democratic Republic of the Congo...
AGGGTTCGGCGTGGTGGGCCGGTTTGAAATTGTTGGGAAAAGCGACTGGGCCACCAAGCGCTTGCCGCTGGCGCATGTTCTTCAGTTTGTCGCGGCGTTCAGCAATCAGTTGGTTGTCGTCTTGGGGCGCAGGGGAGAGGGTGTTTTCTGACATCCGGGGATTCTAAGAGTTCACCGAGAATGGCCCATTTCAAGCATTTTTAACTCAACCCCATGACTGAACCCCTCAACCGCCCCGAACTCCCCGACCGTTTGTCCATCGATGACCGCAGTCCGTATTATTTGCAGGCTGTTTTTCAATATGACATCGGCATTCGGTTCAACAACAACGAACGCCATGACGTCGAGGAGTACTGCATCAGCGAAGGATGGATCAAAGTACCTGCCGGCAAGACCCTAGACCGCAAAGGCAAGCCTTTGTTGCTGAAATTGAAAGGCCGGGTTGAGGTGTTTTACCGCTGAAAGCCTCATTAATTGATGGCAATTATTTCCGATATCTCCATGCCAATCAGACCCAATCACAGCATCAAATTTTTAAAATTGGCGATCAGATCAACATAAACAAAAAATTCAACAATCAAAAGAAATTTCAGATTTATTTGAATTTTTTACAAGCCTGCCGAATCCAAATTCGACGGAGCCCATGTCGATGGGATGTTGATGGTCGATTTTCGGGGTGGTCATGGCTTACTTGCTGGGTTTAGGTCAACAACAAACACAGGTTTGGGTTACAAAAGAGCTGGCGGTTTCCGTCCAAGGTGTTCCTGCGCTTCAATCGCACTATGTGTTGTTGGATAAATCCACCAAGCGTCCTGTGCCGGGACAGCAGATTCGCCGCAAAGGCCAAGCCTTGGAGATTTGGGTGGATGGCCAATTGGTGTTGGTCTTGCCGGCCTTTTTTGCGTCATCACATGGCGCAGAAATTTTTGACAACCTGGACCACGCCAGTCTTGATGGGGTGTTATCGGCTGATCAGCTGACCAATCTTGAAAAGCACACGGATCAACACTGGCTATCAGAAGAGGCTTGGGACATAGAGCACACATTTGCCTTGTCTGAATTGGCCGTCAGCCCCACAAGTTGGCGCGAAAGCGATTTGCGGGCGCAAGTCAATGTTCTTGAGTCTGGGTCCAATGTCACCATGACTGACACCGCCAGTGGCACAGCCAATGTCACAACTTCAGGTGCGGTCAGCACAACCGTGACGGGCTCGGTCTCCAGCATGGGTTTGGGCGCTGTGGGTTTGCTGTTGGGCATGAGCGCCATTAGCAGCCATGTGAACAACAAGGTGTCGGTGGTTCCAAGCTCAGGTGGTGGCTCAGGTGGCGGTGCAGGTGGCGGTACAGGTGGCGGTACAGGTGGTGGCTCAGGTGGTGGCTCGCAGACGGTGACCAGCAACGGCAGCGGTGCATTCACTGCAGGGCCTGCAGTAGCGGGCAACGGTTTGCACATGAAGGTGTACCGTGCTGACACTGGTGCCTTGTTGGAAGATGTGAAGGTGGCTGATGATGGCACCTATGCCTTCACGACCAGTTATGTGGGTGTGGTGATCTTGGTGATTCAAGATGTGGACGCTGACCCGAACAACCCCGGCATGGACTACATGGACGAGGCGGGTGGCTTGGTGGATTTGAGCGTCGAATTGCGTTCCATCTCGGTACTGGGCGCAGCGGGTGGTGCGGAGACGGCGAACGTGACGCCCATGACTGAAATTGCCGCCACCATCGCTACCGGCAAATCGGCAGCGCAAGCCGCCGCAGCCGGCTATGCCGAAACCACACTGACCCCGACAGCCGTTGCCAACACCAACAAAGCGGTGGCCAAGGTGCTGGGCCTAGGCGACAACGTGGATGTGACCAGTGCGGTGGTCACGCCGATCACGGATGCGAACGGTAATTTGAATGCCGGCATGAACGACTATGGACGCGTCTTGGCTGCGTTGTCGCATGCTGGGGACTTGTCGAATGCGATCGCCACCATGGCCGCAGGCATCCGGGTGGACGCCAGTGGCAACCCCAGTTTCAATGCGGACGCTGGCAGTGCGGCCCAAGTGCTGATGGCGCAAGGCATGGCCGAGGCTGAGACCGCGCAAGGTATTTCCTTTTCCAGCATACCCGCCTTGCAAACGGTGAAGGCTGCGGCCACCAAGGCCTACAGCAGTGTGTTGATTGCCAACATGCTCAAAGCCGATGGCTTGCTGGGCACCGACCAGACGACGGCACTGAACGCAGCCAAGACTGCACTGCAAAACCAAACAACCGATGGGGACACCCTGAGCAATGCGTGGGTGAACAACAGCAGCTTGAACGCCAATCTGGCATTTTTTGAAACCTTGAATACCAACAAGGGCAGCTTTGACAACGCTATGGGGCTGGCGTTCAACAAAGCCTTGGATCAAGCCAAGCTTGCCAAACAACTGCTGGACAACACCCAGCTGAGTGCGGCCACGCTGGCCAGGGCACAAGCGTCTTATGACCAAGCTCTGGCTGGTTTGAAACAGCAAGCGCAAACTGCGCTGGACCGGATCGAGCTTCAAGGCTTGAAGCAAGCCGACATGGCGGCTGACTGGGCTGATGGGCAAACGGCTGCTTTGACACGCTTGGGTGTCAGTTTGGCGCAGTTATCAACACAATTGTCCGCCGACAAATTCACGGCCCAAGCTTGGCAGCAGTCCATCACCCAGTTGACGGCGGCGCAAAAAAACCTCAATACGGTGCAAGGGGCATCCAAGCCGATTGCATCTGAGCTGTTGAGTGCGCAAAGCAACTTGGCGGCTGCGAAATTGAGTGTGTCGCAAGCAGAATCCACAACGGCCGATCAAGCCCTGTCGGACCTGGCAGCTTGGAAATTGATTGCGATGCGGCGTCAAGCGTATGTCCAAAATCCCAATACCCAAACCGAGTCTGCTTGGAAAGAAGCACTCCATACTGAGGCCACGCAAGTGCAGGGTGACCAACTGGCCAGCCAGGCCTTGGCTGCGGCTTTAGATGCCAACAACAAGTCGGCCATCAGAGCGGCCATGTTGACGGCGTACAACCGTGCCGCCACCGATCGGGTGTTTGCTGACGCTTTAAGTCAAGCCCTGGACGATGGGCGAGGGTCTGACATTGATGTACTACAACAATATGCAGCAGCCAAGGCTGAAGTGGACAAGCTTTTGAGCGAGGCTTGGGTGGCCAAGCAATCAGCTGGCAGCAATGCGCAAGCCCAGGTGCTGGAAAATTTATTGGCCGCCCAAGCGGCCTCAGAAAAATTAGCCGCCCAAGCTTGGGGCAAAGCCGGTTCAGACACGGGCAGCCCCGTGTTTGATGCCTTGGCGGCGAAAAACGCCACCAACAAAGTGTTGGTCGATTTGTTGCTGGATACCTTTGTCAAGCAAGACCAAGCGCAAGCCGACTTGTTGATCGATGCAAATGACGCAGATGCTTTGAAACGCCTGAAACGTTCTGAGGACATTGTTGACAGCGTGGTGAAATCCTTCAACCAAGAAGCGCTGTACCAAGTGCAAGTGGCCATGAACAAGGTGTTGCGCATTGATGAGCGGCCGGACGCCAGCAGCAACATCATGGCGTTTGATGCCAGCAACCTGCCGCAAGAAGTCGTCACCTTGGGCATTCCGGAAGTCTCTGGTTTGACATGGTCGTTGGTGAATGATGCCAACCACCCCGATGCCAGCAAGTTCTCCCTGAGTACCTCTGGTGAGTTGCAGTTCACGCAAGCACCTGACTACGAAACGTCTCTACAAAAAACCTTCAGCGTGCTGGTGAAAATGCAAGATGCCCAAGGCCATTTTGTGACGCAGGTCATCACGGTCCACATGGGTAATGTGAATGAAGCGCCAACGAAGGTGGGCACCTTGGTCCCTCAAACGCTGGCCAAGGGCCGAAGCTTCAGCTTGGATGTGTCCAGCGCTTTCGCCGATGTGGATGCCAACGACAGCCTGAGCTTCAGTGCAGAAGGTTTGCCCGAGGGCTTGACCATCAAACCGGACGGTCAGATTGTGGGCAACCCCAGCAAATTGCAAACCCCAACAACGGTCACCATCACTGCCACCGATGCTGGTGGCTTGAGCGTGAGCCAGTCCTTTGACATGAAGGTGTTGGACGCGCCATCCATCCAGTCTGTGACACCGGCTTTGAATAGCAAGCCTTTGGTAAAAGCTGGCGACACGGTTCAGTTGGTGGTGACCACGACTGAAGCCTTATCACTGGGCGGAAATGGCACCCCCGTTTTGGAGGTCAACTTCAACGGTCACGATTTATTGGCGACATTCGTCAAGCTTGAGGGCCAAGCCGTGACATTCAGCTTCACGGCACCTCCCATGCTTGACAAACAAGGGGATTTGCTGGCGCAGGATGGCAATGCAATGCGCGTGACCGGCTTGAGTCTGAACGGCAGCACCCTGACAGGAGCCACATCCGGCTTGTCGTTTGAAAGTTCGGTCTTGACTCCCTTGACCACAAACACCATCCGCTTGGACAACACCGCGCCTGTGGCACCCGGTTTGAGACTGGATGACAAGGGGTATGACAACACCGATGGCCTGAGTGTGGCCACCACAGTGATGCTGTCTGGCATTGAAAGTGATGCCACTTGGGAGTTCAGCTTGGACAGCGGCACAACATGGAAAGCAGGTGCGCTTTTACCTCGCGAAGGCGGGCCTGGCTTTGCGCTGAGCGATGAACAAACCTACACGGCTGGGTCGATTCAGGTTCGGCAAACCGATGCGGTGGGCAATGTCTCCATGACCAACAGCTCCCCAAAAGACTGGGCAATAGACAACACCCCACCCACGGTCAGCCTGAGCAGTGCGACCACCAAGATGAATGCCCTCGACGGGTCTGCCACCTTGACGCTGAAATTCAGCGAAGTACCAGGCAACTTGCCCATCGTTACCAGTACAGCGGGAAGTGTGTCAGCGTGGAGCCAGGGCAGCAACAACAAAACGTACACCGCCACCTTCACGCCATTTCAGAACTTAGAAACCAAGGCCTTGTTCAATTTGGGCGCTTGGTATGACCAAGCGGGCAATCTAGGCTCAACCACCACCAGCATCAGCATTGACATCGACACCAAACCGCCTAGCGCCCCGAGCATGACGCTGACCGACACCGGACGATCCAGCAGCGATGGCGTGACCTTCAATGCGTACATTGCTGTGGGGCAACTGGAAGCAGGTGCCATTTGGGAATACAGCCTGGATGGCGGCGCTCAATGGTTGCCTGGAACGGGGAGCAGCTTCGCCTTGGCCGAAGGCGCGTATGCCCGAGGCAGGGTGCAGATGCGACAAACCGATGCCGCAGGCAACACATCTCAGGCCACACCCTTCAACGCTGCATGGCTGGTAGACACCACCGCCCCCACCACCTTGGTGAACTCTCTGACAAATGACAACGTGTTGAACTTCTTCGAGCGCGAAGGCGGTGTGGCTGTCAGCGGCGTCAGCAGCGGTGCTCAGGTTGGCGATCAGGTGTTGGTGCGTTGGAATGGGTCCAGCCTCACCACCTCAGTCCAAGCCGATGGCAGCTGGGCGGTGGGCTTTGCCAGAGACCAGTTGCCTGTGGGCGAGCTGCAAAGCGACATCACCATCACCATCACCGACCTGGCTGGCAACAGCAGCAGCACCCTCTTCAGCGTGGGTGTGGACACCGTGGCACCCTTTTTGGCCTTGCCCGTGGCCACCATGCCTAGCGATTTGAATGGCTGGGCTGTGAATGTCAATGAGGCAGTGGTGGACAACATCTTGAATCTTTTTGAGTTGACTGCCATCAATTCGGGGGCAACTTGGTCCCTGTCCGGCCTCACCACCGCCGAGGCGGGGCAAAGTATCACCCTGGAACTTGATGGCAGGATCTTCAAGGGCAGCGTGATCGCAGGTGGCAGTGACTCCAAGAACACTTGGACCGTGACTGACAATGCCGATGGCAATGATGTGGCCAGCGTACTGAAGGGTTTGGTCCATGGGAACACCTACAAGCTGAAAGTCCAAGGTCAAGATGCGGCTGGCAATCTGTCGGCTTGGAATGAAAGCTTCTTGGTGGTCAAGCTCTACCCGCCCGATGTGCCCACGGTGGCCGTTCTCAAAACCAACAGCTTGACCCCCCTCATCAGTGGCAAAGCCCTGAAAGACACCAATCAGGTGGATGAATATGGCGCCAAGATTTACAGCAGCTTGGAAGACGATGACTCGTTGAAAGTGACGGTGGCTAATCAAGAATTTGATCTGAACTTGTTTGCGGGGCAAGACAGCAACGGACCCTTGTCTTACAACCGAAACACGCAGGAATGGCAGTTGGACCTGGGTTCTTACAAGAACAGCAATGGTGTTGTGATACCGCTCGTAACCCCAGGCGTGTTGAACATCAAGGTGCAGGTCAGCGCTGTGGGCTATGCACAGCCGATTCAAGACCAGAGCAGCAATGAGGTGTTGGTCAACACCACCGCACCCACCATCACTTGGGACAATGTGGCCTTGGACAACAGACTCAACGCCATTGAAACCCTGAGCGCCGTCACGCTCAGTGGCCAGATCGTTGACAAGGTCTCGGGCAGCGATGTGAATTGGGCCGTTGGCCAAGTGCTCGCAGTGAGCATGAGCATGAATGGTCAAACCAAGGTGTGGCAAACCACCGTGAATGCCGATGGCGAATGGTCGGTGCAACTTACTGCCACTCAGGCCCAGGCCTTGGCGCAAGGAAATGCCACGTTCACCGCCAGCATGGTCAGTGTCTTTGGCAACAGCGCTTCTCAAAATCATATTTTCACCGTGGACACCGTGGCCCCCAACTTGATATTGACCACGCCAGCGGATGTCAACCTCAGTGTCAACGAAACAAAATCTTGGGCTACTGCGATTCAGGTGAGTGACAGTCCCTCTGGCCTTGACACCATTCAAGTGAGTGTCTTGAACGGAGGCGTTCCTTTGAAAACATCGCCTGTTATTTTGAACACAGCAGGAAACCAGTTGAACGGCGATTTGTCCAAATTGACTGACGGCGAGTACACCGTGCAAGTGGTGGCCAAAGACCTGGCCGGTAACACCAGTGTGCAGTCGCTGCAACTCAGCATCGATCAAACCGCCCCCACGGTTTCATGGTCGCTCAGCAGCACGCGCTTGGGCCAAAACCAAACGACTGTGGTCACCATGACTTTGAGTGAAGCGGTGACCCGCTTACCGATGCTCAAGCCTTCTGTTGGCCAGATGTCTGCTTGGGAGCCAGTGGCTGACTCCTCGGGCTTGCAATACAAGGCCATCTTCACCCCGCCTTCAAACAGTGGGGGCAAAGTCATTTGGAGCTTGGATGCTTGGGCTGACAAGGCGGGCAATGAAGGATCATTGAACACGCTGCCAGGGTCGATTGACTTTGACACACTCGCCCCGACGGTACAAAGTTTTGCATTTATCAATCCGCTCAACAAACCGCTCAAGGCAAGCGATTCGGTGGACATTGAAGTCCAATTCAGCGAAGCGCTGACGGTCATTGGTTCACCTGGCTTGAGTTTGCAAGTGGGCGCGCAAACACGTTCAGCCCAGTATGTGGGAGCCAAGACGGGGGATGCTTCGGTGCTGGTTTGGCGCTACACGGTGCAAGCCGGCGACAACGATGCCGATGGCATCAGCATCGGTGCCAATGCGTTGAACTTGGGCAGCAACGGCAGCATCAGAGATGCCTTTGGCAACCAGGCTGTGCTGAACCATGCTGCTCCACTGGGTTTGGTCCCTGTGTTGGTGGACACCACCGCGCCCACGGTCATTTTGTCGCTGATGGGTGACGACACGCATTTGGCTCTGGGCGAGACTGCCACTTTGCAAATCAAATTCAGCGAGAAACCGGCGTCCTTGCCAACACTGAGCGCCAGCTTGGGCAGCTTGGGTTCTTGGACCCAGATCAATGACATCAGCTACAACTTGGTATTCATCCCCAATCCGAAGGTCAGCAATGGCGATGTGCTGTTCAGCTTGGCTGACTGGACCGATGCTGCCGGCAATGCTGGCAACAAAGGGACCTTGGCACTGGCGAACAACAAGACCTTGCGTGTGGACACGGTGGCGCCTATCGTGACAAGCGTCACCGACCAAATCACTTCGGTGACCAATGCGGACATCAGTTTTGAAGTCAGCCTGAGTGAAGCCATCAGTGGCAACTGGTCAACAAGCAGCTTCATGGCCAGCAACGGCACCGTGAAATCGGTGACGCCCATCGCAGGCAACAAACTGACTGTGGTGGTGACGCCAAAGACCAACACTGAAGCTGATGTTGCTTTGTCCTTGGTGGCCGGCACACTCAAGGATGCGGCGGGGAATGCCTTGGTCAACCAAGACTTGAGCAGCCTCAACAGCCAGGCGATTGACACCAAACTGCCCTCGGTCAGCAGTGTGCTCATGATGGGCAACAGCACGACGGGACTGTACAAAGCAGGTGATGAAATCATTGTCAAGGTGCAAATGACTGAGGCGGTGACGGTCACCGGTGTGCCGCAAGTGGCCTTGGACATGGGTGGCAGCCGAAACCGCCAAGCCCGCTACATCAGTGGTACTGGCAGCGACACCTTGTTGTTCTCCTACACCGTTCAACCCTACACCGTTCAACTGAATGACAACGATGCCGATGGGGTTGCTGTCAGCGTGAATGCATTGAACCTGCCCGCATCCAGCGCTTTGAAAGATGCCGCAGGCAATGCCGCCACCTTGAGCCATGCCGGCTTGGCGGCCAACAGCCTGTTCAAGGTGGACACCGTGCTCCCCCAGGTGGCCATCAGCAGCGATAAAACCCAATTGCCTGCGGGCGCATCCGCCAATCTGACCTTCATCTTCAGTGAAGACCCTGGTAACAGTTTCACCTATCAAGATGTTTTTGTGGTGGGCGGCACATTGAGTAGTTTGACGGGTTCAGGGCTGACACGCAGCGCCATCTTCACACTCTCACCCACTTTCAATGGTGAAGCCTCGGTCGCCGTGGCCAATGCAGTCTTCAGCGATGATGCGGGCAACCAGAATGCCGATGGTGCCGAAGCCAACAACCAGATTTCATGGTGGGCCGACTCCAATGCCCCAACGTCTCGCTCAGCCCAGGTGCCTTCAACAACACTGGAACAGTGGATGTGCAAAGCAACGAGGTCGGTCAGGTGTTTCTGGTGCGCCAAGACGTGGCGGTTTATGCCCAAGTCAATGGCGTCTTGGTGGGCGATGTGGCCAACATCACGGGGGCAGCTTCTGACAAGTGGAACAAGGTGGATATCAGCGCCACCAGTCAAAACACTGCGCTGTCCCTGACCGGATTGAGTGAGGGTGTTTACCGCGCCTACGCCGTGGACAAGGTCGGCAATCTTTCTTGGCATTCAGCGCAAACGCTGACTGTGGACAACAATCCACCGACCATCAGCAGTGGCATCACAGCCAGCGTTCTGGAAAACCTCGCCACCGACACCGTGGTGTACACCACCCAAGCCAGTGACACCATGGCCGCAAGCTTGACGTACAGCTTGGCAGGTGCGGATGCTGCTTCCTTGCAGATCAATGCCAATGGCCAGGTCACCCTCATCAGCAGCGCGAATTTTGAAGTCAAGCCAAGCTACAGCTTCAAGGTGCGCGTGTTCGATGGCGTCAACACCACCGAACGAGCAGTGACGCTGTCGGTGACCGACGTCAATGAGGCACCCAGCGCTGCAAACAAAATCATCACCATTGATGAAGACAACAGCCACGTTTTCAGCGCAGCAGACTTCGGCTTTGCAGATGCGCCCGGCGAGTCCAACAACTTGGCCGCGGTGAAGGTCATCAGCTTGCCTTTGAACGGCAGTTTGACCTTGTCGGGCAATGCCGTGCTATTGAACGACAGCATCGCTGCAGCTGATTTGACCAATTTGCGTTTTTCACCTGCGGCCAACGCCTATGGCAGTGCCTATGCAAGTTTCAACTTCACGGTGCAAGACGACGGCGGCACGGCCAATGGTGGGATAAACACCAGCGTCACTCAAACCATCAGCTTCAATGTCACTCCGGTGAATGATGCCCCCACATTGACAACCATCAACCCGCTCAGTGGATTCACGGAAGATCTTTACAAAGAGATTTCGCATGCAGACTTGTCGGCTGCATCCAACTTGAACGACATTGACAACAGCGTGCTGTCGTTTCAAGTTCAACTCATCATCGCGGGCAATTTGCAAAAATGGAACGGGTCAGCCTGGACAGATGCGACGGCAGGCGCGGTCTTGCTCGCAAATGAAAAATTCCAATGGAAAGCCACAGCCAACGCCAATGGCTTGTTGGATGCCTTCAGGGTTCAAGCCTCAGATGGTGCCTTGTTGTCAGACACGCCTGTGCAAGTGAAGGTTCATGTGGCTACGGTGAACGATGCGCCCTGGTTCACCAGCATGAGTGCAGCCGTGGACACCACCTTGGAAGACAACGAGGTGGTCATCACCTTTGCTGAATTGTTGGCCAAAGCGAATGCAGCGGATATGGATGGCACGGTGGCAGGTTTTGTCATTCAAGCCATCACCTCAGGCACCTTGAAGATGGGCACCAGCTCGGGCTCAGCCATGGTGGTTGAACCTGCTGATGCCTCCAGAAACACCATCAATGCCGACATGAATTTGTACTGGACACCTGCAGCCCATGCCAACGGTGTCTTGAACGCTTTCACCATGGTAGCGAAAGACGATGGTGGGGTTGTGTCCTCAGTCCCTGTCCAAGTGCAAGTGGCTGTGACCCCTGTGAACGATGCGCCTGTCCTCAGTGGTGTGCTGCCCGCCTTCACCGGCGTGGCTGAAGACAGCGCCAGCACCACAGCGGTCAGTTTAAATTTGTCAGGGGTGACGGTGTCGCCAGGCCCGAGCAATGAATCTGCGCAAACGCTGAGCTACAGCATCACCTCCATTCCAAGTTTCATCACCTTGTGGAAGGCCGATGGCATCACCCAAGTGCTGACCACCACCACGGGTTTGAGCTTGACAGATATCCAAGGCCTGAAGTACAAAACTGTGGCCAACGCATTTGGCGGCGGCAGCATTGTGTTCACGGTGACCGACAGTGGCGACACCGACAACGGCGGCACCAACAGTCTGACAGCCAACTTGGGCGTGACGGTGAACTCGGTGAATGACCTGCCCACACTCACTGCTGGTCTGCAAACTGCGGCCTTGGTGGAGGCCTCTGGAAATTCGAACAACTCGCCTGGCAGCGCCAGTGCCAGCATTCAATTGAGCAAAAGCGATGTGGAAGCCGGTCTGGTCTATGACATCACTTATTTGACATCCAATGGTTGGAGCACATCTAACAATGGCCTCACCTATACCAAGACAGGGACCTATGGCACGGCCACTTTAACCTTGGCAACTGATCTGGTGAGCTATGCCTTGGACAACAGCAAATCAAGCACCCAAGCACTCACCGACTGGCCAGACCCGACCATGGTGTCTGACTCATTTGCGATCCGAGTCAAAGATGCTGACGCCGCAACGGCCTTGGTGAATCTGACCTTTGACATCAATGGCAAAAACGACCAACCCACCATCGTTGCGCCGTCCGTGGTCACCCTGACCGACACTTCAGCGCCCGACAGTTTTGCATTGACCTTTGGTAACTTGAATGGCACCGATGCAGAAGGCACGGCACTCATCTATGGGATCACACAGGGTATCGGCGGTGGCCAATACTTGTTCAATGCCACTGCCACTGTGGGTGGTGCGACATCCTATGACCTTAAAAAATCTGGTTTGTATGGCAGCTTGTACCTGAGCAGCACGACGGGTGCATATGTGTACGTACCTCATAGCGTGGCCATCAATGCATTGACCGCTGGCACCACGGCCAACGAGGTGTTTGAGTTGTTTGCCAGCGACGGCGACACGCTTGCAAGCCAAACTCTGACTGTCAATCTCACTGGCGCCAGTGAATCAGCCAAGGTGACCAACAATGTGGTGAGCCTCAGCATGGGCTCGCCCATCACCAACACCACCACAGCGTTCAACACAGGCGTCACCGCCAAAACCTTGGGTATCAGTGACTTCGGTTTGACTGATGCTGAAGGTGATACCAGCGCATCCATTGTGTTCACCAGTTTGCCGACAAAGGGGAGTTTGTTGTTGAACGCCACCGCATTGACGGCCAACGCAGTGGTCAGTTGGGCGGATATCAGCGCGGGTAATCTGGTCTACAAAACAGAAAACGGTGCCAACAGTTCAAGCTACGCCACCATCGGTTTCAAAGTCAAAGAAGGCAGCTACACCAGCGCTGTGAAAGCCCTCACCTTGAATGGCACAAGCATGGTGGCCTCCAACAGCGGCACGCTCACCGAATACCTCCATATTGGCGCATTGACGGCGGCCAATGGCCAGCAAATCACCAGCCAAGTGACCTTGGAAGCCTGGGTGATGATGAACAGCAGCACCAACAGCTTACAAAGCGCCAACTGCCGCATTTTTGATTTGAGCGCCGGCGCCAACACCAACAACATCATTCTCTCCAACGGCTACTTTCGATTGCACAATGGCTCAACGAGTGTGGGTAATATTGACTTTGGGGCCATGGCGGCCAACAAATGGACCCACTTGGCGGCCATCATTGACAACACCGAAATGAGTTTGTACATCAATGGCGAACTGGTTGGCAGGTCAACCCTCAGGGGCGGTTTTTCCTTGAATGTAGCCACTTCCAGCACATCCAATGACCGGACTCAAAATTGGATTGGCAGAAGTGCATGGAATGATCCACTGTCGGCCATGTCCATTAACGACGTTCGCATTTACAGCGATGTGCGCTCCAAAAGCGAAATTTTGCAAGACCTGCAAGGCCAGGTCACGGCCAACGACCCCAACTTGCTCAAGCGCATGACTTTTGACGGCACCAGTGCGGGCATGGATGGCGCGGTGCGGCAGGTGACCAGTGGCGCCCTGGGCAACGACACCTACACCGATGCGGCCAACACCTTGTTGGTGAATGTGGAAGCGCAGGGCTACAACTTGACACTGGCGAACACAGGGGTGGCCCAAGGGGGGAGCGTTGGTGACGATGTGTTGACCGGGGGCAGTGGCGCAGACAATTTGAGCGCGACATTTGGCAACGATACGATTTATGGTGGCGCTGGAAACGATACTTTGAATGGTCATGAGGGGATGGATGTCTTGGTTGCGGGCAAGGGTTCAGACAGTTTGACGGGATGGAGCGGCGTTTGGGTTAATCCTGGTGGCGTGGGCATTTCCAGCAGTGACATCTTCAGATGGCTGGCCGGCGATGGCGATGGTTCAACCGACACCGTGACGGATTTTTCATTGATCGGTGGTGACAAATTGGATTTAACGGGTTTGTTGTCTACAGTTAATTCAACAACTCTGGCAGCCAACCCCGAAAAATACCTGAGCCTGAGCCAATCGGGCAGCACCACGACAGCGCTGCTGAAGGTGGATTTGGATGGTCTGAGCAACTTCAGCACCCC
>Ga0172372_10008586_pt1 | contig 13439 bp, 16 predicted proteins | sample LakKiv5m_2_FD_114544 | JGI IMG/M metagenome (GOLD analysis project Ga0172372, IMG submission 114544) | Freshwater microbial communities from Kabuno Bay, South-Kivu, Congo - kab_092012_9.5m | ecosystem: Environmental > Aquatic > Freshwater > Lake | place: Democratic Republic of the Congo...
AAAGAACAAGATCATTGCCCCTCATGAGAAAGAAGTGATTGCATATCACGAAGCGGGTCATGCGGTATGTGGATGGTTCCTCGAGCATGCTTATCCATTGCTCAAAGTGACCATAGTTCCCCGAGGCACAGCAGCATTGGGCTATGCTCAATATACGCCTACTGAGCAATACCTTTACAATACTGAGCAGCTCAATGACCAGATATGTATGACTTTGGGTGGAAGGGCTGCCGAGCAGGTTTTCTTTGGTAAGATTTCTACCGGTGCGGCCAATGACCTCCAGCAAATTACCCGCATCGCTTATAGTATGGTGACTGCCTATGGTATGAACAGCAAAGTAGGGAATGTAAGTTTTTATGATCCTGCTAATGAAAATACTTTTACCAAACCCTATAGCGAGGAAACAGGTAAACTGATTGATGAGGAGGTTAGAGCCATTATCGATGCTGCTTATGACAGAACACTTCGACTCTTGCAGGAAAAGAAAAATGAAGTAGAGATTTTAGCCCGCGAGTTGCTTAGCAAGGAAGTGTTACATAAGAGTGATGTTGAACATTTAATCGGAAAGCGTCCATTTGAGGAAAAGAAACCCGTGAGTATTGAGCCCGAGTTGAGCAACGACGACGTGGTGGGCGAAAGTACCATTGGGCCGAACAAGACCAATCCGGAAGATTCCTCCACCATCGTTTAATTTTTATGGCAGGAACAGCACGCGAAAATATTTTAAAGCGAATCAAACAGGCACTGAAGCAACCGGTGCCTGTTCCCTTTCCGGGAACTTCGGGTGATACTCATTTTGTGCCAATGGCACAGGAGCCCGTACTAGAATTTGCCGAGCGCTTCACGGCCCTGCAAGGGAAGTTTTGTTATTGCTCAAGCGAAAGCGAATTGGCTGAACAGCTCAGGGCTTTGGCAGAAAAACGGGAATGGAAAAAAATCTATTGCCGCGACAACCAGATAAAGGATTTGTTACAATCGAATGGATATGAGCCCGATTACTATGGCAGTTTAGCTAGTTGTGATGCAGCCATAACCGGGTGTGAATACCTGGTAGCCAGAACCGGTTCAATTCTTTTAGGAAGTGGAAATGAGAGTGGAAGAACGGTGAGTGTTTATGCGCCGATTCATATTTGTATTGCCTATGCTCATCAGGTGAAAGCTGATATTGCTGACGGTATTGATGCACTATTTGAGCCCGGAAAAAAATACCCATCCATGGTTACCCTCGCAACAGGTCCAAGTAGAACGGCCGACATAGAAAAGACACTCGTAGTGGGGGTTCATGGGCCGAAAGAAGTATATTGTTTTCTAATTGAAGAATAATTGCTCTGTCATGGCAACGCCTGTTACTTACCTTTTATTTGTTTACGGTTCGCTGCGCAGCGGATTTCATCATCCGGCGTATCAATACATCAGCAGGTATTTCCATCCATTGGGACCAGCACGCGTACAAGGAACCTTGTATGATATGGGAGATTATCCTGCAGCCCGCCCTGAAGGTTCGGGAACATATATTACAGGAGAACTCTATCAAATCAAGCAAACGGATGAGTGGGATTGGGCGATTGCGCAGCTGGATGATTATGAGGGGGTGCAGGCAGATGAAGATGGTCCGGCACTGTATGAGAGAAGAGTAGTAACAGTAGAGATAGGTGAAACGACGCAACCCGCCTGGATTTATTGGTATGCGGGGGATGTAAGTGGAAGGCCCATTGTTGCCAGTGGTGATGTGCTGGAATATCTTCAACGGAAAAACCAATGATGGCATGATACCTGCACCGGGTAAAAAAATATATTTCCTCTCAGACTTCCACCTGGGCGCCCCTAATGCTGCCCAAAGTCTGTCCAGAGAGAAAAAGGTGGTTGATTTCTTACGTGCTATTGAAGAAGATGTTGATAGCTTATTTATTCTGGGTGATATTTTTGATTTTTGGTTCGAGTACAAACAGGTGGTACCCAAAGGATTTACAAGATTGCTGGGTCGGCTGGCAGAGATGAGCGACAAGGGAATACCCATTCATGTCTTCACCGGCAATCACGATTTGTGGATGCGGGGCTATTTCGAGAATGAACTTCGCATTCGGGTTTATCATGAGCCAAAGATTTTTGAGTGGAGCGGAAAAAAATTCTTCATTGGTCATGGAGATGGTTTAGGCCCCGTAGATCATGGGTACAAAAGACTCAAGAAAATTTTTCGGCATCCGGTATGCCAATGGATGTTTCGCCAGTTACATCCTGACCTGGGGATCGGACTAGCACAATATTTCAGCCGTGCCAGCCGGGAGGCTACCGGAAGCAGCGACCAGCATTTTCTGGGTGCTGAAAACGAATGGCTCATCCAGTATTGTCACAGGAAACTCGAACAACAACCAATTGATTATTTTATTTTCGGACACAGACATTTCCCGATTGATTTTACGCTGACAGAAAAAAGTCGCTATATCAATACAGGTGACTGGATAAGACATTTTTCCTATGCAGTGTTTAATGGCGAAAAGCTACAATTGATACAACCCAACGTCTCTTAACTATTCAGCATGCGACGTCTTTTAGATCAGACTGTTCTCAGCAACACTATAAGTGATTACTTATGGGTGCTGCTGGTTTGCTTTGTCACCTTATTGCTAATACGATTCATTTCTTCCTTTCTCGCCAAATCGTTGTACCGCGTTTTATCAAAGAACTTACAACACGATGCCAGGCAGTCGTTCTTAAATCTGGTACTCAAGCCGCTGGACTATTTCCTATTCTCCGTTGTTGTTTTTATTTCTTTGGCCAAGCTGAATTTTCCTGCCGCGCTTAACATCAGGATTTACCAGACTTCCACACGAGATATGGCGCATACCGTCTTCGTTGCCTGGTTGATCATTATATTCATCTGGTTGTGCAGGCGCGGTGTTGATTTCATTGCATTGATATTGGAAGAAAAAGCAAGTCGAACTTCTGACCAGTCAGACAATCAGCTCATCATTTTTTTCAAGGATTTTTTTAAGGTGATTCTGCTGCTTATTGGTATCCTGCTCATTGTAAGGTTTTCCTTTAATAAAGAGATTGGCAGCATATTGACCGGACTGAGTATTGTCGGAGCGGCCATAGCGCTGGCAGCCAGGGAGAGCATGGAAAATTTGATTGCATCATTTATTATCTTTTTTGATAAGCCATTTATTACGGGTGAACAAGTGAAGGTGTCTCAGTTCACAGGAACAATTGAAAAAATCGGTTTGCGCAGTACCCGTATTCGAACGCCTGACAGAACATTGATTACTGTGCCGAATAAGCAAATGGTTGATAACATCATTGACAATTTTACACAACGAAGTCAACGTAGAACAGAGATTCGGCTTGAGTTGGATCTTTCAGCTACCACAGTACAACTTGCAGAATTTACCCGTTCACTACCCCCACTTATTCAGCGCAAAGGCATTGATCTGTGCAATATGTATGTTACAGATACGGGCAAAAATGCACATGTGATTATGGTAGAATTTTTTAGTTCAACCGAGGAGCCTATTGCAGGATACAACAAGATGAAGGAAGATATCCTGCTGTTATTGCTGGAAGAATTACAGAAGCGCGGCATACTGTTAGCTGCTGCCAGCAATCGCCTGTCAGTTCAGCTCACTAGCGAGACCAATAATTAGATTAGGGCAACTTGGCTACAATGACTGCCAGCTCTTTTTCTATGTTCCCGGTAGTGCCGTACTCCACTACCCGACCGGCTTCTTTCCCATCTTGCAAAACGATGAACGTCGGCACATTCGTGATGTTCCAAACCTGGTGCCAGTTATTGGGAGCGGTTTTGTTCCTGTCAAGGCCAATCAACTGAATCCGGTTGTCGGGAAACCCGCTTTTATCGGTGAGTCGGTATAAGAGGGGTAAAAGATTCTGGGAATCATGGCACCAGGTACCAATGAAGATGAGCAAAGTAAACCGATCCTTCTTTTCGCTAAAAACTTTCACCGCTCCTGCATCGGCAGATCCATATTTTCTGTTCTCCGTCATCCAGGTAAAAGTGGGTTCTTTGTCCAGCGTTGCCCTATTAAGAACGCCTTTCATTACAACTGTTTCCGAATCAGAGACGATGGTATACTTAGGTCGGGAGGGAATAAGAGAAGAGGAACAGGATTGGATACTGCTCATAGCTATCAGTAGCAAAAAAAAGAAACTGGCAGAGAATAGCTGCTTCATAGGAAAAGAAACATTTTGCTTCAACTAGTTGGTCAGGCGGCTTTTCAATTCCAGCAACAACGAGCGGAAGCGGTTGAGGGATTGAATCAATTGATATTGTTTATCAATGTCATTCTTGTTAGCCGCCAGGTATTTTTTAGCCCCGTCAATCGAGAATTTTCTTTGCCGCAATAAATAATAAATCAATTGCAGGTTCTTGATATCTTCAACACGAAACAGCCTGTCTCCCTTGCGGGTTTTCCTCGGTTGTATGATATCAAATTCATTTTCCCAAAAGCGCAGGAGGGAAGTGTTTACGCGAAACCATCCGGCTACTTCGCTGATGGGGTAATATAATTTCTCCCTCAGTACTTCGTCCGGGGGAACAGAGATCAGATCCACTTCTGCATCCATGTCACGAAAGGATTTCCTTCCTCTTTTACCACTGCTGATTGGGATGGGCCTGCTTTTTTTGATAAGAGCAGGGGCTTTTTCTTCCACAATACTCTCGGCATAGACCTGTGCCGGCGGAGAAGGTGCTGTCAACGCCATCGGAACAGATGGTGCAGGAATAGGTGGTGCCGATACCGATGGTTCCTGAGCAGGTGGTGTAGGAATTGGTTGTGCCGATACAGATGGTGCGGGTGATGGAGGGGTTGTTGCTGCTTTTTTGACCTCCTCCCGTTCCGGCTCCATGCCGAATGCAGCAAATAAATCAAGCTGTTGAGCTCTTTTTCGCATGGCTAAAAGTACAACAACTAATTACAATTCAGCTGTTCAGAAAGGGTGCGTGGAAAAACTATCGTTTTATGTGAGATGTGAAAGGTTTTGAATTATTCGGTAACCTGTAGATTGGGAAGTACTTTTGCTTCTATGAGAATAGCGGTAACAGCCATTTTCCTGAACAGCGGTCCGCTTGAGGGCTATGGGCACTATTCGATTGAATTGTTGCGGGAGCTCGTTGAACAAACGAATCATCAGTTCCTTTTTTTATATGACCGCCCTTTTTCTGTACCGCCCATTCATCACCCGCGGATTACTCACGAAATTATTCGGCCTGCCACACGGCAGCCCTTGTCTCAGGCAATCTGGTATCATTTTGCAGCTACCCGTATAGTTCGTCAGTGGAAGGCAGATGTTTGGATACAACCCTACGGGTTTTCATCATTTTTCTCAAGAACACCTCAACTCACGATAGTGCATGACCTGGCATCTTTTCATTTACCCCGGGCATTGCCCTGGTACCACAGGTGGCATTACCGGTTATTTACCGGCAGGGCGTTGAAAAAAGTGGCTCAATTGGCAGCGGTATCCAATTCGACCAGGGAAGATATGCAAGGGGTTTTCCCCTTTTTACGTTCCCGGTCCATTGAGCTATTGCCGGGAGCGCCCCGCAGCGGATTTCATCCATTGGATTGGGAGGAAAAGAGTGAGATCAAAAGCAAGTATACAGAAGGCAGTGAATTTTTTTTAGTTGCCGGTAGTATCCATCCCAGAAAGGATTTGATGACGGTGCTGAAGGCCTTTTCCTTGTTCAAAAAATGGCAAAAAAGCAGCATGAAACTGGTGATTGCCGGTAGGTGGGCCTGGCAAAATGAGGAATTGCAGGAAAAAATCAAGTCGTATAAATATCGGGATGAACTGGTGATTACAGGGTATGTACAGGAGGATGAATTAAACCGGCTTACCGGTGCCGCCTATGCCTTGATTTATCCCTCTCAGTGGGAGGGATTCGGACTGCCCATTCTGGAGGCCATGCAGGCGGGTGTTCCCGTGATTGCCAGCAATCACCCCGCACTGGAGGAGACCGGTGGAAAGGCAGCTATGTATTTTGATGCCGGCGAGCCGGAAATACTTTACGAACAGTGCTTGCGCCTGTATAAAGACGAATCCCTGAAGAGCCGGCTCATAGCAGAGGGGATAGAAAGGGCGCAACAATTTAGCTGGGAAAAGACCGCCCGGGAATTGAGCCGCATCTTATACAAACTGGTGCCCGAAGAAAGAAAAGAGAGCGGAACAACCAATTCGTAGCAAACCTTGTACTTTTGTCACTAATTTATTTTTTATGCCCACATCAACCATACAAATCGCCATAGATCTCGATGAAAATAAGGTGCCACAACACATTAGTTGGAATGCATCTGATAGCACTGCTGCCATGGATCAGTCCGCCAAGTCACTAATGGTGGCATTTTGGGATGGCACCGACAAGTCCGCCCTGCGCATAGATTTGTGGACGAAGGACATGATGGTAGATGAGATGGCTGACTTTTTTTATCAGAACATGATGAGCATGGCAGACACCTATCTGCGGGCTACCCGACAGGAAGAACTGGCCAATGATATGAAAGATTTTGCACGTAGTTTCTACAAGAAGTTTCGTGCCACTCAAATTGCTGAAAACAAATAAAATCATACAATATGAACTTGGAAGCACAGGTAATGGAAAAGATGAAGGAGGCCATGAAGAGCAAGAATGAAGGCATGCTGCGGGGTTTGCGCGCTATCAAGGCAGAAATCATAAAGGCAAAAACCGAACCCGGAGCGGGCGGCGAACTTACCGAAGAAGGAGCACTGAAAATGTTGCAGAAAATGGTGAAATCCAGAAAAGATTCACTCCAGATTTTTCAGGAACAGAACCGGACTGATCTGGCTCAGAAGGAGCAGGAGGAAATTGATTTAATCCAACAATTTTTGCCGGCTCAGCTGACTGAAGAACAGATTATACAGCAACTCAAAGAAATCATTGCACAGGTGGGTGCTGCCGGCCCTCAGGATCTGGGAAAAGTGATGGGTATTGCCACCAAACAGTTTGCCGGACAAGCAGATGGAAAGTTGGTAGCAGCGCTGGTAAAAAATTTACTCACCCATTCCTAGCACATGGTCATAGACGCAATATTGGCACTTATGCTAATACTGGCCATTGTCAGGGGTTATAGTAAGGGGTTTATAGTTGGCATTTTTTCTTTTCTATCCATTCTCATTGGGTTAGCTGCAGCAGTTAAATTATCTGCATGGGTGGCACGCGAGGCAGAGACACGCTTACAATGGCACAGTGCCTGGCTCCCTTTTCTTTCCTTTCTTGCCGTTTTGTTGGGGGTTATCTTGTTGGTGAGACTGGCAGCCAACTTGTTGCAAACGCTGATGGAAGTAATGCTTGCCGGCTGGCTCAATAAGGCGGGGGGAATAGTGATGTATTGTCTCTTATATGGCACGCTATTCAGTACCCTGCTGTTTTATTTGGTAGAAATCCAGTTAGTGGGACCGGCCCTGATCAAAGATTCACACAGTTATCCCTATATACATAAGGTGGGCCCCACCCTACTCGAATGGATGGGTAAACTGCTCCCTATATTCAAGGGGATGTTTGGTGAATTATCGAATTATTTCGACCAATTAAAGCCGGTCGAATCATAGGAAGTTATTACCTCACGGGGCATCGTTCAACAGCAATAGATTAACTCTAGAATAACATTGGACGGCTCACCCGCTATTCGGGTAAAATACACTATTTTCGTCATAACCCCTGCTGTTGGCAACACCGCTTTTATGGCAGGTTCATCAGAACCGGCAATCATGACGTACGAGATCAAGGAAAAAGACAAATTTCACTTTGTTGAGGAAGGAGAAGGCGAGCCGCTACTGCTGCTGCATGGTCTTTTTGGTGCCCTTAGTAATTTCAGCCACATCATCGAAAAATTCAGGCACACGCATAAAGTGGTGATACCCCTGCTGCCGTTGTTTGACCTTGACATTTTTCATACTACAGTGGGCGGGTTGGCAAAGCATGTGCACAAATTCATTGAGATGCAGGATTACCGGGGCATCCACTTGCTGGGAAATTCTCTGGGCGGACATGTTGCTCTGGTGCATGTATTAAAGCACCCGGAAAGAATTGCCTCGCTGATTTTAACCGGAAGCAGTGGCTTGTTTGAAAATGGCATGGGAGATACTTATCCGAAGCGAGGGGACTATGAGTACATCAGAAAAAAAACAGAACTAACTTTTTATGATCCTGCAGTAGCAACTAAGGAGTTGGTGGATGAAGTTTTCGCTATTACCAACAACCGCCTGAAAGTGATCAAGATAATTTCACTTGCCAAAAGTGCCATTCGAAACAATCTTGGTGAAGAATTGAGCCAAATTCATCAGCCAACGCTCCTTATCTGGGGAAACAATGACATTGTAACACCCCCTTTCGTGGCTCATGAATTCCATAAATTAATCAAAAACAGCGAACTTCATTTCATCGATCACTGCGGACATGCTCCAATGATGGAAGTGCCGGGAGAGTTCAATTCGATTCTTGAACAGTTTTTACAAAAAATGCGCAAACCTGCTTCTTCCGAATCATAACAACAAATTACTGCTGTGTTACTTGCTCAATTTATACAATCACATTATCCGGTCGCCCGACTAAGTGATTCGGCAGGGCAGGTAATAGATTGGATGGAGGAGATGGAAGTAAAGCACCTGCCTGTTATAGGAGATACAGCCTATCTGGGTTTAGTGGATAAGGAATGGTTAGAAGATCTGCCCGCAGATACGACCCTATCTGATATCGGCCACTTGTTGGCAATAATTGCCGGCAAGGAACAGGATTTTATCACGACCGGTTTGCAACTGATGGCAGCACATTCCCTCACAGTTTTGCCGGTTGTAAATGAAGAACAACTCATAGGGGTTATTTCTGCAACGGAAATGATCAGGGTGCTTACTGTTTGGTTGGAAGCGGGAGATAAGCAAGGGATACTGGTCATTGAATCAGCCCCGGAAAAATTTTCATTGGGTGAAATCAACAGGTTGCTCGAAACGAATGACTTATCGATACGGCACCTGAATACCCGATTTGAATCCGGACAAATAATCGCATCTGTTCGGGTAAGCCGAACAGATATTTATGCTGCCGTAGGTTCCCTGCAGCGGTATGGATATACAGTTTCTTATCATCAAGGCTCTGCTGATGAAAATCAGGAACTGCAGGACAATTATCAGCACCTGCTGTCTTATCTGAATCTTTGATAACATTGATGTTCATAACAGTCGTTATCTTCCGCTTTCCTGATAATTATTTATGTCCGCCCCGATAAGACATTATCTGTTGATATGCATGGTTGCACTTGGCTCATGGCAGTTGGGAGCGCAGCCGTCTGTTTCCACAACAACAGACCAGTCTCTTGCCGATTCTATGATAGAGCCCAGGTGGGTATTCATTAATGATGTGGTGATTACCGGAAATGGCAAAACCCGTCCTCCTATTATTTTTCGCGAAGTGCCTTTTCAAAAAGGGGATACGCTACTTGTTGATGACTTGCCCGGCCAATTAAAGCTGGCCAGGGATCTATTGATGAACACCACCTTATTCGTGGACGTTAAGGTGTATGTAAGCACTGCAATCAGAGAAGCCGGCAAAAGACAGGCCATCATTACGATTGATGTGAAGGAGCGTTGGTATCTCTTCCCGCTACCCTACTTTAAACTAATCGACCGTAATTTCAATCAGTGGTGGGTAGATCAAAACCGGAGTCTCGACCGGGTAAATTATGGGGTAAAATTCATCCAGAATAATTTTACCGGCAGGAATGACAACCTTGATATCTGGCTCATCACCGGATATAACCAGCAAATTAGTTTCCGCTATCAACTTCCCTTCATCGATAAGAAACTGATCAGGGGAATCAACATTGGAGTACAATATTCGACGCAGAAAGAGTTGAATATTGCAACAGAAGATAATAAGCAGGTGTTTGTAAGGAAGGATAATGTGATTCGGGAAAACTTCCGGGTTGAGGCAACCTATTCTTACAGGCCGGATGTCTGGCAAAGGCATTATTTCCGGCTATCATATAACAGGGAACACATTGACGACACTGTGCTGCAGTTGAACCCCCGCTATTTCCCTACCCTACGAACTACTGCCCGCTTCATGGACTTCAATTATCAGTATAAATATTATAAAGTAGATTATATTCCCTACCCAACAAAGGGTTGGATGCTGGAAGCTAACTTGTATTCCCGCCTGATTCAGAAAAACCTTGATTTGTGGCAGGCATCAGCACGTGCTGTTTATGCCATTCCATTTCAACCTGAGAGACGGTTTTTGCATTTCGAGGCCATTGCTATCTGGAAGACGCCGGTCAACAATTCGTTTATAAACCAACGATTATTGGGTTATAGTTACGCTCAGATGCGCGGATTAGAATACAATGTAATTGATGGTTCCGCAGCCGGGATATTGAAAACCAGCTTCCACCAGCAACTGTTTTCGGTGGTGTTGCACAACCCCGCCAGTAAAAAAATTCATGACCGTATTCCCATCAGGGTCTTTTTGAAAACATTTGCAGACATTGGATATGCTCATAATCGCTTTTCCCATCCCTCCAATACCCTTAATAATACATTTTTAAGGAGTTGGGGTGTAGGGGTTGATATCGTTTCCATTTATGATTTTGTATTCAAAATTCAGTTCAGTATGAATCAACTGGGCACAGATGGTGTATATTTACATAGCCGCAATGACTTTTAAAATAGGAAAGGAGCGGCTCGGAACTTTCCCGGTAACAAGGGTAGTCACTTATTAATTTTTTGTGCATGCAGGTAGCTATTTATAGCCGGGGACTTGATACAGAGCAGGGAGCACATCTGGGGTTTTTGCTGGAAGCACTTACCCGTTATGATGTCAGGATACTCATCTATCAGCCATTGTTGACACAGTTCAGTGATGTGATGGGTCGCTATAATAACCTGGTTCCTTTTTTACTTTCAGAAGACCTTCCTTCAGATTTAGATTGTTTGATCAGTTTGGGGGGTGACGGTACTTTGTTAGATACAGTGAGTCTGGTGCGGGATAAAAAAATTCCAATATTGGGAGTCAATTTCGGGCGACTTGGGTTTTTGGCGGGTATCAGCCGCGATGAACTTTCAACGGCGGTGGATGCTTTGGTGAATAGAACCTATATTATTGATAAGCGCACGCTGATTCACCTTGATGCAGATAAACCTCTTTTTGGAGACACGCCTTTTGGCTTGAATGAGTTTGCCATTCATAAGCGGGACACGTCTCCCATGATCAAAGTACACGCCTATATTAATGGAGAATTTCTCAATACTTACTGGGCTGACGGCCTGATTGTATCTACTGCTACCGGCTCAACAGGATATAATATGAGCTGTAATGGTCCGATTTTGTTTCCCGAATCTTCCAGCTTTGTGATTACTCCTGTAGCCGCCCACAACCTGAATATTCGATCGGTAGTTGTTCCTGATACCAATATTATTTCCTTTGAAATTGAGAGCAGGGCCGAGCTTTTCATATGTGCATTGGATGCCCGAAGAGAGATTGTAGATAAGAATATCCAGCTGGCGGTAAGAAAAGAACAGTTTTGCCTGCACCTGGTTCGCCTGAGCGAAAATACCTTCCTCTCCACCCTCCGAACTAAACTGGCCTGGGGGCTGGACAAGAGAAATTAACATTTATCGTAACAAAATTTACTGTTTTTTTACAAGAGTAATGAGTCCCACCGGCATGATGCATCGAAAAGTCATAGTACAAATATTGTTCCTGGTCGGAACAGTCACGGCCAATGCGCAATCTGACAATAGCTTTGTGCACCTGGGGGAGGTCGGAGTTCACGTGGGCGCGGGACACTATTTTGGTGATATCAATTCAAATGCCGGCATTAACAGGCCCAAATTCGCAGCCGGCTTTTTTTTCAGGAAACAACTTGGTGGCTACATAAGTATTCGCCTTTCCGGGGAATACCTGCAATTGGGCTATTCAGATATTTACAGCAAGAACACCGTACAAAAGGTCAGAAACCTTAGCTTCAATTCGAATGTATGGGAAGGGGCCATTACAGGGGAGTTCAATTTCTTTAATTTCCGTCCCGGCATTGAAGGGTATTCCTTCACCCCCTATTTAGGATTGGGAATAGGTGCTTTTTCTTATGACCCGTATGCATATCTGGGGGGACAGAAATATTTTCTCCGACCACTGGGTACGGAGGGGCAGGGAAGCGCATTGTATCCTGATCTGCAGATTTATAATCCCATAGCACTTTGTGTACCCTTCACCGTTGGGGTGAAATATGCATTTGATCCACGGTTCAATGTTTTTGCTGAATTTACCTATCGCTTTACCAATACTGATTACCTCGATGACGTAAGTGGCGTTTATGCACCGGATGCCTTTCCGCCCTTGCCGGACGGCTCTCCCTCTGCTGCTTTTCTGTTGCAGGACAGGAGTTATGAATCGGGCATAACCATTGGTACGAAAGGCCGCCAACGAGGCAATAGTCTTCAACCCGATTCCTATGCCAGCTTGAAAGTGGGCATTTCCTTTAATCTGGAAACCTATCGCTGTCCCCCTTCCCCCAGAGGCAGATAATCTGTTTCCGGCTCATTTTATTTCAAAACCTGCTATAAGTGCCGTTTTTGTTAACTTTGCACCCTTAAACCCATTTGGACCATGGAAGAGGGGCTGGTTGGACAGGTAAACAGGCAAAAGTTGCCCACCCATATTGCAATCATTATGGATGGCAATGGGAGATGGGCTGCTGAGCAGGGGAAGGATCGACTCTATGGCCATTTTCATGGGGTGGAAAGTGTTCGTGATGTAGTGGAAGGAGCAGCGGAACTGGGAGTTGGCTACCTCACACTCTATGCTTTTAGCACAGAAAACTGGGATAGACCCATTCAGGAGGTGGAAGGATTGATGCAGTTATTGATTGAAACCATCCGCAAGGAGGTACCAACGCTCAATAAAAACAATATTCGTCTGCATGTAATCGGTGATCTTTCTCTTTTGCCGGCAAAGGCAAGGGACGAAATGCAGGAAGCACTTAACCTGACGGCCGGAAATACGGGGTTAAACCTTATCATGGCACTCAGCTACAGCAGTCGCTGGGAATTGATAGAAGCTGCTAAATCAATGGGAGAAGAAGTGAAGGCGGGTCGGCTATCGCCGGAAGATATTAACCACGAGGTCTTCCAACAGCACCTGGCAACCCGGTCATTTCCCGACCCGGAATTAATGATCAGAACAAGCGGAGAATTCCGTATCAGTAACTTTTTGCTCTACCAGCTGGCATATACCGAACTCTATTTTACCAATACCCGCTGGCCGGATTTCAGGAAGGAAAACCTATATGCAGCCATCATAGATAATCAACAGCGGGAGGGGCGATTCGGAAAAACCGGCCAACAGATACAGCAGGAGGCTGGAATGCTATGATTTTTAGCCCCATAACTGCGATTATCAGGGGCGTTTTAAC
>Ga0172372_10008587_pt1 | contig 13438 bp, 19 predicted proteins | sample LakKiv5m_2_FD_114544 | JGI IMG/M metagenome (GOLD analysis project Ga0172372, IMG submission 114544) | Freshwater microbial communities from Kabuno Bay, South-Kivu, Congo - kab_092012_9.5m | ecosystem: Environmental > Aquatic > Freshwater > Lake | place: Democratic Republic of the Congo...
CATCAAGTCCATTGATCTTTCCATCAAGTCCGTTGATTCTTTCATCAAGTCGGTTGATACGTTCGTCGAGTCGAACTTCAAGTCTGTTTATTCGCTCATCAAGTCGATTGATTTTCTCATCCAATTGGATGAATTGTGCTCGCACTTCAAGAATTTCGCGGTGGGTTGCATGGATTCTTGAATTGACAATTGAAAAGTTGGTGTCCATTTGGTTCGCAAACGTATGAAATTGGTTCCACGTCACTGGTTCGTTTCCGCGATCACTTGCGTGAGTATTCACAATTGCTCCAAACATCGGTATTTCAGGCTGAAATTCTGGTGGCACATGTTCCCCTTGGTAGTTGGCTGTTCGGGAAGATGTGTGCAATTGGCCGAGCAAACGGCAAGTGAAAAACCAACTATTACACAGGTCGTGCTTTGGCTGTCAAGCGGTAATCTTCAGCCATGTGCATTCTCTGTCAAATGGCTACCGCTGGGGCATCGGTGGTGCTTTCAGTTGTCCCTTCATTGCCGATGACAAGCGAAGCAACACCTCAAGCAGTTCAGAAAACGCCTGAAGTTCAAGTTGCTAATACGGCCTGTAAAAAGCAAGGCACAACACGTACGTTTCAAAAACAAAAACAGACGTGCAAAAAAGTAGGCAAAAGGTTGGTGTGGGTTACAAACAAAAAGTCCTCATCCACCACAACAGCAACCACACTGCCCACACCGACAGCACCTCCCACCATGCCTGCCGGGGGGTCAGAGCAAGCCGCATGCAGACTCCGCGAGGCTCGCGTAAAGAACTATCAGCCATGGAACGTTGGATTTCCACGAGGCGATAATTATGGAACTCCAACGCTGCCAACTTCTGGTAAAGCAAATGTTCAGCTTCTCGCAATTGAGTTCCCAGGCGCGCTGGGAACCAGTGCAGAGCTGGTTGCGGCAGAAAAGGAAATTGCCGAATACAACAAGTGGTTTGAATTCACTTCACGAGGCGCATTGTCGTTTAATTGGCAGTTCCCAAAACAATGGCTGCGAATGTCAAAGGAAACGGCGCAGTACAGACTCCAGAAGGGTGATCGAGCAACGGTGTTGCCTATGGCCCAAGAGGTGGTCTCCATTGCTGATCCATTTGTGGACTTCACCAATTCTGACTTTGTATTCGTGCTATTCCCAAGGAGCATCAAACTGGGTGTGCCCGATTTGGGAATGCACAACTGGCGAGTGGAAACCAACGAAGGACCGGTGAAGAACCTGTTCGGTGGATCAGAGTATTTCTACGATCGCGGTTTCGAGTTATGGAGTTTTTGGATTCACGAATGGGGTCACCCAATGGGCCTTCCTGGACACGCTCCGCGTTCAAACATCAGCATTATGGATAACCAAAATGGCAGCTCAGTCATGCTCAACGTCTGGGACACGTTCTTCAGTGGCTGGATGGGTAGCGACGAGTTGTATTGCATGCCTACTGGAGAAAAGAGTAAGGAAATTACGCTCGTTCCACTGGAACGATTGCAACGTGGTCCACGTGGCGTCATTGTTCCAATTTCAGATACCAACGCGCTGGTTATCGAATCGCATCGTGCCGAGGGCTGGGGCAAGCGCATGATGGATGCCAACTATGTGCGCCAATTTGGATCCAGCGGCACTGCGTCATACGGAGTGTCGGTGTATTGGATCGACACCACGTCAGACACGAATCGCTATGTAGGAACTGATGGAGTTATTGACAGTGATCTGGGTGAGAAATGGGCAGACCATGTTGTTCCCGCTGGTGTAACACGGCCCTTTGATCTGCTGATCAAGGGAGACTCGGTCTCTTACAGGGGAGTAACAGTTGAGTTCGTGAAGTCCGGTGACTACGACACCGTGCGAATCACCAAATAATTTTCAATCTTTCTTCAAGAGTTGAATTCGCGGGGCGTTTGGCCAAGTTGCGAATTTCAAATACGCGGCATCTGCCCAAAAAGACAAAAACTCAAGTATGGGATTGAGGGTTTCTTGAACTTTCTCCTCAACATTGATTGATCGCGCAAGCCAAAGAGCGCTCAGGTCAGGAAAACTTGGCATCAACGTGACTGTGTCGTCCTGAATGTGATCCTGCATTTCGTCGACGAGATATCTAAATTCGTCTTCCTCATATCTTCCTAAATCAATATTGGGATCAATGAGAATTGCCACCTCGAGGCTCTTTGTTTGTGTCTGGTAACTGTCATCAGACCGTGTGTCGGGACCGATGAACACAGTCCAGGATTGAGTTCTGATTTCGGTGAGCTCAAAGTCTGTACTTTTTACTTTGCTGAGTTTTCCACCGTGATGAATAAACCAGTCGACTACCGAACCGTGTAGTTCCTGCAGGGGAGTCACGTTTGAGGTCCAAACATTTGAGTTACTGCAACTTCTAACCGAGCAAGTAAAGATTCGGGTACTGGCAAACTTCTAAATGCATTCAGCAGCCCGTGGTACCACCATTGCTGATATTCATACGGTGCGTTGAAAACTTTTCCGAACCATTGATTGTCTCTGTCGTTCTTAATCCAATCATTTAACGTGGCTTCAGCATTGTGAGTCTTGTCCGCTAATGCAACGAGTAAAGAATCGTGATTGTGATCATGGGCAACGAGATGGTCGAGGTAAATCTGCTTACGTGCCTTCCAATTTTCAAGGGTCTTTTCCAGATCATTCTCAGCATGAGTACAAGCTTGAACAATGTCAGCGACTTCCTGACCTACTTCAGATGCAACAATTTGGTAGGTGCAGTCAGTATCTTCAAGGACGTCATGAAGCAGAGCTGCTTCTGCTTGTTTCTCTGAACCTCCGTGCTCAAGTACGAGTGCGCTTACCGCCATGAGGTGAGAAATGTAGGGAATAGTGGTCTTTTTGCGAAAATGCCCGGTGTGCCATTTGTAAGCAAGTGTGAATGCTTTTTCCATATTTCCTCCTGGTTTGTGTGTGATTAGAACCAACTCCAAAATTGAATAGGCATGAACGTTTTTGCTTGTTCAAGTGCGGCTGATATTTCTGGATACCGGGGACCACCAAAATGTTTCAATGCCCCTAAGACATCTTTGACTTCAGTTGCCCCAAGCAATTCGAGAAAGGCGTAGACATGTGAATTGGGAATGGTGTACGCGAATTCGTATTCATCGGAACCGAAGGAGTTTTCAACCGCTGGCCCAAGATCTTGTCCGAAAATTTTTAGACTGTCATCGGCAAGTAGTGATGCCCAGATTGTCCGAGAGTCTGCTCCGTTTTGTTCCTGGAGGAGGGTGATCTCCCTCGCATATTCGCGCTTTGGGGCAGATGGAACTTTGTTGAGCTCTGCGTAATCGGGGTTTTCAAGCCATTCCATAAACTATTTACGCACAGGTGGAATCCACGTGTGCGTCCATTTCCGCTTTCCGTTGTCGAAAGAAAGTATCCAGGTGCCATCAAGTTGCTGATCTGCACGTTGCAGGTTTTTTCGCGGCTCATGACCGGAGAAATGAGTGCGTGATTTTTTTAAAGCTCCAACTTGGATCAATTTGAAAATGACTTCACGTTGGATGCCAGTTCCTTTAGCCGCGGGTATCCAATGACAGGCCTGAAGTATTTCAGAGATTTCTTCGCGCGAAAAGTGGGTAGTCCGTCGGTCAATGAACGGGTAAAGGTCGCTAAACATTTGTCTCCTCATCGGACCTGGCGTTACCACCGGATTTAACCGGTTGGTGATCTTCATAGGGCCAGGACCCTCAGATCGTCTGGATGATTACGTTTTCAGATTACCTGAAACGTGTTACAGAGTTGCAGTCATTGGGGACAAGTTTGGTCTTCGTCATCGGCGTGGAAGCGAAGCTCAAAACCGCAAAAATCGCAAACTGTGTACTGGTCTGAATCGTCGTGATACTCGCGTCGAGCGGCCTTTCGTTCAGCCTTTTTCTTGCCGTGACGGTAAGCCAGATATGTCGTGAAAAGTCCCATATTCCTTATACGCATACTATGTGGCACCCTGTGCGTACCGTTTGCGGTAAGGAGGCTATATGAAAACAGAGGAAATTGAAGATGGCGAAGTTTGTCCGTACTGCGGTGTTCTGCCAATTACTTTTGATGGCGAAGAGATGGTGCATTGTCCAAACTGCGCTTCGCAGTTGTTTAACGCCGACTTCCTGCATGACATACTGCCGATGGACTTAGACGATGAAGAAATTGAATTCGTTCGCGAAGAAGAAGCAGGTTGGGACGAAGCAGATCGCACTGACTTTGGAGATCCTGAAATCGACGGCAATTATTGATAAGGGAATTCTTAGGGTTGGCAGCCGCAAAGTTGAGAGGAGATAAGTGCTCCACGACTACCAACCCAGAACCGCGCCAATTAGGCAGCGAGAGCAAATGCGCTGGCATGAACCAACGCACCATTGAATGACAAGCCTTGACCTACCAATCGGCTTGAACGTACGTGCTCTTCAACGCCCAGTCCAACACCTGGCTTGCTGATGATCTCTGCCGAGGCAAGTCGGCTTAAGAACTTCAGTGCTGCTGTTGCAGATGGGCGAAGATTCGTTTGGCCTGGTGCGTCAAGCAAAATGCCGCGAACGAGTGCTTCCCAGTTGGCTGCGAGAGCCTCTTGGGTGGCAAAGAGTTCTGCGCTCACAATGCGTGAACCATGTGCAACGACTACACCCTGCTGAGCAGGCAGTGGTCCTCGACGCACCAGATCTTCGATTGCGGCGGCGACATATTGATCGCGCTCAGCAAACTGTTCAATATCTCGGAAGTTTGACGAACCACTGCGCACACCCTTGATGCGAAGCTCGTGATCAACGGCTGCCCACACGGCGCCTTGGTCAGATCGCTTGTCGCCTCCGCGTGCAAGGTTGTCGCGGATACCTTCTGCCTTTGCGCGACGAACTCGGCGGTTTACGTATCGATTTGCGCGGGTGAAGTCACTTCCACCTGCCCAGCGACCCGCTTCCACACAGCTAACAGGAATATCAATGGTCGCCCCAGCAGGCACGAGAATGCTGACGTTTACGGTGCGTGTTTGACGGCCGCCATCGAGCACCTGGCCTTCTGGAATCAGAATTGCAGTTGCACCCGAATTGGTGACTTGCAAAGTGGGGACTTCGGCATCTGGCTTTTCCGAGACGGTTAAACCGGCAGAGGCGCCGGTTGAGAAGCCGAATTCAAGGTTTTGGCCGGGTAAATACACGGGATAAATGGCTGCGCCAAGGCGGTGGATTGGTCGACCGACTGCTGCGAATTCAAGAACTGAAACTGACATGGGTATTTCCTTTCAACAGATGTCTTGGTGTTGTTACTCAAACGCACAGAGGGTCATAAGTGTGACGAGGTGTCTGTTTCCTGTGGGCCAAGGCCACGTATGGTGTCTCGGATGAGCTCGTACTTCTCGTCGTGCGTGAGGTCCCAATAGGAAATAGGTATTCGCCGCACCTTGCAATAGGACCGGCGGGCTTTACGGGAGAACTTTTCACGGACAGTCATGAATGCAATACGCACAATTTGTTCGTGCTGTGCGTACTACAGACATCAACTCACAGAAAGGCTGTTACACGACAGATGAAATACCGACAGACACCCCATCACCTATTTGACTCAAATCTGCAGGCACGTCCAAAAAATGCAGGTGCAATTTGGCGCACCCTGTGTTGGGTGAACGATCAAGTTGCAATCAGCGGCGATCTCTCCGACTTTGACTCAGAGGCACTTGTCCAACTCAAGGACTGGGAAAATCAAGGAATTACCGACATCATCGATTTGCGCGGTGAGGCATCACATGAACGTTTTGTAGCGCAACATGCACCACACATCAGGTATCACTGGTTGGGTGTAGATGACGAAGGCGATCGCAGAAGCGATGAGTGGTTTGAAGCAATCGAGGCAGCAGCGCAACTGGTGTTGCAAGATCCAAGTCGCAAAGTTGTCATCCACTGTCACATGGGCGTAAACCGAGGTCCTTCGGCGGCGTTCACTGCATTGATCACACATGGAGTCGACCCGATCCAGGCACTTACCCAAATCCGTACAGCACGGCCGGTGGCGGCAATTCTGTACTCCTTCGATGCGGTGCAGTGGTTTGCGCAAAGGCAGGGCAAGTCCGAACAGGAAGTGGCGGACCTATTCCAGGCGGTCTATGACTGGCACGTGGAAAACCCATTAGATCTGCGGTATTGCATCCAGCAGATTGGTAGTCGATACGCGGCGTAAATCAGCGGCAGGTCCCAATGTCACACAATTGGGACCTGCGTGCGTATAGCAGGTATGACAAACACACCTAACCCAAAAATCACCCACATGTACATCCTGGTCGACCGTTCAGGCTCGATGGAATCAATTGCAAATGACGTAATTGGTGGATTCAACACCACCATTTCTGATCAGCAGGCAAATGGTCCGGACGCCAAGCTCACGGTCATCCAATTCGACTCGCAAGACCCAGCGGCAGTGATGTGCGCAGGCATTCCAATTTTGGAAATGAATCGTCTTGATCGTTCGACGTATCAACCGCGGGGCGGGACCCCATTATTGGATGCGACAGGTCTCTTGATCGGTCGTATTCGTGTTGAGCAAGCAGCACGAGTTGCAAATGGTCTGGAAGAAGAGGACGTGGTCTTCATCACGATCACCGATGGCCATGAAAACCAGAGTCGTGAATACAACCTTTCGAGGATCACTCAGTTGGTTAATGAGTGCAAAGCAGATGGTTGGACGTTTGTCTACATGTCTGCAGACATCAATGCATATGCGGACGCAGCAGCAATGGGTTACGACCGTGGATCTACGCAACACTTTGCAGCAACTGCAGACGGCGCCGGAAAAGCATTCACGAGCATGTCAAGGAACATGTCAAACATGCGCGATAAGAAGCGTCGCATGGAGGAATTTGATTCCCGTGAGTTCTTTGAAACTGGTAAGGATGCAGAAGACAATTCATGATGAAAAAACCTGCAAGGTACATCATCACTGGAGTGGACGCGACCGGGGTTTCGACCTCGGTCCTTGCACGTGTGAAGTGTGAAAACAGCTCCGGTTCATTTGAAAGCATTTTTCCTGTTGAAGCCGTGCATGGATACGCACGAAACCAGCGGGAAGAGGGTTTCATCGTGAACGTCGAGTGGTTATACGAAGTGCCGCAAGAGGCACAAAATTGGTGGGCAGAATATTTCATTGCTGTAGGAGGCAAATAACAATGTGGGTCTTTACTGAAACAGGATTTGTAAGTGCAGTTCGCAAGCCAGAGGAACCGAAGTACATCACCGTGCGTGCTCGAGAAAAGCAATCGCTTGAAGTACTTTCAGAGTTGGCAGAAAAGCCGATCATCGATACGCCTTACGGCGACTACGCATATCGAGTACTGATTACCGATGAGGTGTTTAAGGCCTGGCTGTCCACTTCGGTAGACATGTTGGATTACGACAACTTCAAGAATCGAGTGTGGGACACTCGCGGCGACGAGTTCCATGATGCTCTTGGAGCAGTGTGGTCAGCAATGTACAAGTTGCAGCAGTAACGGTCTATTTAGGCCGCTTTTACTGGTGCGTTTCCACCGAACATTGGTCCCAACAGCCCACCCAGGTGTTGCGCTTCTTTAACTAGACCATCAAGTAATCCGGTCATATCCTTCGAATGCTCACAACGCATTTCGGCTCCCACAACAATCATGTTGTTGTCGCACCACACACGAACTCCAACTCGAGTGGTGTTCAAACGGTTAATTTCACGCAGTAACTTCACGTTCTGTGTGACATTGTGGAGAACAGTCGAGGTTGCGCGAATAACTGGTTCGGTTCCATCAAACAGTTGAATCCGAACGTTGACATCCTTGTATTTTGCTGCGATGAGTCCATTGTCGTGGACAAGGTGGGAGATTTTCTTCTCTTCCAAATACTCAATCATCTGCGGGAAGTAGATTTCTGCGCCACTCAGTCGACGATCAAAATTGATTGAGAATTGGTCACATTGAATTTGGAGGTGCTGACCAATTTCCGAGTTGAAACTGATCGTCAGTTCTGGATCCGAGTTGACGAACAATCGGTTCATCAGGTTGTCAAGAAGGAGATGACTGAGGGAAAATGAACCAGTGCCGGTTGTTTGTGCAGGTAGTTTGACAACTGTGTCAGGACAACCGACGTAAGACCAGCTGCGTCGCAAAGTGATGCTCGTCTTGTCAATAATTACCTGACCAAGGGGTGGTTGCGAGAAAAACGACATGAAGTCTTCAATGTCGATTGGCATTTCTGCAAGAACACTACAGATCCGCTGAAAGTCTCGGTACTGAATCTTTGCGGTGACGTTTGGTTCATCAGAAAAGGTTTTGAACTCTGGAGTTTTTTTACAAACTCCCATCTGGATCTCGCCACCGTTTGATGACGTGATCTTTGCTGAGTCGTTTTCGACAGTGAGATTGCAAGTTCCACCCGCGCTATTGAGGGTGTTTGCGCTGAGAATAAGACGACCTGGAATTTGGAATGACCCTTCAAAAGAATGATGGTCGCCTGGAATGGTGATCCATGTGTCATCGCTGTTCATTTGCCATGTGCGCATTCCGTTAACGCAGGTAACGAAAACTCCTCGACCTTTGTCTTCTTCAAGTACGGACATGCGGATTGCCGACATGACGAGATCGAGTTCACTTTCGGAAATGTCTCCGATGTTTACTTTCATGCTGCATCCTTCACATGGAACTTTTTGAGGACTTTGACTGGTGTGTATCCAGTTGGAATGGTGTGCACTTCTTCGAACAACAATGCAAGGTCTTCGCGCTGGGTCGTTTCTGCATGTGCGCTAGGTGCGTTCACCTGAGGTGAGTTTGTTTCGGTGCGTTCGGGTGTTGGACTAGTTGCCAACTTCGTTTCGTTGCTCATGGTGCGCTCCTTGCGGGTAGGTGTGGTCGGTATTTATCCCACGGGTGGGTCAGAGATAGTAGGCGAACACAGGTTCGCTTGCACGGCATTTAGGGGCCGTATTGATAAACGCACAGACTTGTTACAAATGTGCCCGAATTTGCCCTATTCCCAGTCCTGGGCCCAATCGTCCCAGTCCACCACGCTGTCGGCATCTACCTGGGAGGCCGCCTCAACGGTGGCCTGGACGAGGCTGGAGACGACGTCAAGCACGACCTGGCCATTATTGGGGAGCAGGAAGTCCACCACGCAGGCAGGGGCAATATCCGGCTCCTTCCACCAGTCCAGCAACTGTGAGACCTCGAGCGGTTGCATCACTTTGCACATGATGTCCACAAGGAATGAGCGCTGGTATGTGGTGTCACCAGGGTTTAGCCACAAACTGATTTTTAGTTCGTGGTGGAAGATATCTGATCGAATGGCCCATAGAGGAATAGGTTCAGCGGCATTCGGGTGAATGAGACTCACCTTGATCATGCTGTGAGCTTCTTCGCCAATTCCAGTTTGAATAATGCCAGTTAGGTTTTGCAATACCGCAAGTTGTTCAAAAATGCCGGAATACTCGTCGCTTCGTTCGTCAAAGAGTACGCGACAGTTCGCGGCAATATTCTGAATTGCGTCAATCATCCACTCTTCCCGTGTACGGAGACGGGGGATGGGCATGCTGTGGCGTGATTCTCGTGATGCAGCGACAGAAATCATCTGGATGGATGCCGCATTCTGTTGTGTAAGGCATGGATATTCCTGATCGCATGAAATACACCTTGGATCAATGGTCATTCCATTTGGCTGGTGAATTGCAGAAATCACCTTGGCCAATTCTTGTGAAAAGCTGAGCGCATCACGGACATTCATTAAAACCTCCCATAGAAAGAAAAGAGCACGTACTCACCAGGGTGAATACGTGCTTGTGGACAGTTTCAGTATGACAAATGGGTGTCACGGAGTGGGCATCTCGATGCGTAATGAGTGGTATGAACACAAAACCAAGCACAAAAATTTATTACCGCGATGACTATGTTTTGGAATCGGGCAGAGAAACCCGCACCAAAGCGAAACCGATTGCAAAATTGATTCGTTCTGAGAATATTCCCGGCGTGGAATTGCGTTCTCCGCGAAAAGCGACCAGAGCGGAACTTGAAGAAGTTCACAGTCCTGAATATCTGGACAGTTTGTGGAATGGTGCTCAAGACTTACTACAAAGTCTGTTGGCAAGCACTGGCGGCGTATTGGACGCGGTAGATCAAGCACAGATTGACGGGTTTTCTGCAAGTCTGTCAAGCGGTTTGCACCATGCAAAGCGAACCCACGAAGAGGGTTTCTGTTTCATCAATGGGTTGGTCATTGCAGCACTGCGCGCATTGAACGTGCACAAATTGACCGATATAGGCATTCTTGACCTTGATGCGCATTGTGGTGGTGGCACGTTCCAACTCATTGGTAATGACGCACGAGTGCGTTTGGCAGATGTAAGCACCAACACATATGACAGTTGGAAATCATTTGAGTTGCGACACCATTTGGAAATCGTTCGCGATGCAAACAACTACTTGAACGAAGTCGAGAAAGCACTCAAGCACCTCAGCGGAGTGCAATTCCTTATCTACAACGCAGGAATGGATCCGTTCGAAGGATGCGGCATTGGCGGTTTACCTGGAATCACACGTGAAGTTCTGCAGCAGAGAGAAAAACTGGTTGCAGACTGGTGCAGAGAGAACAAGGTTCCGACAATGTACGTACTTGCAGGTGGTTATGAAGGACCGAACTTAGATCTTGAAGGAGTTGCACGTTTGCACCTTCTCACGATCAAAGAGTTCGTGCACTAACTACTTACCTTTTCGTTGATCTTTCTCTTCACTCCAAACAATTGCTTGGTCAAGCGTTTTTCCAGGAATCTCGTAGACCTCAAGATCACCAGGCGTTTCGCTAACTACAAACAGCGCCTCAGGTGTGCCGTCATCAAGAAGTCTGATGCTGATTGCGAGATAGTTTTCGGCATCTGTTGACCATTCGTCTGTGGAATCCTCTTGCCATGAATACGTAAACAACGTTTAATCCCTTCTCTCTACTTTGTGGGTCGCTTAGCGGGCTTGGTTGCGCGGCGGGGAATAATCAAAGGAGGGTCTAGCTTTTCTGCTTTTCCACGACGATAGAGCTGTGCAGGTTTGCCAGTCCCAGATGATGAGTGCCGAGTTCTGCCGGGAACTCTCTCGATGAATCCTTCAATCGTCTCTGCTTTGCGAGCAAAGTTTGCAGCATCAAAAGAAAGCTTCATCTTCTCTCGAGCCGACTTCTCGCCTGGTGTAGAGACTCGGGACGCTCTGCGGTATTCCTCTTCAAGGAGTTTTTGAACCTTGGACAGGACATCTTGATCTCTGGTCATCTTGCGACCGCTCGATAACCCCATGCGCATGTCATTCATGGGCATCGACATCATGAGTTCGTTTTTACTTGATTCGCTAAAGGCTTTTGACAGCACATGAATCTGTCGTTCAGCAAAGCTCGAGTCAGACTTTAATTCTTCTCGACGAATTCGATCAGCGAAGCGAAGCGTGTCAGCGTCTGGGTTATACGCATGGTGAAACATCACTTCATAAACATGTCGCAAGTCGCCAAGGGTAAATTCTTCATCGCAGAATTTCAAAGCGATAGGAGTTCGCTCCATAAGTTCGCGTACTCGCGAAATAGCGTCGCGGATAATTTGGTTATGGTCAAACTCCAAACGATTCGGGTCTGCAAGAACTTCAATTACGTCCATGAATTTTGCTTTCGCAGCATCGCTTCCGGCAAACGGCGATGCGAAGTCGGGGCTAAACGCAACGTAGGCAATGGAGATAGTTCTTCCAGGCCGTGGATCGCGACCTACGGATCCGTAGGCGCCAATCTGGATCAAGTCTTCAGGTTTGACCTCAATAGATGTCTCTTCTCGAAGTTCGCGACATGCTGCCTCAACAAGACTTTCGCCCTGCCACTCAACATGGCCGCCAGGGAGGGCATAGTCAAATGGCTCTCGTGGGACCTCTCGCACAAAACCTGTTTTGTGATCCAGGATGCAAGACTGAGGTCCCTTTCTTTGGACGACAGCTACTTGCAGCAGGTTTCGCTTAATGGTGAGGGCTACGACATCGACCGCTACGTGAAAGTAGGTCGGGAAATCGGTGGTTGCGGGCTTTGCGGTGAATTCCATGTGTACCTCCATAAACGCACGTTTATGGCTTATGTGTAATTCTACATAAAGGGCAGGGAACAGATTGTTTCAATCTGGAAATTTGGTATTTGGCTTGCTACCATGCTCGTGGTTGCTACCATTCGCTTTTTGGCTGTTCAAGCCCAGATGGTCAAGAAACCCGTATAGGTAAAGGGTTTCCTTACTGTGCAACACCCTCTAGGTAAATTGCATTATGACCAAAAAGCAGATAAGAACTGGTGTTGCAAACAAATACTCATGTGCTATACTCGGTACCCCACGAGATACGAAAAAGGAGATAATCGCAAAAAATCAGCAAAAACAGCAATTTCACGATCCACAGACCGTGAGACAGCAAGTTGTCACTTTAACAGTTATCCAGTCCGACCCGCCAGCTACCACAACCGCACGTCTCTCGAAAGGGGATCCAATGACCACCAAGCGCAACCACAACAAACCAAGTAACCGCACAATTCAAACCAAAAAGCGTCAAGACGCGTATGTCATTGGGGTGCATAACGCACTAGCGGCCCGTTTCGGCAACCATGCCAAGTACAAGGGGCAAGAAGTTGCAGATGTCATTCAGTACACCCTCGTGGAACTCCTTGAGCGAATCACATACATCATGAGCAGGTACCCGGACCCTGCGCATTATGTCGGCGCGCGTTTGGCAAACGTGGTCACCGACCACAGTCGTCGTCAAGGGGCACAACGTGGGGAAGGTGCACGATTTTACCGCATTGTTGGGTCAGCAGATGAAGAGCACACCGCACGGAAACTTCAGCAAGTTGTTTCGGGAGACTCGTTTGATCTCGCAGACCATCTTGACAAGATCGCACTTGTGCAAAAAGTCAAAAAAGTGTTGACCGCAGAAGAGCAGCGCATTTTTGATTTGGTTTTTGAGAAAGGTTTGAGCGTCACGGATGTCGCGAAGATTGTTGGACAGCGTCGCGAAACGGTGAGTCGCAAATTGAGCGATGCAAAAGAGCGTGCTCGAAAGGCCATTGGGCCAGCGTCGTAACGGTTCATTTCTCAGGTTTCACTCGTACCATCTCCACAACTTTTGCGCTGTGGCTAGCAAGGTTGTGGCAGGTGGGCGAGTGAGTTACTCGAACATGCAACGTGATGTGGTTATTGCAATGCGGACATTTCCAGTGAATGGTTCGCTTAGGTGATTGTTCCATGTTGTGCCTCCTTGGCAAGTCGTAATTGACAAGCCGCACAACATAAGGAAAGGTGTGACGAGGTTTCTTGAAATCCTTTCAGGTATTGAAAACGCTTTGAATCTGGCTAGGTGAAACCAACAGTTGTTTTACGTGTAGTGCATCAACGGTTTTTGTAACTTTGCTCAACAATGGCGTGAGACGCA
>Ga0172372_10008589_pt1 | contig 13437 bp, 13 predicted proteins | sample LakKiv5m_2_FD_114544 | JGI IMG/M metagenome (GOLD analysis project Ga0172372, IMG submission 114544) | Freshwater microbial communities from Kabuno Bay, South-Kivu, Congo - kab_092012_9.5m | ecosystem: Environmental > Aquatic > Freshwater > Lake | place: Democratic Republic of the Congo...
GAAGGTTCTCTGGGCGCCAATTGGGGCCGAATCAGATGCTGTCTGGCTGACAGACTCAAAAGGAGTAGAGGATGTCGGAGCGAGTTTCTTAGCAACACTTCGAGATTGGGGTCGTTTGGCACTATTAGTTGCTCAGCAGGGTAATATTCTGGGCAAACAAGTCATCAAGCAGACATGGTTTGATCAGTGTCGAACGTTTCTACCAACAGAGGGCTATTTACGTAAAGGCCGTATTTCCGGATATGACGGCGGTTATAAGTTCTTTTTTCATCATCCGGTAGATGATGGCACATGGTTACGTTTCGGCGGTGATTTTGGTCAATCAATTTACACTGACTTTAAAAGCGGAACAGCCTTGGTAATTCTGAGCGCATCCAATGACGGTGGTGGCGAGTATCGCCGTTTATTTGAAACGTCAATCAGTGCAACAGCCTCAATTTAAATCCCAGAATCAGCTCATTCATCGGCTTGGATTAGTTATTGGTCTAAAGAGTCCGCCGGTATTGACCGTAAACCGTGAGTCCCCAGGAGGTTTCCCCCATGCGCTTGGTGCGTACTGTTTTTAGTCTCGTTGCCTTATTCTTTGTGCCGAACTTCGCGCACGCAGCTGATGCGGGTCATCCGCACTGGGCCTACAGTGGTTCCCATGGCCCAAGTGAGTGGGGAAAGCTTGCCGCTGCCTATGGGCTCTGTAGTAAGGGTAAGACTCAATCGCCTATTGATATCCGCGATGTGGTTGGGCTCGACCTGCCCGAATTGAAATTTGACTATCGGCCGTCGAAGTTCAGCGTGGTCAATAATGGTCATACTATTCAAGTAACCTACATGGGGGGAGGTACGTTAACCCATTTAGGCAAACCCTATCAATTAGTACAGCTGCATTTTCATCGCCCATCGGAGGAACGCATTAACGGGAAGTCTTTTGCAATGGTGGCGCATCTCGTGCACAAAGACGCTAGTGGAAATCTCGCGGTGGTCGCGGCCCTAATGGACCCCGGCGTAGAGAATCCCTTTATTCAACAGGTTTGGAATCACATGCCATTAGTGGTAAACGAGGCGGTTTCACCAGAGTCACCCCTAATTGATCTCAATCAGTTGTTACCCAAAGAGCGAGGCTATTTTAATTACATGGGCTCCCTCACTACACCTCCGTGCTCTGAGAACGTCCTCTGGTTTGTATTTCAAAAGCCGGTAAATGTTTCCGAGGAACAGGTATCGATATTTAGTAAAATTTACCCGAATAATGCACGGCCTATCCAGCCGACCAATGCGCGACTCATCAAGGAGAGCCGCGCGGCAGCTCGCTGAGGAGCGTTTCACCATCGGGTGTATGATCTAAAGAAAATAGGCATCACCCAGTAAATCCATGGACATTCTTCGACGAATTTTTCCAAGTTTTGGATTAATTCTGCTCGTATTTTCGGTCGCTTTTCTGATCCCTGAGGCTGTCGCGATTCTCTCTCAAGATGGTGGGGAGAATGACTTTTGGCTGCCGTTTCTGGTCTCCGTCTCCCTTGGATTGGTGTTTGTTGCCCCGGCGATTATTTCCAAGGAAGTTCCAGAGTTAAAGTCGCGGGATGGAATACTGCTGGTAGTGCTGTGCTGGACAGTGATTCCCGCACTGGCCTGCCTGCCGTTCATTATTTACTTTCACGATGTGGGTCAGCCGATTAGCTGGTCGTTCGCGTATTTTGAGGCTGTTTCTGGGCTTACGACGACCGGGGCAACCGTATTGGTGGGTCTCGATGCGCTTCCCTACTCGATCAATTTATGGCGCTGTTTCTTACAGTGGATCGGGGGCATGGGAATCCTGGTGCTGGCAGTCGCAATTCTTCCTCTCGTGAGTGCTGGCGCAGGCTCAATATTTAGAGCGGAGTCAACTGGGCCTCTTAAGGAAACGAAGTTAACCCCGCGAATTGCGGAGACTGCCAAAGGGCTCTGGGGCGTCTATTGTATTTTTTCGATTCTGTGTGTGTTGGCTTACTGGGCAGGCGGAATGACTTGGCGAGACGCTTGGATTCATATGTTTTCCACGATGAGTCTTGGGGGGTTGTCATCGCACGACGCGAGCTTTGGTTTCTTTGAGTCGCCCCTCTTGGAGTGGATTGCCATTTTCTTCATGCTGCTTGCCAGTGGCAGTTTCGCACTTTATTTCGTGGCGCTAAGTAAACGTCGTATTTTCTTTGTTTTGTCAGACCCGGAATGGCGTGGATCAATTATGCTCCTACTCGGAGCCAGCCTTGTAATTACAGGTTTACTCCTTGCGCATGGCGTCTATCTGGATCCGGTAGAGGCATTTCGTGTGGCCGCTTTTAACACTATTTCGATCGGATCGACGACCGGCTATGCGACGACCGATTACACTCAGTGGCCAATATTTGCCCCAGTCCTAATGCTGTTTCTATCAGGTATTGCGACAAGTGCGGGTTCCACTGGCGCAGGCATCAAAATGGCGCGGCTCGTTATTCTTGTGAAGCAGACCCGCCGTGAGATCAAGAGAATGCTTCATCCAAGGGTAATCGACCCCTTAATGGTGAATGGTTCTTTGGTTGCCAACCAGACAGTCTTTGCGGTGCTCGCGTTTATGCTGGTCTATGGTGGAACAATACTAGGACTGATCTTTCTGCTGCTTCTTACTGAGATGCCGCTTGATACGGCTTTTAGTGCGGTAGTGGCCTGCGTCAACAATGCTGGCCCTGGCTTAAACGAAATCGGGCCTGCGGGAAACTACGCGGGGCTTACTGAGTTCCAGATCAATATCTGCGCAGTAGCCATGATTCTGGGGCGCCTTGAAATGATGTCGTTTCTGGCAATTTTTAGCCTCAGTTACTGGAGGGAGTAGTCTCGAGTCTAGGGGGCTATTAAAAGCAAGCCATCCGCCGGAGTTCTTAATGCTCCCTTAATTTTCAAGCGATACGCTTGATTCCCATGAAGATTCGTTATTGCTGCGGTCTGAGCACGTCATGTTGAGTCTCGGCGCTCAAAGGCATTCCGGAATTCCAGCCCTTACGCGACGTGTGCCGGAGTTTCAGTTTGAATGGATTGATCGCGCACATCCGAGCCGGGAGAGCGTGGAGCGCTTTATATCAGCGGTTTTCGCCCGGCGCTATGATGCGCAGGTCCGCTATTTTAGCGATGTCATTATCGGCTCGCGTGATCACGAGGGTCATTGGATTGCCGCCGTCGGGTTCTCTGCGCTTGCGCACCATGCAGCGTACCTTGAGCATTATCTCGATCAGCCTGTCGAGCACCTAATTGCAGCCTCAATAAGAAACAGTCACGCATTTAGGCGGGTTTCGCGCTGGGATATTGTGGAGGTTGGGAATCTAGCGGCGATAAGGGCCGGTGCTGCGCGGGCGCTGATACTGCATATGACACGTTATTTGTATCGTCGTCACTTTCAGTGGGTTGTGCTGACCGCTACGAAGGAGTTGTCAAACTCTTTTGCTCGATTGGGATATCGCCCGGTAATCATCGCGTCAGCTAACCCGATGCGATTAGAGGGCCACGGGAAAAGCTGGGGTAGCTATTACGAATCTAATCCAAAGGTTGTATTCGTAGACATTGGAGCATCTTATGCACATATTGCCACAGCGAATTAATCTAGATGCCCGTCTAGTTGGGGCCAACGAGAGAGCGGTGGAGGGATCCTCGTTGGCATTACAAGTCGGCGATATTAGTGGGGTATTTGATGAGTATCTCCGAAGGGGATCTTTAGTCGCCCTCATCGCTGATAACTCGCCCGATTGGATTTTGATTGATCTTGCCTTGCAGGAAAGTGGAATGATCTCGATACCAATCCCTTCCTTCTTTAGTCGTCATCAGACAGAAAAAATCTTTGAGTCTTTCGATGTCGTTGCATTGGTTCGACCAACAGGCTCAACGCTCGCCTCAGACCAAGGGTTTGAGGTTACTAAAGAAGTTAGGCTCACGGCTTCTCTATCGCTCGTGCTTCGACGTGTCACCAAGGAATCCGGTGATCTCTCGTTAGTTCAACCAGGATCAAAACTCACGTTTACATCAGGTAGTACGGGTGATCCGAAGCCGGTACCACTGTCCGCGAGTGCCCAGTGGGCGGTGGCAGGGGCGATCGCAGAGGTTTTGGCGCCCATGGGCCTTAGCCGTCACCTCTGCATGCTTCCATTAGCGATCCTTTTGGAGAATCTGGCCGGGGTCTATGCGGCGCTTGCCATGGGATCAGAGGTCGTGTTGCTGCCGAGCTCTGAACTAGGTCTTGCAGGGTCCTCTGGATTCGATGCGGCCAAGGCTTACGAGTGCATTCGGGTTTGGGATGCGCAGACAATAATCCTTCTGCCCGAGATGCTCAATCGCCTATGTCGCTATCTTGAGCAGTCGGCAAGTTCGCTCACGTGTTTGAAATTTGTGGCTGTTGGAGGTTCGAAGGTAAGTCCCGGACTGGTTCGGCGTGCGAGGGCACTTGGTCTACCGGTCTATGAGGGTTACGGCCTCTCAGAGGCCGCTTCCGTGGTCGCACTGAATCGGCCAGGAGCCGATCGGGTTGGAAGTGTTGGACAGGTGCTGCCTCATCTGACGGTGAAGGAGGCCAGTGACGGTGAGATTCTCATCCGGCAGAAGCACTCTGATCAGTGGCTTGCAACAGGAGATCTCGGTCGATTAGATTCCGATGGTTACCTATACGTGACGGGACGTAAAAAAAACGTTCTGATCACGAGCTTCGGCCGAAATGTGTCACCCGAGTGGCCCGAACTGCTCTTGCAGGAATTTCCAGAAATAAAACAGACGATCGTCTATGGAAATGACCAGCCCCATCTTTCCGCACTCTTAGTCCCGATCAGCACGCAGATCTCAGATCAACGAATCGAAGAAATCGTACTCGCAACAAACGAACAGCTTCCGGACTATGCGCAAATCGGGCACTGGCAGCGCATTGATAAGCCATTTTCTGTTGAAGATGGGTTTCTGACCTCAAACGGTCGACTCCGGCGGGATCAGATCGGTGCGCAATATTTTCCGAAGAACATGCAATTACACGAAGAAGGAGATTTTCAATGAAGAGTTTCTCAGAACGGTTGGCTAAAGAAACTGAGCGCGAGCGTCAGAGTCTGGTGGGCGTTCCAATTATCAAGCAAGCCCTATCCGGAGAGCTTACGCGCTATCAATACATCGAGTTCTTGGGCCAGGCTTATCATCACGTCAAGCACACGGTGCCGTTGCTTATGGCTCTCGGCTCTCGGTTACCGGAGACGCACCGCTGGCTGCAGTCAGCAGTTGCCGAATATATCGAAGAGGAAGTTGGTCACGAGGAGTGGATTCTCTCTGACATTAGTGCGTGCGGCGGCAACCCTAGCCGGGTGCGCACGGCCGAGCCACATCTCGCTACGGAAATGATGGTTGCCTACGCCTATCACCAGATTGATCGGGGCAATCCGATGGGGTTCTTCGGCATGGTACATGTTCTAGAGGGCACAAGTGTTGCGGTTGCGACACAGGCTGCCTCAGCGATCAAGAGCTCTTTGGGCCTTCCTGAAAATGCCTTCTCCTATTTGAACTCACATGGAAGTCTTGATTTGGAGCATGTGAAGTTTTTTGAAACATTAATGGACAGGGTTGCACTTTCCGAAGACCAGGCGGATATCATTCGCTGCGCTAAGCGCTTCTATCGTCTCTATGAGAATATTTTTAGATCATTACCGAGCGATGGGTTTAGTCCAGTCCCACCGGCGGAATCCGAGGAGGCTTTTCATGCGGCCTGAGCAACGACCCTACAGCGCGCTCATTACGGGGTCTTCGAAGGGAATCGGGCTTGAAATTGCAAGAGTAATCGCGGGCTCCTGCCACCGGATGTTTATTGTTGGTCGAGACGAGAAGGCCCTTCAGGCTGCGAGAACCCATTTCAACTGTAATGATGTGATTGTTTTGGCGGGCGACATTACAGAGTCGAGTTTTCGAGAAGCAATCAGGGACAAAGTTGGGATGCTCGGGGGTATCAATCTGCTTATAAATAATGCCGGGCTGAGCGATTTCTCGGATTTTTCGAAGCAGTCGTTGGCAGCAATCAGTGCGCTAATCGATATTAATTTACTTGCACCAATGAGTCTCACGCGGGAGCTTCTGCCTCAGTTACGCCGAGCGGACAGTGCCCAAGTGATCAATATTGGATCGATACTCGGATATATCGGCCACCCAGGCTATACAGCGTATTGCGCATCAAAGTTCGGCTTACGAGGATTTACTGAGGCGCTCTCCCGAGAGCTATCGGATAGCCCTATACGGGTTCGATTATTTTCGCCACGAGCGACTAAAACAGATCTTAATTCACCAGAGGCGAGAGTGCTCAATCGAGAACTCGGTAATACAGAGGATTCCGCGGAGGAGGTCGCTAGACATTTTCTTGCATTCTTAGGCACCAAAAAGCAGGAGTATCGAATGGGGTTTGCTGAGGGAATTTTTACAAGGGTTAATCAGATTTTGCCCTTCGTTATATCAAGTCATATGAGAAAACAGCTCCCCAAAATATATCGGGCGTTATTGCCAATATCAACTGGAAAGGATAGTCACAATGTCTAGAATCTTTATTGTAATTGCGGGGCTCGTTGTGTCCATTAATTGCTCCTGGGCATTAAGTCCAGAGGTGTCACAGCTCCAGCAGGAGTGGGCCGATATAAAATACGCCTTGCCGGCGGATCAACAAGAGAGGCGATTTGCAACCCTTGCAAAGACTGCAGAACAGGTAGCGAGTAAGCGCGCTAATGATCCAGAAGCGTTGATCTGGTTTGGAATTGTCGAGAGCTCATATGCGGGTGCAAAGGGCGGGCTTGGGGCGCTGAGTTTAGTAAAAAATGCTAAAAAAAGCTTTGAGCGTGCTATCGAAATAGATCCTAATGCCTTAGAGGGTTCTGCGCTAACGAGTCTTGGTTCCTTGTATTATCAGGTGCCTGGCTGGCCTATAGGGTTTGGCGATGATCGCCGGGCGCTTGAATACCTGAAGCGAGGTCTTGTCGTTAATCCTGACGGTATCGACTCAAATTTCTTTTACGGGGATTTCTTGTACCGGAGTGGCGATCATAAGGAGGCCGAGCAGTGGCTTCGGAAAGCCCTCAAAGCGGCGCCAAGGTCAGGTCGTGCCTCTGCAGATGCGGGGCGACGGGCGGAGATTGAGCAGTTACTTGCAAAGATTGCGGAAAAGAAGCGTTAAGGGGCGTCTGGCTTAGATGCATATTTTATTAGTCGAGGATGACGAGCTTATCGCCGCGGGTCTGCAGCTGGCCTTGGAGCGTGCTCATCATATTGTTGATTGGGTCTCAGACGGAATAAGGGGCCAGTCGCAAGCCCGATCCAAGACATACGACCTCGTAATTCTTGATTTGGGCCTTCCCGGGCGGGATGGGTTCGATATCTTACGGAGCCTGAGGGAGGGGGGGTCTTTGGTGAGCGTGCTGATTCTCTCGGCCAGAGATGCGACGCCAGAACGAATTCGGGGCCTCGACCTCGGCGCAGACGATTATCTTACAAAGCCGTTTGAGCTCGACGAACTTCTGGCAAGGGTCCGCGCGCTTGAGCGTCGACGTGCAAGCCATGCAACGAATACGTTAGTCCGTGGTAGGTTGCGTCTTGATATCGATGGAGTAGCCCTGAGCTGGGATGGATCTGCGATTGATCTGCCCCGACGTGAGTGGGTTCTACTAAAGTTATTTATGGAGTACCCTGAACGGGTGTTTAGTCGTGAGCAGATTGAACATGCGCTTTATGGATGGGCAGAGGGGACTGAGAGTAATGCGGTCGATGTACATGTCCACCATCTCCGAAAGAAGCTCTGTCCGGAGATTATTGAGACTGTCCGCGGAGTGGGTTATCGATTTGGGAGTGCCGATTGAGAGTAAATTCCTACCCGCTTCGGCGCCGTTTGGTTCTAAGCGTGTTTTTTCTTCTGTCGTTAATTCTGGGTGCTGTAGGCCTACTTGCAAATCATGTTAGCGAACATGAGGCAGACGAGATATTTAGCGCGCGACTAGCCACTTCGGCACGAATTCTCGAGGTTTTTCTTGCGCGCCAGCTCGAGAAGTCAACGCTAAATCAACCAATCATCATTGTGCTTCCTCAGGAGCTCGAATTCGGAGACGGGGATAGCAAAACAGATTCCGGACATCCCTACGAAAATAAGCTTGCGTTTCAGGTTTGGAGCTCAGAGGGACGTCTACTTGCGCGGTCAGCCTCTGCTCCGAATGAGATGATTGGTCAGCGAATTCCTGGCTTTCAGGAGGTCATGAGTGGGTCCGCACTTTGGCATATCTTTGTCCTGCAATCTAACGATATCTGGATTACCGTTGCGGAGCGGCATGATGTTCGGGCTGAGATGGCCGACGAAATTAGTTGGAGTATTCTGACTCCATTATTAGTCGGCGGTATCGTTCTCATCATTGCGATGAATATCATTATATTGCGCGCACTGAGGCCTTTAGCCACATTATCAACAGATATTTCCAGTCGTGACCCCGTGTCACTTGAGCCAATCATCCTGCGGGATGCTCCGATTGAGCTTGAGCCGGTCGTGGCAGAGCTTAATCATCTACTCACCCGGGTACACGAGGCGTTCTCGCGAGAGCAGCGATTCATTGATTCAGCCGCGCATGAACTTCGAACACCGATTGCGGCGGTTCAGTTGCATATTCAAAACGCGCTATCCGCCCCGGATTACGACAGTCAGCGTTTATCAATTGAGAACGCGTTAGTAGCATCCCGTCGTGCCACAAAGCTTGCCGATCAGCTTCTGTTCTATAGTCGGATCACAGTGTCCGCGGGAATGGAGCGGCGCGAATCGGTCTCGCTGCATGATATTGCTGTCAGTGTCCGTGAGATGATGGGGCCTATTCTTCATGAGCGGCAGCAGACCCTTGAGCTCTCTTGTTACTCCGGTGATATGATTTCTGCCGATAGCGAAAAGGTCGAGCGACTGATTCGGAATCTGGTTGAGAATGCGTCCCAGTATGGAGACAGTCCGGGGACAATTCTTTACAAGGTTACGAGAACAACAAATGAATTGATCCTGGTCGTTGAAAATGATGGGAAACCGATTCCGGATCAGGAAAAGCAAAGGGTGTTTATACCGTATTACAGAATTCTGGGAACGGGGTCCTCGGGCAGCGGTTTGGGGCTGGCGATTGTAGACGAGATTGTTCGACAATGTGGCGGCAAGATTCGGGTCGAGGATAAGAGCCCTAATAACGGTGCGCGGTTTATCCTTACATTTCCCATTCGTTGATCATTTGATTATGTTGTCCGTGTAAACTCCGGACTGTCATCTGTTTCTCGTGATCAAAGCACCATGACCAACCCTTCAATGAAGGTCTCGGTAGAGACCAGGTTTCTTCCGGCGGAGTCCTCTGAAGAGGGGGCCCATTATTGTTTTTCTTATTTCGTAACGATTGAGAATTCTGGGGATGTTGGGGCTCAGTTAATTGCCCGGCACTGGATTATCGAGGATGCAAAAGGGTTTCGTCAGGAGGTGCGTGGTTTGGGGGTTGTTGGACAGCAGCCCTTCTTGCAGCCTGGAGAGACTTTCTCTTACAACAGCGGAACTCAGATTACCTGCCCAGTCGGCTCAATGCATGGGTCTTACTTCTGCGTGACAGAAGACGCTAAATTCTTTGACGTTGTGATTCCACCGTTCAGCCTGAAGGCACAGGGCCTCGGCCCTCTTCGGGATGCGAATACCGTATTACATTAGGCTCTGACTAACGCTTTCGTGTTCGTTGGCTTTTCGTGGCCCGCTCGTAGAAGTCCGGAGGTTTATTCGCGAGCCATTTGACGAAGCTGGCAATTTCCGGGTGCGCCAGTAAGGCTTCAACGGATTGATAGTGTCGCGCGAGTTCCGTTTCTGTTAACAAGGCGTGAATCTGCCGGTGACAGATTCGATGCAGGTACTCGGTTTCGCGCCCCCCTTTTGATTTCGGCACGAGGTGGTGCGACTCCATCTCAGATTCGGGGATTTCGCGCGCACACAAGGGGCAGATCACGACGAGCGCTGGCTGCGCCTGGGCGGCCTCGTGTTGTAGTTCGGAGATGCGTCGTTTAATTCGTCCTGCCATGATGGGTTTATATCACTGTGTAATCGATTTATGGGGGGCGAATCCCTGGGAACACGGTTTTGTCGAAAAAGCCGCTAAACTAAAGCGGTCTGCGAGCCTCTTGGGTTTTATTTCCTTGAACCAATGCTGACGAGCGAGGGCTTGAAAATTGTCCGGCAGGCGAGAGTCGTCTCTCTGCATTCGACCCCAGAGCCGGTCTGATCTCGCCCACCTGAACCTTCGGTTCAGGAATGCGGCCCAGGGGCGCTCGCAGGCACCGTGTCTTGCGAACGAGTCAATCGCCAAAAGCGCCTGTCAGTCACGAAATCGCCAGTAGGTACTCAATAATCATCTTTGCGATCCAACCACTGGTGCCGACGAGCAGTGCGATTGAAAGAATAATGTAAGCCGGTCTTCCGCCCTTCGATTCCCGCGCCAGCGAGAACACGATCAACACCATAAAGGCGATGAGCGCTAATACAAAGTAGGGAGTGAGTTGATCGAGAAGATCAATGATTGCTTGGTTATCCAATGGCGTCTGAAGTTACCGGAATCAGTTGATGGGTTAGCTGCAACAGTTTATTCTCGATTGGCCGATCGGCAGTGGCCTGTGAACCGGCGTTCAATCGGGTGCGTTAATTCATATCCCGGGGGCCTGACCTGCATGCGTTCGACTCGTTCAATCATCGCCGTAAGTCGGTTAATTACAACAGAATAGCTCTCCATAGTGATGCCATTATGTTGGAATTGAGTGGCTGATTCGTATGAAATAGAGTCTTTCGTCCAGCGATACGGAATTAATCCATCGCGACGACCGCGCTCAAAATGATAGTGCTCAATCGATGTCTCAGAGTCTGAGATTCCTGACTGCAGCGCGGTTACAACGAGGGTGCCGCTGCAACGTAAGCTGCTGTTTTGAGAGAAAATATCCCCTGCCGCCGCAGTGTAATTCATCGGGCTGACCCCTCCCAGAACCCCAAGAAGGATCGGGTAGAGGCGCCCCCTTAACCAGTTCTGATAAGGCAATGCGATCATGAATTTTTTGTGGGTTTGAATAACGACATTATGCCAATACAGACAAAATCCCCTTCGGGGCCACCTGACCGAAATCGCTGGTTATCGTCTCGGGCGGCCTCAACACGGCCCTTTTACGTCATGGAGTTACTTGCTCGGGCAGCAGATCGTGAGAGGGATCACGGGGCCTCGGTCAATATGGTCGTTGGCGAGCCCGACTTTCCCGCTCCAGCGCCGGTTATGCAGGCTGCACAGAGGGCTTTGGTCGAGTCAAAGGTGCACTACACCCATGCGCTCGGAATGCCGGAGTTGAGGCAGGCGATTGCCCGAGATTATTGGTGCAGGGACCAACTGGAGATTTCGCCAGATCGTGTGGCCGTTACTGTAGGCGCATCAGGCGGATTATTGTTGGTTATGGCTGCACTTTTGAACCCGGGTGACGAGGTCCTGATGCCCGATCCGAGTTACCCATGCAATCGGGAGTTTGTTGCCGCCATGGGTGGTGTTGTGAAAACAATTCCTGTGAATGGAGAGTCAGGTTTTCAGCCTACCGTGGCGCAGGTCTGTGAGGCCTGGTCGCCGCAGTCAAGGGCGTTGTTAGTGGCAAGCCCCGCCAATCCTACCGGCACAATGCTCAATCCAGGTACTGCATCCGCACTTGCTCAGTGTGTGCGCGACCGCGGAGGAGTTCTGATTGTTGATGAGATCTACCAGCGTCTTGTCTTTAATGGTCAGCCAAAGTCTCTGCTGTCTCTGGGTGACGATATTATTTCAATTAATAGTTTCTCAAAAACATTTTCAATGACAGGCTGGCGATTGGGCTGGGTCGTGGCGCCTGAGATCATGATGGTGGCGCTGGAGCGCCTTGCCCAGAATCTCTTTATCTCGCCTTCTGCGCTCGCTCAGCAGGCGGCATGTGCAGCGTTTACAGAGGAATCATCCGCCATCGCACAAGGCTATCGGCAGCGGTTTCGCGAGCAGGCAGACTTCCTGCTGCCCGAATTGGAGCGCCTCGGATTTCGTCTTCCCGCACCGCCTGAGGGAGCGTTTTATGGCTATTTTGATGTCTCCGGATTAACTGATGACAGCTATCAGTTTTGTCTTGATCTTTGTGACAAGGCGGGGGTTCTTATGACGCCCGGACGAGATTTCGGGGATTATCAGTCAGCGCGCTATCTGAGGGTCTCTTACACAAAGCCCATTGCGGTTTTGAGGGAAGGCGTTGATCGGTTAAAGGCCTTCCTTCATCGGGGTTGAAAATCTAAGCGTCTATCCCAACCTCTCGGTCATCATGCGAAAACTTAACCAAATTATTACCGCAGTTCGAACCTCAGACGGTGCGGGAGTATCACTCTATCGAAGTCTTGGGCAGGCTGCACATGCCCGGTTAGACCCGTTTCTGATGCTTGACGAGTTCGGTAGTGATCAGCCTAACGACTATATTGCCGGGTTCCCCCCGCATCCTCATCGAGGCTTTGAGACCGTGACCTACATGCTTGAGGGTCATATGCTGCATGAAGACCATCTGGGTAACAAAGGTCATTTGAGATCGGGGGATGTCCAGTGGATGACCGCAGGCCGTGGAATCATTCATTCAGAAATGCCTCAGCAGGAGGAGGGTCTCATGCGAGGCTTTCAGCTCTGGATAAATCTGCCTTCAAAAGAGAAGATGAAACCCGCGGGCTACATGGATATTGCGGCCACGGAGCTTCCCGTCATTGAGACGTCGGACGGTCTTCGAGTGAAGGTGATCGCTGGGGATCTGCACCGCAGTGGATACGCCGTTACTGGTCCGATCCGGGGCGTATCGACCGAGCCTATCTTCTTCGATGTGCATTGCCCTGCGGGCCTATCGTTCGAGGAGGCCCTGCCGTCGGATCATAATGTTTACCTCTATGTCTACGAGGGCGAGCTGGTGGCTAATCCCGACTCGAGTCTGACCCAAGGACTCAAAGCCAAGCAAGGTGGCGTATTTAGCATGGGTGAGATACTCTCTGTTCGCGCGGGAGCGGCAGCGACCAAATTTCTCTTGCTCGCTGCAAAACCACTGCGAGAGCCTGTCGTTCAGCACGGACCTTTTGTGATGAATACTCGAGAGGAAATTGAGCAGGCTATTGCGGATTACCGGGCGAACAAGCTCGTCTAAATTTTCTCAAGGAGTTGTCATGTCGACTGCACAGTCACTGTATGAACCGTTTTCGATTGGTGATCTTACTCTTGCTAACCGGATGGTGATGGCACCCTTAACGCGTAGCCGAGCGAATGCCGATTTAGAGCCAACCGAAATGGTTGCAACCTATTACGCACAGCGAGCCAGTGCTGGTCTAATCATCACGGAGGCGACTCAGATCTGTCAGCAGGGTCAGGGTTACCTCGC
>Ga0172372_10008590_pt1 | contig 13436 bp, 10 predicted proteins | sample LakKiv5m_2_FD_114544 | JGI IMG/M metagenome (GOLD analysis project Ga0172372, IMG submission 114544) | Freshwater microbial communities from Kabuno Bay, South-Kivu, Congo - kab_092012_9.5m | ecosystem: Environmental > Aquatic > Freshwater > Lake | place: Democratic Republic of the Congo...
ATGGTGAAGACGTACAGGGCACGCGGCAGGTGCCCGCCGTGCGTGCGACCGGCCGCGGCCAAATCCACCTCCACCGCCGACCGGGTCCACTCCCCGCGTGCGTCGCTGAGGTGGTCCACGCCGGCTGCTGCGGGGGTCGCGGCCACCCACTCGCGGGTTCCGTCCGGCCATTCGGCCTCCGCCACGAAGAGGAAGTCGAGGGCGTTTTGGCCCTCCCGGTACCCGTCGTGCCGGAACCAACACGCCACCTCGACCGGCCCCCGCAACCACCCCGAATCCGGCCGCAGCGTGTCGAGCAGCAGGTACTCGTAGCGCACGCCGCTCGCCACCCCGCCCGCCCGGTCGTCAAATCCGTTCCAGGCGAGGTCATCCGGGGCCGGTTCCGGCGCCACCTCGGCGCGCCGCCCCTCCTCCACCGCCATCCAGTCCCCCCACGTCATCCACCGCGTCCGCGGATCCTCCGTCGGCCGGGCGCGCTCCCACACCGCACGGTCCTCCGCGGTCCACCCCTCCGCCCCGTCTGCCGCCCAAACCACCACCACCGACCCCGCGTCCACCGCCGCCCCCGCGATCCGCCGCCGCAACCCCGGATGCCCCGACAGCCCCATCAGGTCCCGGGCTTCCCCCACCCCCGTCCGGGTCAAGTGCGCCGCCGTCAACGGCAGCCCCGTGTGCAAGGCGGCACCCAACGCGGCGCGGTGCCCGGCATCCGTCCCCTCGCGGCCCACGACCTCGCTGCCGAGGTGAAACCACGGCAACGGGTGCATCGCCACCGCCCCCAGTCCCGCCGCGACCCGCCCGAGCGCCTCGACTTCGGGGGCAGCGACGGCGAACGGGTTGGGCACGGGGTGCGTTTGGCGCCGCAATTCCGCCTGCATGAGGAGGGCTTCTGCGGCATACACCGCGGCGTACAGCGCCAGCAGCACCTGCCTCGTCCGCGGACGGCGCACCTGCCCCACCACCCACGCGCCCACCACGGGGAGCACGAAGGCCGCGGGCCAAACAAACCGCCCCACCGCCCGGAACTGCTTGAAAATTGGCAGCACCTCCAGCCACGCCTCCCGCCCGGTCAAAAACGGCTCCCCCACCCCGACGGCCACACACACCGCCGCCGCCGCACACGCCGCTACACTCGCCCCCAACCCCAACCCCAACCCCAACCCCTCACCCTCATCCCTCCCCCCCAACCCCAACCTCGTCCCCAATCTCAATCCCAACCTCAATCTCACACTCAACCCCCACCCCACCCCCACCGCGATTGCCACGACCGCCCCCGTTCCCACATGCCCCCAACCTTCCCACGTGGTCAGGCCGGTTCCGAGGGCTTGGCGTAGGCTGCCCAACGGACCGTGGGAGGGGAGCCACAGCGCATCCCAGGTCGAGACGTTGTCCCAAAATCCGTACGGGTTGTCCGTGCGCAGGCCGTGGCGGTCGGTCCATGCGAGGAAGGTCCGGAAGAGCAGCAGGGGCAGGGCGGCTGCGACGAAGATTTGGCCGGCAGCGGCGCGCAGCGTCGTCGGCCGGTACACTGCCCACATGCCCACCAGCAACACCCCCGCGAACGCTGCGGCAATCGCTCCGAGGTAGGCGTGCGTGAAGAGCGCCGCCGTGATGGCCCCGCCGACGGCCGCCGCGCGACCCCCGCCCGCACGGTCCGCCCACCGGATGCACAACGCCCAAACCCCCGGCAGCACCACGCTGTACGCCAGCGCATAGTGGCCGCTCCACCGCAACACTTGCGGGTGCATCAGCGCCACCGCCGCCGCCAGCACCACGGCCGCCCACCCCTCCACGCGGAACCGCTTGAGCAGCCACGCCGTTACCGCCGCCGCTCCCGCCCAGGAGCTGAGGATCAGCAGGTGTAAAAGCCCCGCGGTCCCAGGCGCATCGAACGGCACCCACCCCAGCACCCACGCCAGCAGCGGATGCCCGTCCGTGTAGCAGACGTGCTCGCCGTACGGCCACGCCATGCCGGTGAACTCCACGCCTTCGCCGTGTGCAAGTTGCCACGCGAGTGTGAACACGTTTTTTGCGGCATCTCGCCCTTCTGCCAACAGGTGGCTGTTGGGGTCAAACACCACGTCCGGATGCAGCACCGCCGCCCCGACACAGGTCAGGACGGCGGCAGCCAGCGGCTCCGGAACGAACGTCCGCAACTCAGCAGAATTCGTCGTAGGCCGACTTCAGGTGGTCGGCAATCATCTCGGCCGTGCGGCCTTGGATGTGGACCCGTTCGACCATGTGCACGAGTTGGCCGTCCTTGAACAGCGCCACACAGGGCGACGAAGGCGGGTACGGCAACATGAACTTCCGCGCACGCTCGACGGCTTCGGTGTCGACCCCCGCAAAAGCGGTGGCAAGGCGGCTGGGCAACTTGCTGTGAGCTAAAGACTGACGGACACCTGGACGCATGGTTGCTGCCGCACATCCGCAGATGCTGTTCAGCACGACGAGCGCCGTACCCGGTTGGTTGATGATGGCATCGACCGCATCGGGTGTTGCCACTTCCGTGAACCCGGCTTGGGCGAGTTCCGACTTCATCGGGGCCACTAGTTCTGGTGCGTACATGATTGACTAACTGTAAGTTTATGCTCACTTTCGCCCGTCCCGGGCCAAATTGAACCCCAAAGTTCACACCTCACCGCCCATCTCGCAACCCCCGCTCCGGGAACTTCGCGAAAGTTGGCAACTCCCCCCCGTTTCAGGGAACAGGCGCCGGCGCCTGCTTCGCAGGCTGGAGGCAACGCTGCGCGTCGAGAGGGTGCGGCTTCGCCGCTTTACAGTGTGAGGGATGAGGCGACGCTTCGCGTCGAGAGGGCGCCTGCTTCGCAGGCTGGAGGCGACGCTTCGCGTCGAGAGGGCGCGGCTTCGCCGCTTTACAGTGTGAGGGATGAGGCGCCGGCGTTGCCGGCGAGAGGACGCCTGCTTCGCAGGCTGGGAGGCGCCGCTTCGCGGCGAGAGGGCGCGGCTTCGCCGCTTTCAGATTTCCGGAACGATGATTCCCTCGAAGTACGCCGTTCCCTCCACACTCCACACTCAACCCTCCACACTCAACCCTCATCCCTCAGGCGCGAAGCGCCCCCTCCACACTCAACCCTCGCCCCTCAGGCGCGAAGCGCCCCCTTCACACTCGTTCCTTCATTTTGAGTTTGTACCGGATGAGTGCCCAGGTCATGCGGGAGATTTCGTCGCCGGCGGCGCGGAGCTCGGACATTTGGTCTGCGGAAACCCGGCCCTCGGCGTGCAAGAGGTCCAGGCCGGCGAGGGCTTCGGCGAGGGAAGCGCGGGCGGTCGAAAAGGACTGGGCCGCGATGCCGGGGTAGATCGAGCGACTGCCCTCGACGAGGTTGAGGTGGACGCTGGTGGCCGCGCGCACGATTTGGTCCATCGTGAAGAAATCGCAGCGCGTTTCGAAGGCGCATTTGCGCATGTCCAACGTCCACTTTCGGGCCTTCTCGAGGACCCGCAAATCGCCCCTAACCTGCTGAAGGTTCATACGTTAAGTTACGAAATCCCGCTCCTCCCCACCGAAATTTCCACCCGGAAGTTGTCCACAATCTCACCCCTCAACCTTGGTCGCGAAGCGACCCCTCCCACTCATCCTCATCCCTGTTCCCCGCCGCGCAGCGGCGCCTCGCCCCTCACACTCACACTCATCCCTTCGCGGCGTAGCCGCGCCTCATCCCTTCGCGACGAAGTCGCGCCTCAACCCTCATCCCTGTTCCCCGCCGCGCAGCGGCGCCTCATCCCTGTTTTCAGAGTTTGGGGTTGTTCAGGTGCCGCGTGGCGTCGCGGGCCGTTTTCTTGTCGAGGTTGCGGGCGAAGGCGGCGGCGAGGTCGGTGTTTGTTTGGTTCGCAAGCGCGAGGAGCACCCAGAGGACGTCGGCGAGTTCGTCGGCCAGGTCGAGGGCGGCGTCGGTGGGTTTTTCGCTTTGGTCCCCGTAGCGACGGGCGATGATGCGCGCGACCTCGCCCACCTCTTCCGTCAGGATGGCCAAGTTCGTCAACTCGCTGAAGTAGCGGACCCCGTAGGTGCGGATCCAGGCGTCCACGGCGGTTTGTGCGTCGCGGAGGGAGAGGTCTTCGGGGCTGTGCATCAGCTTTTTGTGGCGGTGTCCATCAGGATGGTGACCGGGCCGTCGTTCACGAGTTCCACGTCCATGTCGGCGCCGAAGCGGCCGGTGGCGACTGGGCGGCCGAGCAGTGTGGCGGCCTCGGCGATGAAGCGTTCGTAGAGCGGGATGGCGGTTTCCGGGCGGGCGGCGGCGATGAAGCTCGGCCGGTTGCCCTTGCGGTAGGCGGCGTGAAGGGTGAATTGGCTCACAACGAGGAGCTCGCCGCCGGTCTCGTGCAGATCCCGGTTCATCTTGCCTTCGTCGTCCGCAAGTACCCGAAGCCCGACGACCTTCGCGGCGAGCCAAACCGCGTCCTCCACCGCATCTCCTTCCGCGACCCCGAGCAACACGCACAGGCCCGGCCCGATGGACCCGAGCACAGCCCCTTCCGACCGCACTTCGGCGCGGCGGACGCGTTGGATGACGGCGCGCATGCCCCAAAAATAAGGGCGACCCGAAGGCCGCCCTTCCTCAGTTCAATTTACAGTCGCTCACTTCGAGGCGAGCGCCTCGGTCAACGCCTCGAACGTGCCGAGGTCTTCCGGGTCGAGGACCTCGTAATCGCGGAGGCTCATGGCCACGATGCGGACGGTGTAATCGACGGTCGGCGTGATCGTTTCGTCGTGATCGAGGCCCACGATGCCACCGGTGGCCGCCGTCCAAAAGTACCCGTAGCCGACCAGGTCGGTCCACGCGCTCGGGATGTGGTTCCAGTAGCCGAAGTCGTCTTGCGCATAGACGAGGACGACGCCTTCGTTCATGATGGTTTCCGTGACGATGGCCACCGGGAATTCGACGTACGAGCCTTGCCAATCGGTGCTTGCCACCGTGGTTTCGAAGACGGCAAAATCGAGCCCGGAGCCGCCGGTTCCGTTTTGGCCCGCCGGGCCGGCAGGACCGGCAGGACCTTCTGGGCCTTCAGGACCTTGGGGGCCTTCTTTTGCACATCCTGCGAGGACCAGGGCCAGCGCGCCGGTCAAAAAGAGAGAAAGCTTCATGCGAATCTGAATTGGGGGGTTGAGGGTGCCAAATCTCCTGCGAGGAGGGGCCTTCCGCCCGCACCGCTTCAGCGATTCATCCACGGCCTCTCGTTGACATCCTCAACCTCCCTTCCACCCGTTCTCGCGCTACCTTTGACGCATGACCGCTTCGACCGCGCCTGCTACGCTGGAAGCTGCCCGCGAAATGGGCCTGCTTCCCGAGGAATTCGACCGCATCACCGCCCTGCTCGGGCGCACGCCGAACTTCACAGAAATGTGCATCTATTCGGTGATGTGGAGCGAGCATTGCTCCTACAAGAATTCCATCAAGTGGCTGAAAACCTTGCCGCGCGACGGGGAGCGCATGCTTGTGAAAGCCGGCGAGGAGAACGCGGGCATCGTGGCCATCGGCGACGGGCTGGGCTGCGCATTCAAAATCGAATCGCACAACCACCCTTCGGCCATCGAACCCTACCAAGGGGCGGCCACCGGCGTGGGCGGCATCAACCGCGACATTTTCACGATGGGCGCGCGCCCCATTGCCCAGCTCAACAGCCTGCGGTTCGGGGATTTGGCAGAGGACCGCACGCGCTGGTTGCTGTCCGGCGTCGTCAAAGGCATCGGCGATTACGGCAACAGCTTCGGCATCCCGGTGGTGGGCGGTGAGGTGTATTTTGACCCGTGCTACCACGCAAACCCGCTCGTCAACGCCATGTCGGTGGGCATCGTGCAGGCAGATCAGATCATTTCCTCGAAGGCCGGAGGCCCGGGCAACCCGGTGTACATCGTGGGAAGCGCCACGGGCAAGGATGGCATCCAAGGCGCGTCGTTCGCTTCGAAAGACATGACGGCGGAGAGCGCGGACGATTTGCCAAGCGTGCAGGTCGGCGATCCGTTCACCGAGAAATTGCTGCTCGAGGCGACGCTGGAGCTGGCCGCAACCGATGCGGTGGTGGGCATGCAGGACATGGGCGCAGCGGGCATCACGTGCTCGACGTCCGAGATGTCCGCGGGCGGCGGCGTGGCGATGGACATTCACCTCGACCGGGTGCCGCTGCGCCAAACCGGCATGGAACCCTTCGAGATCTTGTTGAGCGAATCGCAAGAGCGGATGCTCGTGGTGGTGCACAAAGGCCGCGAATCGGTGGTCGAGGAGATCTTTGCCAAATGGGACCTGCACGCAGTGCCCATCGGCGAGGTCACTGCCGGCAACACGCTGCGCTACTTCATGCACGGCGCCCTCGTGGCGGAGGTCCCCGCTGACAGCCTCGTCCTCGGCGGCGGCGCGCCGGTGTATGAGCGGGACTACCGCGAACCCGCGACCCACGCGGAACACCTGGCGTTCGATCCGGACTCCGTGCCGGTGCCTTCGCTCGCCGAGGCGGTGGACCTCGCAGAGCGGCTCATCCAACAACCGAACATCGCCTCGAAGAAGTGGGTGTGGGAGCAGTACGACAGCATGGTCGGCACGGTGAACCGCACCACGAACCGCCCTTCAGACGCCGCCATCGTCTCCGTGCGCGGGACGGACAAGGCGCTGGCCTTGACCGTGGATTGCAACGCGCGGTACGTCGAAGCGGACCCTGAAACCGGAGCCGCCATTGCCGTCGCGGAGGCCGCTCGCAACATCAGCTGCACGGGCGCGGTTCCGGCAGGCGTTACGAACTGCCTCAACTTCGGCAACCCCTACAACCCCGAGGTGTACTGGCAGTTCGTCGGGGCCATCCGCGGCATGGGGGCCGCGTGCCGCCACTTCGGCACACCGGTCACCGGCGGCAACGTCAGCTTCTACAACCAAACCGCGCACCCGGACGGAACCGCCACCGCGGTCTTCCCCACCCCGACGATCGGCATGGTGGGCGTCCTGGAACACCGCGACCACCACACCTCGCTGAATTTCAAGGAGAAAGGCGAGCTCATCTTTCTCCTCGGCGAAGTCACGAACGACCTCGGCTCGAGCGAATACCTCGCAAATTTGGTCGGGGTGCGGCGCTCCCCGGTTCCCCATTTCAACCTCGAGGCGGAAGGCAAGCTGCATGCGCTGCTGCGGGAGGCCGCGGTCAAGGGCGTGTTGCAAGCGGCGCACGACGTGGCGGACGGCGGCTTGTTCGTCACCCTGCTCGAAATGGCGATGCCTTCCGGGTTGGGCTTTGACATCGTCACGGACGACGACATCCGGCTGGATGCCTTCCTCTTCGGGGAGGGCCAAGGCCGGGCGGTCGTGAGCTGCACCGAGGAGGCGCAGGACGGCTTGCTCGACCTGCTCGAGCGCCACGCGGTGCCGTCGGTGTTGCTGGGCCACGTGACGAAGGGCAAGCTCCAAATCGACGGCCACGCCTTCGGCATGTGCGACGAGTGGCGCAACACCTACGACAACGCCCTCGCAGAGGAATTGGAGGCCTGACCTACCTTGCGCGCCACGATGTTGAACGCTTTGCTCGACCGATTGGGACTGGAACCGCCCGACCGTCCTACGCTGCTGCGCTGGACGTTGAAGCTGGTGGGGGTGTGGGTGGTGGTGTTGACGTCGTCGTGGCTGCTGCTGCAGGCGTACAGCCGACGTGGCGATGTGATCAGCGTGCCCGATGTGCGGGGCATGGAGCGGGAAGCTGCCATGGAGGCGCTCGAGGAGGCGGGGCTCGACCCGATGCAGCTCGACAGCGTCTACAAAGACGGCGCGGAACCTCACCACGTGGCGGACCAGGTCCCGCCTCCCGGCAGCCAAATCAAAGGCGGACGCCTCGTCTACCTCACCACCTACCGGGCCTTGCCGCCCAGTGAGTCCATCGGCGTAAAAGAAGGCCAGGACCTCGCTGTAGCGCGCATCATTCTGCAAAACAAGGGCTTCCGCATCGCAGAAGTCCCCGAACCGCACACCACCCTCCTCAACAAGGTCATCCGCATCACCGACTCCCGCGGGCGTACGGTGTCCTCGGGGTCGCGCTACCCGCGCGGCGCCTCCCTGACGGTGGTATACGGCTCGTCCGATGGGGGCCGCGTCCAAGTCCCGGCCCTGCTGGGGCTGAGCTATTCCGCTGCGCGGGACTCGTTGTTGCTCAACCGGCTTGCGCTGGGCCTCGTGTCGCTTTCGGCGCGTGCCGCCGCCGCAGGGGGGGACACAACAAATCTGCGCGTTACGCGTTTTGACGTGTCTTCCGGCGCAGGGAGCGAGGTGCCTGCGGGCACCGAGGTGGACCTTGAATTGGGATTGCCAGAAGAGTGGACCGGAACAGACCTCGAATGAACGTGAACGCCGCACATCGGATGGGGAGGGGATTTTTCCTTGCAACGGCGGGCTGGGCCTGTGCCGCAATGACGGCGTGGGCCCAACCCACCACCGGATGCGGCGAAGTGGAATCGGACCTGTGGGCCGTTCCGGTGGGCGCAGTGTCTCCGCGCGGCAATCGGCCGGAGGGGAACCGCGGCGGCGCGCTTTCCCTGCCATTTTTTGACGATTTCTCCACGCCCTCGTTGCCCGGTGCAGGGGCGGAGTATGAAGACTACCGCCGGTGGGAAGATGCTTCGGCGCGCATCACCACCACCTTTGCCCTCAACGCCCCGACCGTCGGAGTGGCCACCCTCGACGGGTTGCGCGCGGACGGCTACCCGTACAGCTTCGACGCGTCGACCGGGTGGGCGGACACCTTGACCTCGCGCGTCATCAACCTGAACGGCTACACGGCCGAGTCGAACATCCACCTCGTATTTCACCTGCAAGCGGGGGGCCGCGGTAACGCGCCTGAACCCGGGGAGGACCGGATTGTGCTCGAGTTTCGGGGGGTGGACGGGGTGAGCGGGCAGGAGTTTTGGACGGAGGTGTGGGCGACAGACACCGCGCCCACGACGTCGTTCGAGCGGCATTTCGTGCACGTGGACCAGCAAATCCACCTCTTCGGCGGTTTCCAGTTCCGCTTCCGCAACGACGGTGCCCTCGGGGGCAATGCGGACCTTTGGCACCTCGATTACGTGCTCCTCGACGACGCCATCGACCCGGAAACGTGGAGCGTGTTCAGCGAAATCGCCTTTACGGAACCGGTGAATACGCTGTTGCGCGAGTACACCCGGATGCCTTGGACCCATTATGTCACGGCACCGGAGCTTTTCATGCGCGACAGCGCGACCACGTACCACCGGAATTCTTCGGCGACGCAATCGGACAACGTGACCGGCGGCTTCACCGTGCGGTACGAGGAAGATGCCAGCGGAACGGTGTTCCCGAACGGGTTTTCGTTGACAAACATCCCGCCGGCCTCCACCTTCACCACGGGGTACTTCATCGGCGACGGGCCGGCCGGGCCGGTGTTCGCCTTTGACCCCACCGTGAACGACACCTGTGCCCGCTTCGATGTGGGCTTTTACGCCAGTTCCATCGGACTACTTCACACGGAAAAGGTGGGCGTGGCGGACAACGATTCCATCGTCTTCACCCAAGAATTCCTCAACGACTACGCCTACGACGACGGATCCGCGGAAAAGGCCTGGTCGCTGACCGCGGCGGGCGGACGTGCGGCCTACCGGTTTGCGCTGGCCGCTCCAGACACCTTGCTCGGTTTGGCCATTCACTTCACCCCGTATTACACGAACGCGGATGCGGCGAACTTCCTCCTGCGCGCGTGGGCGGACGATGGCGGGCTGCCCGGCGAAGAACTGGGCGAGAATTTCCTCTTCCACACGCCCCAATACTTCACCGACGGCTACGACCTCTTCCACTACTACAGCTTCGACGACCCCATCCCCGTCTCGGGCACCGTCCACGTCGGCTGGGTGCAGGAAGGCGCCACGATGCTCAACGTGGGCCTCGATAAAAACACGAACGCGAACCCGGGCCGACTGCATTACGCCCTCGGCCTCGGCGGTACCTGGACCCCCTCCACCATCCCCGGCTCGCTGATGGTTCGCCCCGTCCTCCGGGCCGGCAAGCAGGACACCTGGACCGCCCTCGACACGCCGCCCGCGCCCCCCTCGCTGCGGGCCTACCCCAACCCGACGGACGGGGAGTGCGTCGTGGAAGGTGCGGCGCCGGGGCCCTGGCTGCTCCTCGACGGCCTCGGCCGCGTCGTCCAGCGCGGAACCGCCCTCCCTGGCGCGCGCGTGGCGGTGGCCTCCGAACCGGCACCGGGCGTGTACCACTTCCGCGACGCTGCCGGCCGCACGGTGCAGTTGGTCCTTTTGCGCTGATGGCGGAGCAGCAGGAGGGCTTCGAGCCCGGCGCGGACGAGGAGGAGGAGCTGTTCGAGCACCATCGGCTTGTCGCCGATGCGGGCCAAACCCCGCTCCGCGTGGACCGCTTCTTGACGAACCTTGTCGCGAACATGTCGCGGACGAAGTTGCAGGTCTCCGCGCACGCCGGCTACGTCCGCGTCAACGGCGTGCCGGTCAAGCCGAACCACAAGGTCCGCGGCGGCGACGTGGTCACCATCGAGTTGCCCCGGCCGGTCGTCGAGTACGTCCTCGTGCCGGAGCCGATGGACCTCGACATCCTGTACGAAGACACGGAGGTGCTGGTGCTGAACAAACCCGCCGGCCTCGTCGTCCACCCGGGCAACGGGAACTTCACCGGAACGCTGGTCCACGGAATCGCACACCATTTGATGCTCGATCCCCTCGTGGCGCGCACGGGCGAGGTGCCGCGGCCGGGGCTCGTGCACCGGCTCGACAAGGACACCACGGGGGTGATGGTGTTGGGCAAAACCGAGCCGGCGATGACCGATTTGAGCTTGCAGTTTTTCGATCGGACGGTGGAGCGCCGTTACCACGCGCTCGTTTGGGGCGACGTGGAGCGGGACGGGACGGTGACGGGCCACATCGGCCGCGGCCGCCGGGACCGCAAGCTGCAGTCCGTCTTCCCCGACGGCGACGAGGGCAAACACGCCGTGACCCACTACCGCGTGCTCGAGCGCCTCGGGCTGGTGACCCTCGTGGAATGCAAGCTGGAAACCGGACGCACGCACCAAATCCGCGTCCACATGCAGCACATCGGCCACCCGCTCTTCGGCGACACCTCGTACGGCGGCGCCGTTCCGGTCAAAGGCCGCCCGGGGGCCACGTACCACCGCTTCCTGGACCACCAATTCGCCCGGCTGCCCCGCCAAGCCTTGCACGCAAAATCGCTTGGCTTCCGGCACCCGGCGACGGGGGCGTGGATGCAGTTCGACACGGACCTCCCGGCGGACCTCAGCGAGGTACTCGCCCACTGGCGCACCTACCTCGGCGGATTGGCTTCAGGCCCCGGCCTCTAACCGCTCGACTTCGAGGACCGCGGCCTCCCAGGCGCTCATCGTGGTGGCCAGTTCTTGTTCAGCCCGTTCGTGCGCGTAGGCGAGGTCGGTCATCCGGTTCCGGTCGCTGCCGTCGAGTCCGCCGAGTTCATCGTGGATGCGCTTGAGCTCCGCCTCTTTCTCGCTGATTTGCTGCTCGAGTTTCGACACGTGGTTCTTCAATCGGCGGAGTTCTTTCGAAGGCGGCGGCGGCGGGGCGGCAACCGCAGCGGCCGTCGGTGCAGCCGGGGACTTTGTAACCGGCGCAGTGGTGCGTTTGCCCGCTTCGTAGGCACGGATGCTCGTGGCGTGCTTTTCGTGCAAGAAGGCGCGGATGTCCCCGATGTATTCCTTCAGGCCGGTGGGCGTGACTTCGTAGACCAGCTCGGTCATCGAAGCAAGGAAGTCGCGGTCGTGCGAGACTACGATGAGGGTGCCGTCGTACGACATCAAGGCGTCCTTGAGGACTTCCTTCGAGGCGATGTCGAGGTGGTTCGTGGGCTCGTCGAGGATGAGGAGGTTGTAGGGGTGGAGGAGGAGCTTGCACAAGGCGAGGCGCGCCTTCTCGCCGCCGGAGAGCACCTTGACTTTCTTGTCGACGTCTTCGCCGCTGAAGAGGAACGCTCCGAGCAGGGCGCGGAGTTGTTTGCGGACGTCGCCGACGGCCACCGCGTCGAGGGTTTCGAGGACCGTGAGGTTGCCGTCGAGCTCGTCGGCTTGGTTTTGGGCGTAGTAGCCGATGTCGACGTTGTGGCCCATTTGGAGGTCGCCCGCCACCGATTCGGCGCCGAGGAAGATCCGGGTCAAGGTCGTTTTGCCGGCGCCGTTCTTGCCGACGAGGGCGACCTTTTGGCCCCGGGCGAGGACGAAGTCCAGCCCGGAAAACACCTGCAGCTCCCCAAACCGCTTCTGCAAGCCCTCCGCCCGCACGACCACCTTGCCCGAGCGCGATGCCGGCGGAAAGCGGAACCGGATGCCTGCCTGGCTGAAGGCGTCCACCTCGATGCGGTCGAGCTTGTCGAGCTTCTTGATGAGCGACTGCGCGAAGGCGGCCTTGTTCTTCTTCGCCCGGAACTTGTTGATCAGCTCCTCGGTGTCCTCGATGAAGCGCTGCTGGTTTTTGAAGGCCTGCTCCTGCCGCAACCGCTCCTCTTCGCGCCACGCCTGGTACTTTGTGTACGGCGCCTTGAAGTCGTAGAGCTTCGTCGGCGTGATTTCGACCGTGCGGTTCGTCAAATTGTCGAGGAAGGCGCGGTCGTGGGAAATCAACAAGATGGAGCCGGTGGACTGCTTCAAGAAGCCCTCGAGCCACTCGATGCTCTCGATGTCGAGGTGGTTCGTCGGCTCGTCGAGCAGCAGCAGGTCGGGGTTGCGCAGCAGGATTTTTGCCAGCTCGACGCGCATCTTCCAACCGCCGCTGAACTCCCGCATCTTGCGGTCCATGTCCTTCACGGCAAAGCCGAGTCCCTGGAGGATGCGCTGCACCTGTTCTTCGAGCGTGGCGCCGCCGATGAGGTCGAGCCGCTCGTTTGCATCGGTCAAATCTTCGATGAGGCGGGAGTAGTCCACCGATTCGTAGTCCGTGCGTTCGCCGAGTTCGCGGGTGAGTTCTTCGACGCGCCGTTCGAGGTTTTGGGCCTCGTCGAAGGCGCTCGAGGCCTCTTCGAGGATGGTCGCCTCTTCGTTGTGCTCCATTTCTTGGGGCAGGTAGCCGATGCGGTAGCCTTTCGGCATGGCCACCGAACCTTCGGAGGGCTTCTGTTCTCCGGCGATGATGCGAAGCAGCGTGGACTTGCCCGCGCCGTTGCGCCCTACTAGGCCGATGCGGTCGCGCTTGCCGATGAACAGGTCGACCCCTTCAAACAGGGTCCTGGGGCCGAAGTGCACGGCGAGTGCGGAGAGGTTGAGCATTGCGGGCGCAAAGGTCGGCAACCCGTGCCGTACGAAAAAGGGCGACCCACGCAGGGCCGCCCTTTTCTTCCGCAGCGAGGCTGCAATCAGTAATGCCAGAGGTCGTGTTCGAGCGTGAACAGATCGTCTTTGATCCGCTCGGCTTCGAGCAAGCCATCTACCCCGCGGGCGTA
>Ga0172372_10008591_pt1 | contig 13433 bp, 7 predicted proteins | sample LakKiv5m_2_FD_114544 | JGI IMG/M metagenome (GOLD analysis project Ga0172372, IMG submission 114544) | Freshwater microbial communities from Kabuno Bay, South-Kivu, Congo - kab_092012_9.5m | ecosystem: Environmental > Aquatic > Freshwater > Lake | place: Democratic Republic of the Congo...
AGATCATCCACCGTCCACGGCGCATTCGAACCGAACTGCTTAGGGTTCGCAGCCGCCAAGAAACGATCGACCTTCTGAATCAGCTCAGGATTGATCTTGTAGATCGTGCCCTGAGCGACAACACGCATATTCCCCTGAACACGGGTGACCACGCCGTCACGGATCATCGGGATCCCCAACTCAAGAAACAGATTGATGGAGATATCATTAGTAGGCCAGGAGCCTTCCTGATTGACATCAACATTCCGGTGACTCGAGAGAATCACGAGCGCCGCACGCCGCACCATCCGCTCCAGTGACGCGACTTGGTGATACATCTTCTTCTTCCCCAAAACTGTATCGGGATATCCGACACATGCCTCGATTTTAATTCCTAAGAGCGAGGCATGCGCGGACCCAAAAAACCTTTATTCTCTCTACTCCGGCATAAGCTCTGAGCGTATGACGCAGTTGAAAAAATCACGATCAATTTATTTTATTTTAAAATAGCATCGGGTGAGGATTCGACTGGTAAGTCCCTCACGCCAGAGAAGGAATATAACAGGTTAAGAAAAGTATCGCTACCCTCTAAGTAAATTAAAAAGTGCAGAAATCCAATCGGTTATCGATTAAATCCACAGATTTATCAAAAAGGTATCTTGGCTAAGGTTTCACCTTTAGCTATTCTGGGGATCCGCTTTGGACAGCCCAAACCGCTCCAAAAAGCTCTTTTTAAAATAAAAACTGGTAAAATTGATAGTCTAACTCTGATCTATCGTTTCCTATCTTTTAATATTTAGGGATCGATAGAGTAGAGAGTTAGAAGGTTTTGAATGACCCGCAGCACCGTAAATTGACCATATTTAGGGTGCTTCGGATTGTTCCGAGGTATCGCCGCTACTACAACGAGGTGTCCCCATGAGATGTTTCTCGATCCCCATGATTCGCGTGTACAGGAGGACGTTCTGCGTCATCATGTCCACGACTCCGCAGATCAGGCACGACGATGAAAATCGTTGGCCGAATGTCGAAGCTACGGTGGCCTTCTTCGCTCGACAGGGAATTCTGGTCGATCCGAAAGAGGTCGCCTACGAGATCTCGGCGGAGATCGTCAAGAAGGTGGATGATCTTCTGGCCTGTGCTCATGCACGGCACTACCAGGACAGCCCCTACACCCTCGAGGCGCTCATTCAGTGTGAACTCGCCCCGATGGACGTTCACATCGGCTAGAGTGTTCGGTTCGGTTAGGGGCGAGATTTCTTAGAGGAATTCCTCTTTGGAGTCTCGCCCCAACCAGTTCTGGTTATTATAAACTCTCTACTCTAAACCTTTCTTAGAGCAATTCATTTGCTAAATTAGCCAGTTCACTCCGCTCACCTTTCTCCAGTGTAATGTGGGCGAATAATTTATTATTTTTGAGTCGATCTATTAAGTATGAAAGTCCATTACTCTCTGCATCAAGATAAGGCGTGTCAATTTGATGAATATCACCCGTAAAAACTATCTTAGTTCCTTCACCCGCTCTGGTGATTATAGTTTTTACCTCATGAGGTGTTAGATTCTGAGCCTCATCCACTATAAAGAATACGTGGGATAGGCTTCGACCGCGGATATAGGTCAGAGGAGTAATCTCTATTTTTTCCGTTTCGATCATCTCTTTTATTCGCTTATGTTCCTTATCAGATTCCTTGAACTGACTCTTTATAAATTTCAAATTATCCCAAAGAGGCTCCATGTATGGATTCATCTTTGATTTTATATCGCCCGGCAGATAGCCGATGTCTTTGTTACTTAGAGGCACTACTGGTCTAGAGATATAAATCTGCCTGTATTCGCTGCGCTGCTCTAAGGCGCTGGCAAGAGCTAAAAGAGTTTTGCCGGTTCCTGCTACGCCTTGGATTGTAACCAGAGGTATCTCTGGATTCATCAAGGCATGGATCGCAAAAACTTGTTCGGCATTCCTAGGCGTAATGCCGTAGACCGTATGCTTCTCCACCCGAGTAACATTAGCTGCTTCTGCATTATAATAAGCCAAGGCGGACTTCTTACCATTCTTCAGGACGAAGTACTGATTCTGAATCCACTCTGTAATCGGCAGGTTTGCCGTGGCCGTTGCTCCACTTTCATAAAGCTCGTCAATTGTCGAGCTCGGGAGATGTTCAAGATAAGCCTTACCAGAATACAGGTGATCTAGATCTCTGATTTTACCAGTTTCATAGTCTTCAGCATGAAGGTTTAGAGATTTAGCTTTGAGCCGTAGAGCGATATCTTTAGTTACCAAAATAACTTTTCTCTTTGGCTCACTTTCTTGGAGAGCCAAAGCCGCATTTAAGATCTTATGATCCTCCTTTTTTTCGCCCAGGATTACCTCTGCATCAACTTTGCTTTTTGAATGCAAAATGACTTTGAATTTACCCTTAGTCGGACCGTTTAGTGGAATCCACTCACGGGTCAGATGCTCTTTGGCTGCTTGATCGAGAAAGCGAATGAACTCTCTGGCACAATAGTTTTTAGAGTCATTCCCTTTTTTGAATTTATCTAGCTCTTCTAGAACAGTGATGGGGATTGCTACATCATGCTCCCCAAAATTTAGAATCGCTTCATGATCGTAAAGGATAACCGAGGTATCTAGAACGAATATTTTAGATTCCATCTGCACCTTCCATCTATAATTATGATGCGTTATTCTATTTTTAGAAACGCCAAATCTTTAGGTTTTTTTCTTAGGATTTGATTATGTTGTTCTATTCTTGCTATGCTGGCACCATAATTGCTGTTCTAACATCATAACCGTAGCAGGTGGTGTAACCACCAGTATTTCGGATTAAGTTGTCGTATTTACGAAGTATATGCTTAAAAGATGTAGAATCATACTTCCTTTTCTCCCTCTCCTGGTGGCACTACCAGCCTTTGCTCAGATTACTCCCCTTCCTGGATTCCCTAAAACAGTAGGTGGTTATATGGGGCGGCCTTCTCCGGCGGTGCTCGATATAAATGGCGACGGTCAGATGGAGATATTCGGGGCTAATGGTAGTGGTTATGTTTTCTCGGTTGACTCCCAAGGGAATTTAAAATGGGTAACCGCCTTGCCAAGCTCAACCTGTCCGACTTTGGATGTAGCGAATAGGAGTCATTCATCACCAGCGATTTCAGATCTGGACGGCGATGGCGATTATGAACTGGCTATCGGGTATGGAGCTATCGGACATACCGATTGTAAAGGTGGCATGGCGTTCCTGAATGCCCATACTGGGGCGATAATAAGGAAACTAGATAGCGTAAAATTAAAAACAAAATTAAATTTCTGGGCCATATTCCCAACGGTTTATTCGACACCGATGATCTCAGATTTAGATAGTAATGGACTCAAAGAAATTTTTTGGGGTTCATATGATCGCCACATGTATGCGTATACAACCTCGCCCACAGGCAAAATTAAGTTGAAGTACTATTATCAGGCCGCCGATACGATTTGGTCCTCTGCCGCAGCATATGACCACGATGGTGATGGAGAGAAGGAGATCTTTATAGGTTCTGATATATCCCAAAATACAGAAATTTTTCCACCCACTCCGAATGGCGGCTACATGTATTCATTAAAAGCGACACCAGTGAGCGATCGCAAACTTCAGTTATTTCGCACCAATAGAGCCGTCAACTGGTATAAGCCAGTTGACCAAACTATCTTTAGTCCTCCTACAATCGCAGATGTGTTGCCAAAGAATCCTGGCCCTGAGTTGATCGTAGGCACTGGATACTATTTCCAAGGTGAAGTCGGAAAATATTTTAAAATTTATCGTTTAAGTGATGGAAAGACCTTAAAAACCATCCCAGTTGGTGCGGCCTCTTCTAGTCAAGCGGCGGTTGGCGACCTAGATGGCGATGGAAAGAAGGAGTTGGTTCTGACTATCGATAATGGAGAAGTAAGGGCTGTTAGGCCAAAGAGCAAGGCAACCATGTGGAGTTTTCAAGCTTCTTGGAATGAAGTGGGCCACACATCTCCGTTAATAGCAGATTTAGATTGTAACGGCTCATTGGAGGTAATTTTTGCTGATGACGGCGGCGCTAAGATCCTATCCGGCCAAACCGGTTCCTTATTAGCGACTCTTCCAGTAACCTCAGGTTACTCCACCCCTACCATCGCTGACATAAATGCAGATGGACAGTTAGATATTGTTCTCTTGAGTGGTTCTACTGTCTATGCCTATACAAATTTTGGTTCTATCGGTTCTTCAACGACCACCCAAACTCAATGCGCGGTGCCTGTCGGTATGTTTCGTTTCAATGCTGCCCGAACCGGAGTTTTTGGAGAGCAGGAATAAAACCTACTCCCCATCCTTGGATCACAGTCCCTCGGGGTTCCAGTCATCAGCATTTAATCCAGAGCGGCTCCTGCAAGTGTCATAGTCTTCATCGTTATCAGGATTATGTGAGGGGGTTGGGCATTTCTCCGGCTTTTCAAAAGGTTCTGCAGGTGTTTGCGGAGGAGCTTCAGTTGGCTCTTCAGTTGGCGCCTTAGTGGGCTTTTCTGTAGGGGCAGGAGCACCTGGCCCTCCTACAATCGCTGCTGCAAAATCAAGCACATCCATATTTGACATAAATATTCCTATCTTTATAAAGACCTTGAGTTAGTTGAATCCAGTATTATGAGCTCCGAATAAGAGCCATTTTTTAAACCGAATTCAAAAAAGTTCCTTAGGTTTGCTATCTTAAAATCCTCTTCAAACTCACGCTCTGGTGATTCGGCTTTTGTTATCCTTTTAAGCGCCCCTAGAACGGCTGGAGTTACACTTATTCGAGATTTTGGCTGACCATCAACATAGAATTGTTGCGGCAACCAAGGAGCCATCCGCGTATCAAAGAATGCAAGATCTACCGCGGCTCTTCCATATTTGAATGCCTCAGAGTTTTCGGAAAACCTGCTGATCATTTCTACTAATTTCTTAAAACCAGGGCTTCGATGCCCCCCAAGTAATCGATATTCTTTTAAAGGGTGTTCCTCATCCCACGCTTGAGTCAGGTCATTATTAAACTTCCAGAGACGATATTTATCTCTCACGGCAGCTAGTTGGTTAAGCAGATAACTTATGCTTCTGGCGTTCTCTGGTGATTTATTAATGCTGATATCGTCGATAGCATAGCACCTATCAAATATCTCGTCCTCTGTGGTGGCCAGCTGCTTACGTTCACTCCAGCTTGCCAACTGTATCGCCGGCAGATAGTAGAACGGATCTTTTAAACAGCTTCTGCCAAATTCAGGGGAAGAGTTGCTTATTATTATTACGCCATAATCTGGATGAGTGATGCGGTAATAAGATCTTCTAAACTCAAATAATGTTGACTCAGATACCGTTACTACAGATGTGGTATTTACGTGATTTGGCAGAATGCATTTGTGTGCACATTTAGCGCCAGATAAAAGAAATCCCGGTCCTAGTCGTGGAATAACAGAGCCATCCTCTAAAATTTTTGAGTCTGTAAATCGACTTTCAATAGCCACTGCACCAAATTGCTCTAGGAGAGACTTATGAACCCTGATGACTCGGTCCTCCCGATATTCTTTTGGTCTTACGGTATCCCACTTAAGTGACCTAAAGTCGTGAGTAAACTTTCCAAGGCGAATCCAGTTAAAAACCACCTGGCGGCCTAACCGCAAGTCCTCTTGAATCCACTGTTTTTGTGAGGTGATAGCTCTTGTTATTGATGCAACATCGCTATTACGCCAGTTTGGAGCTGCAGGATGATAAAGCATTGCCACCATCTCTCGGAAGAATGGATGGCAGAAGCCTTCTCGATCTTTATTGAAGGCACTGTCGTTATAACCCTCTACAGCATTGAAAAGCCTATCTAACTGTTTTGGTGGATAGATATTCTGAATGTAGCCCACTAATTTGGCAGCCGAGGCGCAATCTCCTGGAGGACTTTTGATACAGGCATCCGCAAAGAGATCTACATACCAATATAAATGCTGCAGATTTTTATGTTCTTTGTAAAGCTTCTTAGCTTCTTCGATGACTGGGGAATTTTTTTTGAGCTGAAAGTTATAAGAACCAGTGATGGAGGAGATTCTACGCACGATAGTTGCCTCATCGACGTATTTAACCTTCCTATTCTCATCAAAAATCTCGTATCGAGGTTCCCGTTCCCGCTTGCGAGGGGCCTGAGTTCTGGCACCCTGGTCAATCATGAGGTTGACAGTTTCCGCGGAAGCACCATGAAGCAACGATAAAACTAGGAGTGATATCCCTTGCTCTACGGGTTCCCAATTGATGGCTTTTAATAGGATCTCTCGATCGATAATACTAGCTACTCCTGCTACCATTTTAAGGGCATGATTTAGATCGGCCCATTTATTGGAGGTTATTAGCCCGTTTAATTGGTCTCCTACCTCAGCCGCAATAATTTGTGCTTCTCCATTAGAGTGAATTACTTGTCTTCTGTCAGTAAGTCTTAGAATAACATCAAGAGTCTTAAATTTTCCGGAGCATAAAGCATACTCAAGTGCATTTGCCATAATTTGAGGGTGATTGTGTCGGGTGGTGATCTCCTGAGTTTTGAAACTAGATTTTGTGGTTATGTCTGCACCAAGCTCAATCATCTCAATTATTTTGCCTGGAGTTGAATCGGATTTTATTGCCTGATGGAGTAGGGTGAGGCCATCACAATCCCGCATTTGCCAGACAAGATTTGTTTTGTCAGCGCTGGCTCGATTTGGATCAGCTTTTCTTATAGCCGCCATGATAATTGTGGAGTCTGCGTCGCTCCAGAGCCGATTAGCAAAAAATCTGTGGCTACTGGGAGAGAATATCATCTCCCACTCATGGGCTAAACCGTGCAGTTTAAGAGCACTAAGCTGATGGTGAACTGCTTTTACTAACCTCCGTTCCTCTACGGTAAGGTCTCGGTGAGACTCGTAATCATCCCAATCGTCACCATGTGCACCACTGCTAAAAAAGAAGGGATCGAAATTAAACTCATTTTGGCCCCCAGGGCCTATTCCAGGCATTTTACAACTCCGCCGAACTACAACTCGCTAAGGCTATTCCTAAATTTTAAAAAGGTCAAAAGGTAAAATTCGATAAATTTATTGATTGATATTCAAATCAGAACGTGGAATCCTAAAAGCCGTATGACGCTATCGGGTCCTGAAGAGGTAGGGCCAAATAATTCACAAAGTATCTCAAAAGAAGTGGACGCTTTGTTTGATTTTGTTTGCCAGATTGAAGCCCCAAGCCTCTCAAAAAAGATATCTTTTGCAGCTAGCTTGGCTAATGTCCTAGCAGAGATTCGCAATTTAGAGATCTCTCCAACTTCTCTAAAAACCATAAAAGTCGAGGCGGATGAGCTTTTTAGTAGAGTAGCTCGAAGTGTTTTGATGACAAAAGTCATTATGGATCCACCTCTGGCGCAAGAAACATGGCAATCATTTTTGGAGAACGTAGAAGAATTATTAGCCGCCCGGCGTAAAAATATAAACGGTACCGATGGCCCATCTAATGCAGACGCCGCAGTTAAAATATTAGTGAGTCAAATAGTCGGCGCATCTCTCGGGCAGCTAAATGTGGAGCTTAAAAGCGCTCTTAAAAATAGAATTAACGAGACCGATCCCAAAAAACTAAAGCCAGTGCCAGATGGGATGGAGATTCTTGAGCGAATGATCGTTAGTCGAATTCACTTTCTGGTTGTCTTTGAAGCTATAATTAATTCAGGGAAGTCAGAGGTCGGTGGCATTCAGTACATGAGAGGGGTTAATAATTTAATAGATCTAATATTTTTCGGGATAAACGGTGAGCAGCAACAGCTCTCTGGAGCAAGTCTATTTGGTACTTTTGAAAAGTTTTTAAATTCAGAAATAGCCCAAAAGTCTTTGCAGGCTTACAAGCGAGATTTGCTAGAAAAGGTAGAGGAATTAGATATTAATGAGCCAGGTTTGTTTTCGCTATCCAAAGAGCAAGGCGAATTTGATCTCCCCCTAAACTTTGCCGGGATAACAGAGTCGCTTCCCCAGCAGGAGCCAATCGGATTTATGTTCGAACGGATAGAAAAGATAATTGCTGAGTATCCTGAAATGGCACTTGAGTTATCAAGAGTTTTAAGAACAGTCCCAAAATATTTATCTGGGTCAGATGCGTTTGCGAGTCAAAAAGTGGCCCGTCATAGCGAGGAGATTCTCAAAGGAGTTGCGCTAATTTGGGAAAACTCATCGCCAGATACAAATTGTATTGCTCACACACTTGAAATCTTCCGGTCTGATGGCAGGGCGCAATATTTATCAAGAACAGAGAAGCGAATAATTCAGGAATTGTCACTGTCCTTATCATACCAAGAGAACAATACTGATTTAAGAGCGAATATCGCAACTATCTGCCGCTACCTATGAAAATAAGCGAGTTGTTGAAAATACCTCAGTATAATAAAATCAAAAGATGAGGAATTACTTCTTTTTGGCTTTAATTGTTATATCACTCGTCTCAAAAGTCGACGCTCAGGTTAAAGTGTGTCAGGGAGGCGAATGCTTCCCACAGAGCTCTTTTTTTAATAATCAGAAGTATCCTTTGGCTGGAACGGGGCTTTTTAGACATTGGGGATTTAAGGTTTACGCCATCGCTCTCTATGCTGACCCTGAAGATGCACTCAAAGCCACTATTTTAAATCCCTTACCAAAACGACTCGTAATCCATTATTTTCGTGATTTTGAAGCTAAAGATTTTGGAGAATCTCAAAAATTAGCTTTGGAAAATCCCTTCAAAATGAATTTGGATGACTTAAAATCGAAGTTAATAGAGATGGAAGGACTCTACAGGCCAGTCAAAAAGGGAGATGAGTATTCCATAACCTTTATTCCTGGAGTGGGCACTCAACTTGAGTTGGATGGAGAGATTTTAGGAACTGTTGAGGGCGATGACCTTCAAAAAGCATACTTTGGGATTTGGCTATCCGATAACTCTGTTAAAGAGTCTTTGAGAAGGCAGTTGTTACCACGCTAAGTTTTTAATCTAAGAATTTGTTTTCTGCCGTGAAAGATCCGCAAGCCTATGGATACTCGTCACATAATCCATGCCAAATCAATAAGTTACATCATTTAGTCATTTTTCTTATTTTTGCCTGTTTTTTTTCAAAAAGAGTCATAACATTTATAGAGCAAAGTTTTATGTTGTATGACTAAAGGTATTTTGGAACATAACATCCATGGGATAGAGGAATGCCATAGTGATCCCGTATCTGGCACTGTGCTCCACGCGATGCCGGATGTAAATAAGATCGAGCTTCGGCTTAACGCTGACGCGAAAGAATCTTTAAAGAAAAATCTAATTCCGATTGAACTCGCTGAACAAATTGAACTTGTAGACCCAAATTCAACATTAGCTCTTAGCCTTGAATCTGCTGTTAAGCCAATTGTTGACCGATTAGTGAGCGCGATTCCCGATGTTAGTATTTCAAAAAAAGAACTTAGTGCCTTTACTGGTCAATATCGGGATGTGCAGCTTATTTTTAGTGCCAGCGAAGAGCCGAACGCCTTCGTTTTTAAGTATACCTGCCCGCCTATTGTTTGCGTCCACAAGGGTTTATTGATTGGAGAGCAAGCTGTTAAAAGTGTTGATGCGCTGGCGCATATTCTTGCGCATGAACTTTCTCACAAGGCTCTAGAGGCTAAGTATGGGCCTGGCGCTAGTTCCAAAGGGGAAGAGGGACTAGCCGATGCGATTGCTCTTGAGATAGCCCATCATGCAGGGTTTGATATTAGGGAATCAGAGGAATTTTTTAAGAGTCTATCCAGAGGGGAGCAGACTCAGGACGAGAAATTTGCAGCCCTAGTTTCAGAGCATCCTTTAGATGAAAGTAGAGTCAGTTTTTTGCAGGCCGGCATCACTGCTATCGAGAAGAGCTTTGAGAGGCTCTGTATAAAGCCAACAGCTCTAACAGACACAGATATTCCTGCACTGGCAGAGAAAATTAAATTTCTACCGCTAAGAGAGCCTAGCTCATTTATGCAATCATTTCGCAGATTGCGAGGCGATGGAGCCAATATTTCACCGAGCGACATCCTCCAGGCTATCCGCGAGAGTTTGAATGATGCCAATTTTGCTGACTATCGAACAGTGAATGATATTGGTCTAGCTATCAGGGAGGTTGGCTACCCTAAGGTCACTGCCGAGATAACCAAAGAGGCAGATCTTTTAGCAGATAAAATCCTAGGTGTTTATGAAGGCACATTTTTAAATAATCTTCATAAAGACCCGGTTAAGAATTCAAAGATTCGATTGAGCTATAATCTATTGTCGGATCAGATTCTGGGAGGACCTAACACCAAAAACGTTCCTCTGGGGCGCCTTAAAGAGGTAGATTCGGCTCTGGATAATTTTGTAAATGCAAAGACCAAGCAAGATGTCGTAGAGGCCTCAAACAAGTTATTATTAGCTTTAGGTAAGGAATCACTCCTTAGAACTAAACTTTGTAAGGAGGTCTCTTGGCGTAATTTCGATCCTAAAATAAAAAACAGTTCAGTTGTTCCATGGCAGAGCCATTACGATGCAGCAATTCATGCGGGCCTCGAGAATCGTCAACAGGTAATTCGGGCTTTGATAGGAATAGGTGTTATAGATACGCGGCTATTCCCAGAGATGAATCTCAAAACATACATCGAAACAATGAACGGCAAGGCTAAGTTCTTGCCTGAGGTAAAAGGTCGAACCTCTGGAGGTATTTTAATTGCATCCTCTGATTTAGATATCCCACGGAGTGGCGCAATTAGTCAGTTTGGAATCAAAGGTGGGGACCTGTCACAGCAATTAGAGGGATATCGTTATAGCAAGTTGCCTATGCTGGCGGATCGCTGCTTTGCTAGTCTTATACCGAATTCTTTAGATGCCGAGAATTTATTTGTTCTCGAAACAGCATCAAAGCTCCTTAATAAATATTTCGCTGATCATCGCTCAGGTGCAGATTATCTTATCGGTCTCGATAATATTGATAAAAATCCCAAGCTTTTCTGCGCAGTAAATGAAGTCGCGCTGCGTAGACATTCGGAACTTCAAATGAAGGTAGCTGAAAAGCTCCGGTCTTATCAAAGAGAAGAACACCCTGATGCAAGGCAGATTATTCGTCAGGTGCTCAGTATTGAGCAAGATATTCGCACTAATCCATTTCATTTTGACTTTCTAGCCGAAATTGATTTTGAGAACGATGCAAATATTCAAGAGGATTGGGAGATTGAAGAAGCCGCGGTTCTAAAGTATCCGCTCGCTCGTTACTTATTAGAGCTGCCTTCAGAGATAGTAACGCCCGCTGAGAAGGTCTCCTTGTTACTAGCACCCGATCTCGTAACTCAAAAGGGAGGAATAGAGCTCTGTTCAATTGGCAAGTTAGATGTTGTGCAGAATATTCTAAAGGACTCGTATCCTTCCTTTGCTGAAGCTGCAAAGTCTTACCCCCAACTCTTTAAAAAACATGAAGAGATGAGGCTTGATCCCAATAACACCTTAACCACAGCGGAACAGTTTTCAATATTACAAGCTGAATTTCGTCGTTTAGCTCATAGGCGCCTACCCACACCTGAGCAGATGCAGAAATTGACGGAGTCTCATCCTGGTTGGACCATATCTAGCGATCCAGTGTTATCTGACCTTATTAGAAAGCGATACCTGACTAAGCCTCCAACCCTATCTCCGGATCCAGCTGTTGCGGTAAGGGAATGGAAAGTAATTCACGAGAGTATTCTTCTGCCTCCGGATAAATTGTACGGTCTTCTGGGCGAAATTGCAGAAAAGGCTAAGACTTTACCGAGTGCCGAACAAAGAGAATCCATATTCCATAATATTTTAAGTGGTCCAAGAATTGTCGATCCCAGAATCAGAGAGTTGATGATCGATGTTTGGTCTAAGGAGGTTGTCTCTAACATAGGTAGAGATGATAACTCTGAGAGCTTCTGTGAAAAATTAACCCAGAGGGTACAAGGAATAAAATCTATCGAACCTGTTCTGCGAGTAGATCTATTAAATTGTCTTGGTCGGGAGCTTCAGACCCAAAGAGCGGCTACCCTGGTATTGGAGGGGGCACTCCCTTCGATTTCAAGAGAGACCCTTGAAAAATCGCAGATGATAGGGATTGGAATTGAGGAGATCTTGGCTTTAACTCGTAGAGATCCACCTGTTCGAGTAGAGATATTTAAGTTCCTCAGTAGACCTATTACTAACGAAACTGTCGCTGAATTCCTAACTATACTACCTGAGTCAGATCAGTCATCGCGAGACAATCTTGGTAATTCTTGGCTTCCTGTAACAAATGACCATGACCTTTGGGAAAAGTTTGTGAAGGCTGTAAAATCGGACAGTGCTAACCAACTTTATAAGAACTTTTGGGCAGCACCTTTTGAGGCGCGGACGTTGATGGCAAGGGAGCTTTTCTTGCCCTATGAACATACAAATTCAAAAGAAGAAGAGGGTATGTTTGCGCTTGCTCTAAATGAGGCTTTCCCGATTAGATCTAGGTACGGCAAAGATGCTCAAGAGTTTGTCAGATCTTACATCAAAAATGTCCCGGAATATTCAACCCACCTCTCTATTGCTGCCCTAATGGTTGCAGCTGAAAGAACTAATGCCAGGGGGGCAGGAATTGGATTTGCATTGGCATCATTTCTTGAAACCATGGGGCCGGCCGAAACAAAAGCGGGTCAGGCGGCTGAAAGTCATCCGAGCATTCCAGATGATATTCGGGCCGATCTGAGAAGATTAAAAACAAGTGCCGATGAGCCTACTAGGTGGAACTTGTGGCAGCAGATAGAAGAAAAGGTTCCAGAGGATATACGCAAAGAGATATCCCGAGTTGACGAGATTCTGGGCTCAGCTGCCTTCTATGTAGTTGCGTCAGTTACGATGAAAGATGACACTCAAAAAGTATTAGCTCTATTAAGAGATCATGCGTTGACCAGAGCTGAGAATGGGTTTGGTTTGATGTCCGCGATGGCGTTAGACATGGGGCGGAATCACAAAGCCTTTAACACCCTAGAAGAGCTAATCGAACAGGCTAAAGAACTTGCCAAAGTCGAGAGCAACCCGATTATCTCAAAGACTCAAATTGAAATAGCTCAATCGATCTATAATGGGGCTCAGGTATCCCTAGATGGCTTTACATATTCTTTCAACGTTCCTGAGGTTACTGCGGTGGGCAGTGAATTTAGGCTCATGGATAAGGCCGAGGGAAGGCATTTTATGGATTTACCAGAAGATGGGGTTTCTTTGGCTGAGAAGCGCAGAATCGCCAAAGCAATAGCCACCCTTGAGTTAAATAATATTATTAGAGGACTGCCATTTGATGACGACAGGCACGGCGGGAATTGCAAGGTATCTGGAAGCCTCATATCCCATTACGATTTTGGTGGAATGATGTTAGCTCCACCGACTGAACAGGAGCTCAGCAAATTTGCTGAGGTTATTTTTAATACTATCGCGAATACA
>Ga0172372_10008597_pt1 | contig 13429 bp, 11 predicted proteins | sample LakKiv5m_2_FD_114544 | JGI IMG/M metagenome (GOLD analysis project Ga0172372, IMG submission 114544) | Freshwater microbial communities from Kabuno Bay, South-Kivu, Congo - kab_092012_9.5m | ecosystem: Environmental > Aquatic > Freshwater > Lake | place: Democratic Republic of the Congo...
CGAAGACCTCCGGGTCCGCGACCTCGGCGGAGTCGAGGACCGTGACCCCCAGGCCCTCGGGCACCGCGAAGGGGAACCGATCGTCCGCTTCGGGCATCCCCGCGGCGAGGACCGCCATCGCGGGTCGCCACGCCACCTGGCGGTCCAGGAGCGGCATCCCGAGCTGCGCCCACAGGCTGTCGCCCTCCTGGGCCGAGAACCGCAACCAGAGGGCCGGCGAGGAGCACGAGAGCTCGTCGTAGACGACGATCGAGAGATCGATGTCCTCCATGGGGAAGGCGCCGGCCGCGTCGGCGTACTGGCCCTCCTCGGCGATCCAGGGCTGATGGGCCAGGGCCAGGGCAGCGAGGAGGGGATTCATGGGGAGCTCCTGATGATGAACATATAATGAATAAGTCCTGAACACAACGGGTGCATGGCGCGTTCGCGAGGGGTGGCGATGTCGAGGACCGGGACCGCGATCCCGGCGACCCGGCCGGCGAGGCTGCTCGACGGGCGGATCCCCCCCGGGAGCTCGTTGGAATAGGCATGACCGCCGGTCGGCACGCGGCTTGCTTTCGTGGCTGGCACCCGGAGCTCCTGATGCTGCTCGTCTCCCTCCTCCTTGGCTGCCCCGACTTCGAAGCCACCGGCTGTGACGGCTGGACCCTCGCCCCCGTCGCCGAGGTCGACGCGATCCTCGATGGCGAGGCGCGCAGCCTGGCGCTGGGGGCCCGGTCCGAGGAACCGGGCTCCGAATTCTCCCACCTCTACCTCACCTACAAGCTCAGCAACCAGCGCGCCGGCGACTGCCCGGTCGCCATCTACCACTCGCCCACCGAGCCCGATCCCTCGGCCGTCCCTGCGATCGACGCCGAGAACCCCCCTCCCGAGTACATCGAGGGGGTGGGCAAGCGGCTGGACCGCGCCAACCTGCCGCCCTCCTCCGACGGCTACGACTACGACGACGCGACCCTCACCGGGCACACCGTCTCGCTCCCACCCGGGGACGAGGCCTGGATCACCGTGGTGGCGTGCGAGTTCCCCGACCTGCACGTCGAGGTCTCCATCGAGGCCGAGTACTGCACCGGCGGAGACGTGCCGGGCGAGCCCGAACCGGAGATCCCCCTGGAGCGCTGGGAGTCCGTGATGGCCTGGTGAACCCGGGGTCCACCGCCCGCGTCGATGGCGGTGGCGGGGCCCCCGGGGCGACCGGTACGCTGGTCCATGGTCCCGCTCGGATCCACCGCGCGCTGCGGCGCGCTCCTCGTCCTCGTCGCCGGCTGCGGATCCGACGCGGCGCTCCGGGGGAAGCAGGAGGACGAACGGTTCGAGGAGGGAGACAGCCCACCCGCCGAGACGACGGACTCGGCGGCGACGAGGGACTCGGCGGTCGATACGGGCGTAGCCGCCTGCGGGCTCGATGGAACCCCCGCCGGTCCCGAGGAGGTGCGGGACGAGTGCGGCGGGCTCCCCTGGCTACCCCCCGCCGACATCGGCGACTTCGTGGTGGAGTGGTCGCTGGCCGGAGGGGAGTCCTACTCGGCGCCGGTGATCGCCCGCCTCTCCGACCGGGACGGCGATGGGGACGTGGACGCCGACGACCCGCCGGACATCCTGACGGTCGACCTCTACACCGGCGAGATGTGGCGTTTCGCCGGGGACGGTTCCGTGGCCGAGCCCATCCGTGCCTCGACGCGAGTCGGGTCGCTGGCCTACGGGGACGTCGACCAGGACGGAGTCGCCAACCTGCTCGTCGCCGACGCGCGCACGCTCGAGGTCTGCGCGCTGGCGCCCGACCTGACCGTTCTCTGGTGCGCGACCGAGGTGACGAGCCCGTCGGGGGGCTCCCCGCTGCTCACCGACCTCGAGGGCGACGGAGACCTCGAGATCGTCGCCGTGGGAGGGATCCTGGACGGGGCCACGGGGACCTTCGAGGTCGCCCTCTGTTCCGGTCCCTCGGTGATCCAGCCGGTCGCCGCGGACGTCGATGGCGACGGCGTCTCCGAGGTCCTGTGCGGCCGGCAGCTCTGGCGTGCGGACGGGACGTCCCTGTTCGACCTCGCCACCCCCGACGACCTCGTCGCCACGACCTTCGTGGATCGAGACGTCGACGGGACCCCCGAGATCCTGGTGGTGGACCTCTACGCCAACCTCGCCCTGCTCGCCCCGGACGGCCGGGAGATCGCCACCTACGCCGGTAGTCCGAGGGCGGTGTTCTCGGCGCCCTGCGTGGCCGACATCGACGGGGACGGCGACCCGGAGATCGGGGTCGCCCACGGCACGCGCTTCGAGGTCTACGACGGGGACCTCGACCCGTTGTGGACCGCGCCCATCAGCGATTCGAGCGGCGACGCCTCCTGCTCGGCCTTCGACTTCGACGCCGACGGCGCCTTCGAGTTCGTGTACGCGGACGAGGGCGACCTCTACGTGTTTCACGGGGACGGCTCGGTAGCCCTCCAGTGGGCGGACCACAGCTCGGGGACCGCCTTCGAGTACCCCACGATCGCCGACGTGGACCTGGACGGCAGCGCGGAGATCGTCGTGGCCGAGGCCTACGGCAACACCGGGGTCACCGTGCTCGGTCACGCGGGGGGCGGGTGGGCGCCGAGCGACCCCGTCTGGCCGGACAACCTCGGCGCGGGCGGCGCCGTCCTGCCAGACGGCACGATGAACCCGACCCCGCCCTCGGTCTTCCGCGGCGGCGGGCGCTACCACGTGCAGGAGCCGGGGGTCTGGGACGCGGGCAGCGGTGAGTGGGTGCTCGCCACCGAGCTCCCGGACCTCGGCGTGGCGATCGAGGACGTATGCGCGGACGACTGCGACGCGGGGCCCGTCCGGGTCGGGGTGAGCGCCTGGAACCGGGGGCCCGTGGACACCGACGCGGTGGTCCGGTTGTACCGGAACGACGGGAAGGATCCCATGACCGAGATCGGGAGCGCGGAGTTGTCCCTGCCCGCCGGTACCCGCGGGGCTCCGCTCAGCTTCGAGACCCCCACCGAGGGGGTGTTCGGCTGGGTGGCGACGGTCACCACCGCCGACGGGACCCCCGACTGCGACGACACCGACGACACCTCGCGCTGGACGCACCGGGTCTGCCCGTAGGGGACGTACGCCCGCATCCGCTCCAGCCGCCGAGGAAGCGCCGCCTCGGCGGTGAGGAGCGCGCGGGGCGCGCACCGCTAGGCACGACATCCTTCCTCCAAGGGGCCATACTGGGTCGATGCTGCTGCTCCTCGGGTGCATCGACACCAACCTCTCCAAGCTCGATCCCCCCTCCGGCCCGATGGTCGCCATCGAGCCCGCCGCCCCGGTCACCACGGACACCCTGCGGGCCGTGCTGGTCGAGCCCGGCGTGGACCCTTCCGGCGAGGTGATCACCTACACCTGGGCCTGGACCCGGGACGGCGCCGAGGCGGGCGACACCGACACGGTGGACGCGGCCGACACGACCCGCGACGAGACCTGGACCGTCGCGGTGACCGCCTACGCGGGAGACCGGCAGGGGGGCACCGGCACGGCCACCGTGGTCATCGCGAACACCCCGCCCACGGTATCCGTGGCGCTCGTCCCCGACGTGGTGGTGGCGGGCGACACGCTCACCGCGGAGATGGTGGCCGAGGACGCCGACGAGGACGCGCTGATGCTCTCGCTCGCGTGGACGGTGGACGGTACCCCCGCGGGCACCGACACCACGCTCGGCGGCTTCGTGCGGGGCCAGGTGGTGACAGTGACGGCCACCGCCGACGACGCGACCGACGCGAGCACGGCGAGCGCCAGCCTCACGGTGGGGAACACGGCTCCGGCCGCGCCGGCGGTGCGCATCACGCCCGCCGAGCCCGGGGCAGGGGACACCCTGGTCTGCGAGGCGACGGGGTCCGACGCCGACGGCGACGCCCTTAGCTACACCGCCGCTTGGTCGGTGGACGGGACCTCCTGGGGCGACACCACCACCACCACCTGGCCGGGCGACACCGTACCGGGCAGCGCGGTGGCCGCCGGCCAGACCTGGCTCTGCGCGATGACGCCCTCGGACGGCACCACGACGGGGCCGGTCGGGACCGCCAGCGTCACGGTGACCGGTCCGGCCAGCGCTTGCCCCGACCCGGACGGCAACTGCGCGCTCCGGTTCGACGGGATCGACGACTACGTGGCCGTCCCCGACGACCCGAGCCTGGACGGCGGCGGCACGGCGCTCACCGTGGAGGCCTGGCTCTACTGGGACTGGATTGACGGGAACTGCATGACCGCGGTCCGGAAGGGGACGGCCACGAGCCCGACCTACGACTACTGGCTGCACAAGAACTGGGCGCCCGCGGACTCGCTCTTCTGGGGGTCCTGGACCGGCTACACCGCCCAGGCCTTCTCGGCGATCACGGCCGGACGCTGGACCCACTACGCGGGGGTGTACGACCCCTCCCTGGGCCAGGCGCGGCTCTACATCGACGGGGTGCTGCTCTCCACCGCGACCCCCCACGGCACCCCCACCGCCAACGACGACGATCTGCGCATCGGGATCGACTGGGACATGGGCTGTCCGATGGCCGGCGTCATCGACGAGGTCCGGCTCTCATCGGTGGCGCGCTACACCTCGGACTTCACGCCCGCGGTGAGCTTCGCCGCGGACGCGGACACCCGCGCGCTCTGGCACTTCGACACCTACGAGGGCTCGATCGCCTACGACGCCAGCGGGAACGGGAACGACGGCACGATCGTCGGCGCCACCTGGACCACCGAGCACCCGTGAGGCGCTCGGGCGGCGGGGCTCAGCTGGTCGGCTTGGCCAGCTTGTCCTTGCGGTTCCGGTAGAGCTCGGCGTCCACCGCCTCCACCATCTTGGCCTCGTTGAGCTTCCCGCCGAGGAACTCATTGAGCTTCTGCGCGGTGGGACCGGCGTTCTTGACCGTCTCGTCGTAGCGGATCTCCACCATCTGCCAGTTCGGCTTCTTGCGGGACATGATCCGCACGGCGGCGAGGTGCGACAGGTAGATGTCGGCCATCTTGTCGTCCTCGGTCTTGTTCTCCTCGCCGCGGTGGTTCAGCATCTTGTTCTGGGAGGCGAGCACCTCGTTGAGGTCCCGGCGCATGAACACGATGCGGTAGTCGTTGTCGTCCGGGAGGTCCTTCAGCAGGAAGGAGATGACCTTGAGCACCTTGCCGCGCCCTTCGCGGACGTAGCTCTTGTCCGTCTCCTTCTCGAGGTTCTTGACCCGCTCGTACTCGTAGTAGCCCTTGGGGTTGTCCACGTCGGCGGTGCGCAGCCCGTCCGTCATGGGCTGGAGCCCACCGGCCTCGAGCATCTTCATCATCATGGAGGTGCCGGAGCGGGGGAGCCCGGAGACGATGACGATGGGCTCGCCCTGGGGGGTGTGGCCGCCGCCGAAGAGGCGCGAGAGGAAGCTCATGGGGATCCGATGGCTAGAGAGTGACGCCGAAGAGGTCCTTCAGGAGGAACCCGGCGACGAGGGAGAAGACGAAGAACCAGAGGAGGATCCCGCCTTCGCCGTCCGGGAAGACGGCGAGCGAACGGTCCGGGTACTTCAGCTTGATGAACTCGAAGGCCGACTCCGACCCGAGCTTCGACTCGGCCGGGTACAGGAAGGCCTCCCAGGACTGGGTGCGCATGACCGGCACCTTGCGAGGGGCGCCGCCCACGGCGAGCCCCTTGGCCTGGCTCTCGGCGCCCGCGTGTAGGGTGAGGGTGTGGTCGCCCTCGCCGGCGCGCAGCCGCCAGACCACCGCGCCCTCGGCGGTGCGGACGGGCGGAGCGTCGAGGGTCACCCCCTCGGGCAGGTCGAGCCGCACCTCGGTGGGCTTCACCCCGGCCCCCTCGGCGAGCTGCGCCTCGACGAGGATCGGCTCACCGGCGGGAAGCGGGCTGTAGGCGTAGTTCGCGACGAGCTGCACCAGGATCGCGGACATCGGCAGGATCATCACCAGCATGGGGACGATGTTGAAGCCGATGTAGAGCGCGTTGGCGCCCAGCGCCTTGGCGGTGGAGACGAGCACGCCCAGCAGATCGTCCTTGTAGAGGACGATCTCCAGCAGGTGGACCTGGATCTTGTCCTTCGCCCGGGCGATGCCCTTCTGGTTCGAGATCTTCTTGTAGACGAGCAGCGCGACGATGCCCGCGAGCACCGGCCACACCACGAGGTCGAACGCCGCGAGTTCGTGCCCGAGGGGCGCGAGGATCACGTCGAAGATCGCGCTCATCGCGCGGTTGAAGAGGTCCATCGGCGGTGTCGTCCGGCGCTAGGAGATGTAGCCGAGGCCCTTGAGCTTGTTGCGGATGTCGTCGTCCGACTTCCCGTCCTCGAAGTGGAGCATCTCCTTCTCGAGGATGTGCGCGACGAACTCGTCCGCGGTGGCGTAGCCGGCGACGTCGGCCACCTTCACGATGCGGGCGTAGAGGTCCTTGTCGACCTTGACGGACACGGTCTTGCCGAAACCGAACATGGGAGCTCCTCTTGGGGGGCGGGGGGTCTAATTCGCGAGCATGGGCTCGCCCTTCATGCCGGGTCCGTTGGACAGGCCGAAGTGCGCGAGCACGGTGGAGGTGACGTCGAGCAGGTCGTAGCCGCTGCCCGAGAGGGGACGGTTGGAGAGGACCACACCGGGCACGACCTCGGGGTCCATCAGGTGGTTGCCGGACCAGCGGGAGGTGTTGTCCTGGATCCAGCCGGGGACGAGCTCGCCCAGGGTGGATTCGTCCGACGCGCCGAAGCCGGCGTCGTAGCCGACGACCAGGTCCGGTGCCTCGGCCCGGCGGGTCTCGGCGTAGATGTCCTTGGAACGCTGCACGCTGCGGATCACCCGGCGCCCGTCCTTGGGATCGGTGACCGCCGTGAGCTGGGCGGCCAGCTCGGCCATCACCGCGTCGGCCTCGGCCGGAGGCACGATCCCTTCGGCCTCGCGCCCCTGGAGGTTGAGGTAGATCGCGTTGAAGCCGAGCCCGTACGCCCGGGTCTTCGACCAGTCCACGTCGCCCGCCGCGATCTGTCCCTCGGTCTTGCCGTCCTTCAGGGTGAGCCAGCCGTGGTCGCGGAGCCAGGAGTTGAGGTGGACCTCGCGGGTGAAGGGCTGGAACCCGTGGTCGGACATCAGCAGGAAGGTGCTGTCCTCGGGGATCTCGGCGAGGATGCGGCTCACGTGGTGATCCACGGCCAGGTAGTAGCGCTCGATGTCGAGCTTGTGGGCCTGGGCGGAGACCGGCTCGTAGGCGGGGTGCGGAGGCGCGTCGGCGTGCTTCGGGTCGCCGTGGCGCCACAGCATGTGGCACTGCAGGTCCACGTCCGACACGTAGAGGAAGGTCATGTCGCCGCGATCGAAGCGGGCGAGGGCCATCGCCAGCATGTCGCGCGTGTCCTCCTGCACCAGCGCGACCTGCTTCACGTAGTCGTCGTCGGTGAAGAGCTCGTCCTTCAGGGCGTTGGTCTCCTCGGGCATCCCCTGCGTGTAGAAGAGGCCGAGGATGTCCGCGAGGTCCGTCGAGAAGTCGTCCGGGGTGGTGATGGGCTGGGCAGGGTTCGCAGGGGAGATGTTCACCGGCGAGGCGTAGATGGTGAAGCCCGGGCGCAGCTCCTTGGCGTAGAAGCGGACGATGCCCTCGAAGGGCATCATCCCGCCCGGGAGCGCGTCGAAGCTCACCGTCATCCAGTCGGACCACTCCCCTTCGCGCAGCACCGCGAGGTCGGACCCGGCGCGCACCAGCACGACGTCCTCGACCGGATCGAGCTCGAAGGTGACGGGGGCGGTGAGGTAGTCGCCGTCGCCGGGGATCTGGCCCGGCTTGAGGTGGAACACGTCCGGGGCGCCCTTCAGGGTGGCGTTGACCAGGTCGCCCACCCCGTCCAGGTCGGTGTCCTGCACGGTGATCAGGTGCACGTCACCCTTGACCTTGGCGCGGTTCTCCACCACCTGGTCGGTGTACCAGGAGTACACGCCGTAGCCGCCGCGCATGTCCACCGTGCCCATGCCGGAGAGCACCTTCGCTTCGCTCTCGGGGGGCGGGTAGTTGCCCGGGATGCGGTACACCTCGGCGTCCACCCCGGCGGCGTGCAGGGTGTCCCAGAAGGGCACCCCGCCGCGGTTGTTCGCCACCGCGTCCGCCCCGTAGGGGAAGTAGTACCCGGCGATGTCCACGTAATCGCCGAGATCCCCGGGGGGCGGCGTGGCGGAGCTGATGGGGACGTAGTGCTTCGGGTCGCGGTGGACGAAGTCGAAGATGCCGTGCCCGCCCGGATCGAGGCCGGTGACGAAGCTCGACCAGGCGACCGGGCTCTGGGGAGGGTTGATGGTGCCGAGCGGCTGGAAGGCGCCCTTCGCCGCCAGCGCCTTCAGGTTCGGGAGCTTGCCCTCGTCCATGAGCCGCTGGAGGATGACCGGGTCCATGCCGTCCACGCCGAGCACGAAGAGCCCGGGCACGTCCGGTGGGGTGGGAGCGCAGCCGGGGGCGGCGAGGGAGACGAGGAGCGCCGCGCCGAACCCGAGGCGCGGGAGCAGATCAGGACGCCGCATTCGAGAAACCCGGAGCCGCGGAGGGGAGGATGCGCGCGCCGGGGGCGGCGCCGGACTGGGAGAGGACCTTGGCGTCGAGCATGCCGGTGGCGGGGGCGGACTCGCCCTTCTGCCCGAAGATCATCGCGCCCTGCATGTACTTTGGCGGAGCCTGCCCGAAGAGCTTCATGACCGAGTAGGGGATGTCGATGAGCCGGGGGGTCTCGGTCAGGAACGGGCGGCTGCTGAAGATGACCCCCGGGACGATGGCGGGGTCCACGCAGTGGTCGCCCGACCAGGACTTGGTGTTGTCCGTGAACACCGTGGGGGTGACCGAACCGGTGGCGCACTCCCAGGAGTTCCGGTAGCCGCCGTCGTAGCCGATGAGCAGGTCGGGGGCGTCGAAGCGGTAGGGGCCGTCGAAGCAGGCCGGCGCGATCTCCACCTTGCGGATGGCACGCGCCCCCGTCTCCGGGTCCACCAGCGCCTCGAGCTTGGTGGCCAGCTCGCGCGCGAGCGTGCGGTACTCCTCGCCTTCGGCGACGATGCCGCTCTTCTCCCGGCCCTTCCGGTTGATGAACATGCCGGTGAGGCCCAGGCTGAACGCCTTGGTCTTGGACCAGTCCACCTTCTCGAACCAGTCGCCCGAGGTGCTCGCCCCGTCCTTGAGCACCAGGTAGCCCTCGTCGCGCAGCCAGGAGTTCAGGTTCACGCCGCGCCGGAAGTTGGTGAACCCGTGGTCCGAGATGACCATCACCACCGTGTCCGGGTCGTCCCCGACCTCGGCGAGCAGCTTCCCGAGCATCTGGTCCATGCGGTCGTAGACCCGCTGGATCGCGTCGGAGAGCTCGGTCGTGGGCTTGCCCTGGTTGGCCGGGTGGCTGGGGTCCAGGTACCGGTAGAACATGTGCTGGATGCGGTCCGTCGTGTCGAAGACGGTCGTGACGAAGCCCTTCTTCGTGCGGCCCACCGCGTCGAAGAACATGGCCTCGCGCTCGTCGCAGATGTCCATCGCCGCCTGGAAGAAGGCCTTCTCGTCGATCACGCGCTCGTTGAGCGCCCAGGTGTCCTCGGCGAGGCCGAGCGTGGCGTAGGGGCCGTACTTCTTGGCGAGGTAGACCGCGTAGACCTCGGGGTGGCTGATCGGCATCGCCGGGGACTCCGGATCGATGTGGATCGGCGTCATGTAGAGGTTCACGTCGGGGTCGATCTGCGTGAGGTAGAACCGGGCGATGCCCTTGACCTCGATCCCGAGCCCGGCCTTGAAGGAGAGCGTGACCCAGGGGGAGTAGGTCTCCACCGGGAGGGTCATCGCCTCGCAGCCTTCCACCTCGAGCTTCACGGTCCGCTTGTCTGCCGCGACGGTGAGGGTGAAGGGGATGGTCATCCGGGGGGCGCCCTGCACCATGCCGTTGTCCGGCCCCACGATGCGGGAGCGGATCACGTCGCCCTTGCGGCGCAGCACGGTCTGCTCGCCCCCGGTGAAGGCCGGCACGCCGCCGTCGGTCTTGGTGCTGAAGAACGAGAAGGTGCCCTGGCTGCCGCGGAGATCCGGGACGCACATGCCCGAGAGCAGGAGCCCGCGGAACGGGACGGGCGGGAAGGTGATGGGGACGCGCTGGATGATGGAGAAGATGTGCTTCTCCCCCAAGAGCTTCCAGAAGTGCTGGCTCTTCTGGAGGAGCGCGATGCGCGGCTTGGACAGCGGGATCATGTACTTCCCGATGTTCAGCACCTTGGTGGCCTGCCCGATGTCGGTGGACGACAGCATGGGCGCGTAGGTGCAGGGGTCGCGCGTGATGAAGTCGAAGATCCCGTGCCGGGAGGGGTCCACGCCGGTCGCGAAGGTGGACCAGGCCACGGGCGACATCGACGGATTCGAGGTGTCCAACGGCCGGAAGGCGCCCTTCTCCGTGAGCTTGCGGAAGTTGGGGAGCCGACCCTCGTTCATGAACCGGGTGGCGATGCCCGGGTCCATCCCGTCGATGCCGAAGATGATGACCCGCTTGGCCAGCGCGTTCTTGTAGGGGTTGCCGACCCGGATGGTGCGCCACAGGAAGGTGATGGGCCAGAGCGCGATCGTGCCCAGGGCGAGCGCGAAGGCGGCCAACAACACCAGCAGCGAGCCGGCGAAGGCGAACCCGGCGCCCGGGCCGATGTAGGCGTGGGCGGGTAGGGGGGCGAGGAGGAGCGCGAAGGCCGCCGCGACCGCCAACCAGGTGGGCCGATCGGCCCGGCGAGGGGGATGCGAAAGCATGGCGCCGTATACCCTCCCCGGGGGCGTGCCGCCTGCGCCCTGCGCGCTTTCTGCACCTCCGGCACACCACAATCCGGAGCCCGCCCCGGTGGCGGAGGTCACGGCCCGGCGGATAGTGACGAGGCGCTTCTTCGGAGACCCATGATGACCGCCCGTCTGCTCCCCCTTCTCCTCGTCGCCGCCCTCGCCGCCTGCGGGGGCAAGTCCGCTGACGACTTCCGTGGCGAGGCCCAGTCCGCGTTGGACGCCGGGGACGCGGCCAAGGCCCTCCAGCTGGCCGACGAAGGGCTCAAGGCGGTCGGCTCCGACAAGGCCATGGCGTGGCGTCTCCACCAGGTCCGCCTCGAGGCGCTGGCCAGGTCCACCAAGGGGGCCGAGGTCGCCGCCCAGCTCGAGACGCTCTCGGCCGAGTACGCCGCCCAGACCACCGCGGCGCTCTACCGCTCCCTGGCCGACAAGGCCCGCGCCGCCGGCGACAACACCGGCGCGATCGACATCCTCGCCGCCGGGGACAAGAAGTTCCCCGAGGACCCGAACTTCAAGAAGGCCATCGAGGACCTGAAGAGCTCGGGCGTCAGCCCGGAAGAGGTCGAGAAGCTCAAGGCGCTCGGCTACCTGTAGCTCCCGGGCATGGCGGCGGTCCCCGTCACCGTCCTCACCGGCTTCCTCGGGGCGGGAAAGACGACGCTGCTCAACCGCCTCGTCGCCTCGCCCGCTGCCGGCCGGGTGGCGGTGGTGGTGAACGAGACGGGGGACGTCGCGCTCGACGCCCAACTGGTGGTGGGAAGCACCGAGGAGATCGTCGAGCTGCGCGACGGGTGCATCTGCTGCACCGTGCGGGGCGATCTCGCCGCCGCCGTGGGCCGGCTCCTGGATCGGCGCGCCGCCTGGTTCCGCCGGCTGCGCTTCGACCGGATCCTGGTCGAGGGGAGCGGCCTCGCGTCGCCCGGCCCGGTCGTCCAGACCTTCCTGCTCGACGCCCGCCTCGCGGCTGAGACCCGGGTGGATGGCGTGATCACCCTCGCCGGCGCCCCCGACGTGGCCCGGCAGCTCGCCGAGCACCCCGAGGCGGCCGAGCAGCTCGGCTACGCCGACGCCGTGCTCCTCAACCACGTCGATCGGGTGGACGAGGTCGGGCTGGCGGCGGCGGAGGCGGCGGTGCGCGCGGTGAACCCCTCCGCCTCCCTCACCCGCACCGTGCGCGCCGAGGTCGAGCCCGGGCCGCTCCTGGCCCTGGGGGGAGGGGACGCGGCCCGCTGGCGGCTCGACGCCCCCCACGTCCACGTCCACGACACGCTGGTCCACCACACGAGCCTCCACGCGGTCCGACCCATGGATCTGGGCCGGCTCAAGCTGTTCCTGCAATTCGTCGCGGCGCGGCGGACCTGGAGCCTGATTCGCCTCAAAGGCATCTTCGCCTGCGAGGGGCACCGTCGGGCGGTGGTCGCCCACGGGGTCTACCAGTGGCTGGAGATCGGGCCTGGGGTCATGGATCCCCCCGCCGAGTCGCGCCTGCTGCTCATCGGGCGCGGGCTGGACCGCGCCGAGATTCTCCGCGCGTGGGCCGCCGCCGGGGGCGCCACCTGACGAACCGTGTTGCGCCGACTGAACATCTGGTTAGGTTCTCGGACCACCAGAGGTCCCCATGTCCGCGTCCGCCTGGAGCTGGTACGAGCTCCTCACCTCCGATCCCGTCGCCGCCACCGCCTTCTACTCCTCCCTGATCGGGTGGACGTCGGAGCCCTGGCCCGATCCCGCCATGGCGTACACCATCGTGAGCGCGCCCTCCGGGTCGGTCGGGGGGGTGATGGCGCAGGACCCGGGCAAGGGGGGCCCGCCCGCCTGGACGGGGGTGGTGGAGGTTCCGGACGCGGACGCCGCCGTCGCGCGCTGCCGCGAGCTCGGCGGGGCCGTGCTGGACGGCCCGTTCGACATCCCGAACGTCGGCCGGTACGCCGTCCTCGCCGATCCCACCGGGGCGGTGTTCTCGATCATGAAGTCCGCCACCGCCCCCGAAGGCCCCCCGCCGGACAAGAACGCGCTCGGGCGGGTTTCCTGGCACGAGCTCTGGTCGTCCGATCCGGACGCCGCCTGGGCGTTCTACGCCGCCATGTTCGGCTGGGTGGAGACGGGCAAGATGGACATGGGTCCGTCGGGCATCTACCGGATGTACGGCGTCTCTGCGGAGGGCGGGTCCCTGGGCGGGATCATGCGGCGGATGCCCGAGCAGCCGGTCAGCGCGTGGTGTTTCTACTTCAACACCCCGGACGCCGCCGCGAGCGCCGCGTCCGTCCGAGCGCTCGGGGGGACCGTGATCTTCGGCCCCCACGAGGTGCCCGGCGGTGGGAAGATGGTGATGGCGATGGACCCCCAGGGCGCCGTCTTCGCCACCTACACCCACGGGTCCTGAAGCGCCCTCCCCGCCACCCGTCTCGCGCGCCCCCGCCGCTCCCCCTTGGCGGTCCTCCGCCAAGAAATGCAGGGGGGCAGGGGGCCGCCGCACCTCCGCTCCCCATCACCGCCACCCGTCTCGCGCGCCCTCACCGCCCCGTCGCCCCCCGCCGTTCGTGCTGAGTCGCCGGGTGGGGTGCTTTTCTTGGCGGTCCTCCGCCAAGAAACGCAGGGGGGACCTGCAGGGGGCCGCCGCACCTCCGCTCCCCCGCACCGCCACCCGTCTCGCGCGCCCTCACCGCCCCC